>Ga0118677_10011569_pt1 | contig 13182 bp, 13 predicted proteins | sample AliMusrvi5mmetaG_FD_86154 | JGI IMG/M metagenome (GOLD analysis project Ga0118677, IMG submission 86154)
GAAAATATGTTACCATAGTTTAAGCGGGATGTCTATAATATATATGGTGTGATTTGCAGAAAACTATTAATTGAATATTTCTGAATCGGTTGGTATAATAAAGTGATTAGCGAAAGGATGGTGCACAATGAAAAAGATTTTAATCGGCGGATGTTTTGAAGCCTCGGAAATTTCCTTAGGGTGCTGGCGGAGTTCAAACCTTGAAGACAAGCAAGCGGAAAGGCTGATTGCCACAGCCATTGAAGAGGGAATTGACTTTTTTGACAACGCGGATATTTACGGCGGCGGCAAATCGGAAGAAATTCTCGGCAAAGCTGTCAAGGCGCTGGGTATCAGAGACAAAATCCTTATCCAAACAAAGTGCGGCATTCGCAGCGGCCGCTATGATTTCTCAAAAGACCATATTCTCGAAGCGGTTGACGGCAGCCTCAAACGCCTTGGTACGGACTATGTCGATGTTTTGCTGCTGCACCGCCCGGATACGCTGATGGAGCCCGAAGAGGTTGCCGAAGCTTTTGACACGCTTTATAAAAAAGACAAGGTCAGGTATTTCGGCGTCAGCAACTTTAACCCGATGCAGATTGAACTGCTGCAAAAATATCTGCCTTATAAAATTGCCGCGAATCAGCTCCAGCTGAGCCTGACAAATTCGAGCATGATTGACGCCGGCATCAATGTGAACATGGAGACAATCCCGGCGATTGACCGCGACGGCGGTGTGCTCGATTACTGCCGCTTGAAGGACATCACCATTCAGGCGTGGTCGCCGCTGCAATACGGTGTTTTTGAAGGCACATTTATTGATAACGATGAGAAGTTCCCGGAACTCAACAATAAGCTGCAGGATTTCGCGGAGGCCAAGGGCGTAACAAAAGCCGCCGTTGCCTGCGCCTGGATTTTGCGCCACCCGGCTAAGATTCAGGTGATTGCCGGCACAACCGACCCGGCGCATCTTACAGAAGTCTGCCGCGCGGCAGACATTCACATAAGCCATGAGGAGTGGTATGAGCTCTACAGAGCAGCGGGCAATAAAATACCCTGATTATGTTGGAGGATTATGCAAAATGACCGCGAAAAAAGAAATGGTGTTTGACGAAAAAAGGCCTACCCGCAACTGCCACGCGTCAACAGTCCTGCCTTTGCCCAACGGTGAAGTTTTGGCGGCATGGTTCGGCGGCACCAAAGAGGGGGCGGATGATGTCGATATTTGGCTGAGCATCCGCAGTGCCGGAAAGTGGAGCGAACCGCTGAGAATTTCCGCTGCGGTCGATATACCGCATTGGAACCCGGTTTTATTCCTGCGCCTTGACGGAACCGTCTGCCTCTTTTTCAAGGTCGGCAAAAAGGTTCAGCTGTGGCACACATATTTCAGCATTTCGAAAGATAACGGCCGGACATGGAGTAAACCGGAAGAACTCGTCAAGGGCGACCCGGGCAACGGCAGGGGTCCCGTAAAAAACAAAAATCTCCGCCTCTCGGACGGCCGCGTTTTAGCACCCGCATCAAGCGAAGCAGGCGGCAAGTGGATGGCCTTTGTTGACATGTCGTTTGACGACGGTATCACCTGGCAAAAACAGCCGGATGTCCCGACAAGGCGGCCGCACAGAAGATATGTGCCGATGATTCAGCCGACGCTTTGGGAATCGGCTCCCGGTAAAGTTCATATGCTGACCCGGACAAACGCGGGGCGTATTTACCGGAGCGACTCGGAAGATTACGGTGTGACATGGTGCATGGCTTATAAAACCAAACTGTTTAACAACAACAGCGGCATTGATTTGGCAAAAACGGAAAGAGGAGAGTTGTTTTTAGTGTCCAACCCGGTTGGTGTAAACTGGGGCAAACGGACACCTTTGACATTGATGCGTTCAGCCGATAACGGCGAAACCTGGGAAGAGGTTTTGGTATTGGAAAAGGACGAAGGCGAGTATTCTTATCCGGCAATTATCTGTAAAGGTAATATACTTTACATTACTTATACATGGAAAAGAGAAAAAATAGCGTTTTGGGAGATCGAGCTTTGACTGCAAAAGTCCGAACCCGCGTATTAAAAGGTATTTTGAATGACGGAAAGGGAAAGCACAATGAAAGAAACGGGTTTGGTTAAGAAAAATCATTTGGGACTAATAAACAAAGTACTTTCATTGCTGATGGTTGCCGCGGGCGGTATTATCGTGTGTCTCCCGCTGTATTTTTGGGATTTTCTGATAACCTATCAGTTTAAGCCGACTACAAGGCCGTATTACCCTTTGTTTTACGGCGCGCTTTTGGCTGCGGGCATCATTATAGCGTTATTCGGATTTCTCGGATTATTCAAAAGATTCAACCGCGAACCGAAACGCGGTAATATATTGAGCAATTTCCTTCTGCCGCTTCTCGCCATTGCGGTAGGAGCGGGCGTATTTGCGGGTACAGGCAATCTTTACGCAACATCCCAATATTTAGCGGCGGATAACCTGTATCTGCTTATCCTGACCGGTCTTGTTTTAGGAATCGTATTATGCCTGCTTCTGGTTCCTGCCGGAATTTCTGCTATTGTCAATTCAATCAGAAAAAAAAGCATCTCCCGTACAGTGAGGCGCGCGAACGCTTCAGCGTTTGTATTTTTGCTGATGGGCGCAATTGTCGCCGGCGTCATCATGCTGCCGCCCGATGCCAAGGCAAAGCCGTTTCCTGCGGATTTATTTCATACTGTGCTGTATGCTCAAGGTGACGGAGGTTACGATACTGTTAAAATACCCACCATGATAACGGCGCCGAACGGAACAATTCTTTCTTTTGGGGAGGCGCGGGTCGGAAGCCAGGAGGATTGGGCAAAGACAGATGTGGTTCTGCGCAAAAGCTACGACATGGGCAATACATGGACACCGCTTAAGGTGCTTATATCGGACGGCAACCTGACAATCGGCAACGCCTGCCCGGTTGTCGATGAAAGCACAGGCTATATATGGCTCATTTTCTGCAAACAGAATGACAGGGTTTTTAAAATGCACAGCGTGGACAACGGCGAAAGCTGGACAACACCCGTTGAGATAACGAAGGATGTAAAACTTGCCGGTTGGAGATGGTACGCAACGGGCCCGAGCCAAGGAATTCAGCTGAAGGATGGAACGCTTGTGATACCGGCTGATCATATCGCAAACAGAAAGATGAATGCTCAGATTATTTACAGCAAGGATAACGGCAGCACATGGAAGCTCGGGGGATCCATTCCGGGCGGGGAAGAGGCAACCCTTGTTCAGCTTGACAACGGAGATTTATATATCAATATCCGGCCCGTAAAGCCCGGGTTCCGCGTTACTGCGGTAAGCAGCGACGAGGGTCTGACATGGCATAACATATCGCATGACAAATCGCTGCCCGACCCGGCGTGCCAGGGAAATATCATTAAAATATACAAACCGGGCGGGAGCCTGTACCTGTTTACCAATGCCGCCGATTCGCTGTACCGCGAGAAAATGACCGTGCGGTTAAGCAATGACGAATGCAAAACCTGGTCAAAATCAAAGGTACTGTATTCGGGGTTGGCCTCCTATTCCGCGCTGTCGCTAATTGACGCAAAAAGTGATACAATCGGATGTATATTCGAGAGCGGAGCAAATTATTATGCCGAAAAAATAGTGTTTGTCCGTTTTTCTCTTGATTATATTAATAACTGAATAAAAGGAGGATTCATATGAGTAAAAAAATTGTATTTTTCGGCGCGGGTGCCATTGGCGGAAGTGTCGGCGCATGGGTGGCCGAACAGTATGAAAATGTCTGGTTTCTTGATCAGGGCGAGGTTGCGCGGGCAATCAAGGAAAAGGGAATTACAACATATCTTGAGCACCATAAGGACGAAGCGGTGACAGTGAAAGTCAAAACAATCGACAGCCTCAGTGAATGCGCCGACGCGGATGTGATTGTGGTTTGTGTGAAGACCTACAGTTTGGATAAGGTCTGCCAAATTATTAAAAGCGAAGTCAAGGGCAATCCGACAATTGTAGCCCTGCAGAACGGCATTGAAAACCAGAAGATAATACCCCAATATTTTGATAAAGTTATTTACTGCGTTATCGAATACAATGCGTGGATTGACGAGCCGATGGTTATCGGGTATCAAAAAAAGGGCGCTTTGATTTTCGGAACCAACAATGACGCGACGAAACCGGAAATGAATGAAATAGCCGGTATTTTCAGCCTTGGGGTTGAAACCCATACAACCGACAGGCTTTTAGATGCAGTGCATACCAAAATGATCATCAACCTCACGAACTCCTTAACAACGCTTATCGGGCTGAATTTTGTGGAAATCCCGAACAGAGTGCTGTTCAAGAAGCTTCTTACGAATCTCTCCTACGAGGGAACTCAAATTGTAAAAGCGGCCGGATATAAAGAGTTTAAGGTGGAAGGAATGCCAAGCTGGACAATCATGAAGCTCGGCTGCAAACTTCCGTTCTTCCTTTCAAAGGGAATTTTCGAGAAAAACGTCAAGAAAATGGTTATCTCCAGCATGGCGCAGGATGTTCTGCAGCGCAAAGGACAGGCTACCGAGCTTGATACGCTTAACGGCTATATTGTTGCGCTTGCCGATAAGTTCAATGTGAAAGCGCCTTACAACAAGGCGGTTTATGAGATGTGCAGGCGTGAATTTGCAAAACCGGATTTTAAACCTGTATCCGTAGAAGCGGTATATGCCGAAGTAAAAAAATATTAACAGGAGGAAAATGAAATGAACCCTACCTTTACCTATGATGACAAGATTTTGGACAACAACGATAAGTTTACCGACGATTTTTATAAGCGCTTTACCTTAAGGCCGTTTGACCTGGAGCTTGATGACAAAATTAAAAAAACTTACCGGTTCCCGACTTTCTACGGTGACGTTACCTGCGCCGTCGGCATTTTCAAATGCTCCTACGAAAAAGCGCACGCAATGATGCCGCACCCGAAAATGAAACCCGTAATCCTTGTACCGGGCAAAGCTATTGTCGCTTTTTCCTGCTACGAATACAAAAATGTTATGGGTGTACCCGCGTACAACGAAATAGCCATGACCATTCCGGTAATGATCGACCCGAAAGTGAATGTTCCTGCGCTGCCGATGCTGATGGGCGGCGCGTTCAAGGAATTCGGATATTATGTTTTTTCCATGCCCGTGACATCGCTCGAAAATCAGATAAGAGGCAAAAAAATATGGGGTCTGCCGAAGGTAGTGGAACAAATCGATATTACGCAAAAGAACGGGATTTGCACCGTTATTTCCTATGAAGCCGACGGCAAGCCGTACTTTGAATTAAACGTGCCGACAGCCGGCAAGGTAAAGGCATTTGATGTTAAATCAAATCTGTATTCAAAAAAAGACAGCGCGTTGGTGCAGGCCGAAACCAATTTTAAGGCACCGTTTAATGTCGGTAAAAAAATCGAGGGAATGCCTGCACTCAGATTGTATGACACGCCAAGCGGGAATGTTTTGAAAAATCTTGAAATGGATCCCAAGCCTTTTCAATTCCGTTTTGCCGAACACATGACAGCGTGCTTTGACCTGCCGAACGGGAACTATATTCAACCGTTTGCTTTTTAACAGCAAAATGAGGATACCGAATGAAATACGATATTAAGATTGACTCCGGCAAAAAATATCAGACGATGCAGGGCTTCGGCGCGAGCGGCGCATGGTGGGCGCAGGAGGTAGGCGGCTGGTCGCAGTTGGACGAGCTAAGCGGAAAGCCGGTGCGCGACCGCATTTCCGAGCTGCTGTACAGTAAAGATAACGGGATCGGCTTGGAAATTTACCGCTACAATATCGGCGGCGGCTCCGCCAATTCCGGCAAAGGTGATTTCTGGAACCGGCTGCGCCGCGCGGAGTGCTTTGAGGTATCGGAGGGAAAATACGATTGGAGCAGGGATGCGAACGCCGTATATATGATGCGGCAGGCAGCCAAAGACGGCGCCGATGAACTCATCCTGTTTGTGAACTCGCCCCCCGAAAGGCTGACAATCAACGGTAAGGCGCATCTTGACAAAAACTTTGTGCCGAACCTGAAAAAGAAGAACTGCCCGGCCTTCGCCCGTTTTGTAATGGATGTGACGGAGCATTTTGTTAAAGAAGGTCTGCCGGTCAAATATATTTCGCCCGTTAACGAACCGCAATGGAAATGGACGGGCGGGCAGGAAGGGTGCCATTACCGCCCGTGGGGTGTCCATGACGCTTTGCGTGCCTGCGCGGAGGAACTTGAAAAGCGTCCGGCGCTAAAGGGTGTGAAGCTTTCGGGACCTGAAAGCGGTGACATCCGATTCTTTAACAAAATTTATATCTGTGGGCTTCTGAACGACAAGGTTATCAAACGCAATCTTGACGCGATTGATGTGCACTCATACTTCTCCATTGTAAAGATTCCGCTTATCACAGATTGGCTTAACGACCGCAGAGGATTTTTGCGCCGATTCGGCAAATGGATGGCAAAAAAACACCCCGAGATCCCTGTGAAGATGAGTGAATGGACGCATATGAAGGGCGGCAGGGATAAGGGTATGGACTCGGCGCTCGAAATGGCAAAAATTATGTTTGAAGATATCTCAATCATGAACGCCGCCTCCTGGCAGCACTGGATAGCTGTTTCCGAGGTTGATTTCTGCGACGGGCTGATTTACATCAATCTCGCCGGCAAAACCTTTGAAATGACAAAACGCTACTACGCGACGGGTAACCTTTCACTGTTTGTTGAAAGAGGCGCAAGGCGAATTGATATAACCTGTGATAATAAGGACCTGCAGCTGTTAGCCTTCGAGAAAAACGGCAAAACAACGGTTATCGCCGTTAATCCGTCACAGATCGAAGTTGAGTGTAATTTTGGAAACGGCTCAGCCGAACTGATTGTTACAAACGATGAGTTTGATTTAAAACATTTTCAAAACATCGACACCGGAAGTGTAAAATTATCCGCCCGTTCCGTCAATACATTAGTGTGGGGGTAAAACGATGAATGAAGTTTATCTTTCGAGTTTCCGGGGCGGAAATGATATGGAGACATTCAGGAACGCCGCGGAATATTTGCGAAACACGCCCGGCACAACGCTTGTTGTCGAGCCTCGAACCTATATTTTGCATGATGACAAGGCAAAAAAACTGCAAGAAGATGTTATGTCCGGCAAGCTGACAAAAAATCCGGAGCCAATCATGTTTAACCGCAAATTCGATTATGTTATCGGCATCGATTTGCGCGGGGCAAAAAACGTAACAATCGAAGGCAGCGGCGCTGTACTGATTTTTGACGGGTTTATGGAAAACATCTCGCTTGCGTACTGCGAAGACGTGACGATTAAGAACCTCACGATAAACCTGTTAAGAACGGCTTACTCCAAAGGTACTGTTATTAATACAGGCGAGGGTTTTACAGATGCGGATTTCGGCGCGTTGCCGCTCCTTTCGGAGGATATGCCGACGCTTAGAATCAATGTCTACTCAAAACTCGAGCGCAGGTATACAGCCGTTGCCGGCGCGGAAAAGGTTGAATTTCTGTCTGAAGGGAAGTACCGGTTTTACGGGCTGCGCGGCGCGAACATCGGTGATGAAATTTATCTTACGCATACCTTCCATTACCGCCCGTCAATTTTAATTTATGAAGCAAAAAACACCGTGATTTCGGATGTCACCATCCATTCCCACTGCGGCATGGGCATAGTCGGCCACCGGAGCGAAAACATTTTGCTGGAACGCCTGAAAATTGTGCCTTCAATCGGCGACGCCATGTCAACAAACACGGACGCGACCCATTTCACGTCCTGCATCGGGCTGCTTCGTTTTGAGGGCTCCCACTTTGAAGGGCAGGGTGACGTCGCAACCAATGTACATACTTACTACCATACAATTATTGAGAAAGACAACAACAAGTGCGTTGTGACGGTCAACGCGCCGACCGGGACGCACGCGCAGAAGTTGGATTATTTTGATGTCGGAGACACAATAGAACTTTCGGGTATCGAGGATCTGACACCCATCAAAACCTATAAAGTGCTCGCAAGCAAGCCGCTGTTTGATGAGTGGAAGTGCGAGCTGACGCTTGACGGCAGCTTGCCGGATGAGCTTGACGAATATTACCTTGCCGACAGCACGCGTTTGCCGAGGCTTGAATTCCTCAACTGTTTTGTCCGCAATCATCTTGCGCGCTCCGTGCTTGTTAAAACGCGCAATGTGCTGATTCAGGGCTGTTCTTTCGAAAGCAATACCGGCACCGCGATTCATATCGGCGCGGAAGGGTTCTGGCATGAAGGCATTACATCCGAAAATGTTGTTATCCGCTCCAACAGGATGATCAACTGCGGCAAACAGGGGCACGGAAGAATTCTGGACGCGGGCGGCGTAAGCATTAATATTCTGGCGCTCAGTCCCGAGCTGCCGGCGCATAAGAACATCCTGATAGAAAACAATATTATCGACTGCCCGGACTGTAAATACGGCATCCTCGCGCAAAATGTCGACGGCTTGACAATACGGGGCAATGACATCCGCAGTGCGGAGGAAAACATTGTGGTTAATAACAGCATCAATGTTAATGTGCTATAACCTAAGCGGGTTCTGCAGGCAGAATACTGACAAATGAACATCAGAAATGCGCTGACACACGTATTTAACAGAAAAGCCGCTCCTAAATCGGAGCGGCTCAAGTTTTTCAGCCTGTAAAGTACTTTACCTTGTCAGCAGTCCCGCGTCCAAAACGAACTGGCTGCCGGTGATAAACCTTGCTTTTTCGCTCGCCAGGAACAGCACGGAGTTCGCGACATCCTCCACTTCAATCCAGGGCACCGGCAGAAGATTGCCGGCGGAGCGTGTGGCGATTTCGATAGCCGTCGCGCCTTCCATTTCGGCAAGCCCGTCGTTCATCGGGGTATCCACACCCGTCGGGTGGATGCTGATAACCCTTATTCCGTAAGGCGCGAGCTCGATTGCCTGTGATTTTGTCAGCCCGATCATGCCGAACTTGGAAGCGGCATAGTGCGAAAGCCTGTTCATGCCTCTGAGGCCGCCGACGGAGGAATTGTTGATGATAACGCCGCTGCGCTTTTCAATCATGTGCGGCACAACATATTTTGAAACGAGCCAAGTGCCCTTCAGATTAATGTCGAGCATGGAGTCCCATTCATCCTCGGTAAGCTCCCATGAAAGCCCGTAGGCGCAGATGCCCGCGTTGTTGAACAGCACGTCGACAGCGCCGAAACGCTTGATTCCGGCGTCAACAGCCGCAATAATATCGTCCGCCCGCCTTACATCGCCGGCGCAAATCTCAATTTGCGCGCCCAATGCCTCAACTTCCGCTTTCAGCTTGCAAAGGTCATCTCCGCAGGAGCGGTTATAGGAAGGGTAGGCAAGCTTTTCACCCAAATCAAAGGCGATGATATTCGCGCCTTCCTTGGCGAACGCAAGCGCGACGCCCCGGCCCTGACCTTTGGCGGCGCCGGTAATAAATACTGTTTTGTTCAAGAATTCTTGCATATTTTCCTCCAATACTAGATATTAGATGTTAGATACTAGATGCTAGACGCTAAAATTATAACTTTTCTTCTAATCACTGACCACTAACCACTAAAAATTAAATCAGTAGCCCATCAAATACCCATCCAGCGGAATCTTCAGGGATGTGTTGATAAGGTTGGTTGCAATCATAATGGCGCCGAAGGCGGTGAGCAGCACAATCTGTTCCTCATTGAAGTGCTGTTTCAGCCTTTCAAAAATTTCATCGCCGATTTCTTTCGGTGTGGTGACCAATGCCCTGCCGTAATCCACAAGCGTCTGTTGGAGCGGATTGAACGCGAAGGTGTCAAAATCAATTTTCTCGTCCTTTAAAATCTTGCGGAAAAAGGTGGAACAGATAAGGCAGTCGTTCTGCGCCGAAATGGCATAGCAGAAAAAGTTGATATCAAGCTGGGAGAGAAACTCAGCCGCCGCGTCCCTTAACGCGTACCATTCCATCAGCGCCTTAAAAGCAGGTACGCTATGGAGCAGTGTTTTTTTCATGTTGGTTATACGCCCGATTTTCGCGTGCTCGTCATGCGCGGCGCGTATTTCATCGGAAGCGGTCTCATAGTCAATCATTGAGATATACGGCATTGGCTCAGGTCCTTTCGGTATCTAAATCTCAAAATCCTCCGCGGTGAACTTTGGCAGGCGCGGCATGCGCTGGGGCTGCCTCTTCAGCGGGTCATAAATAAACTTGCGGCAGGACGAAGTGGGCTGCATAATACCCTTTTTTACGCACAGCACACTGAGCTTATCGGGCGAAAGCCTGCCGTGCAGACAATGCGCGCAGGCGGGGGATATTTCCTTTTCGTTCAGCAGCTTGTTTTTCATAAAATCACCTTACTGTATGTTATCACAATTGCACTTCAGTTTCAAGGCAAAAATATACCAAAAACCGCTTTTTAGGTTACAGCCTCCAACGGTTTCCGCAATTTTGACAGACCACCTCTGTATGCGTTTTGCTCTTTGTTTTGCTGTTTGTCATCAAGGGGATAATAATGAGTAAACCAAAGGTGCAGAGCACAAGCAAAATCCAAAAGAACCAGTCGATGTAGCCCCTGTGTTTGGTTTTCGTTTCGGTAACAGCTTGGACAAAGACATTCGCGCTGCCGCATTTCGGACAGATAATTTTGACATCGCTCATTGGTAAGCCTCCTTATGATGCAGGAACATCAAACAGTAAAAATTCGAATATTCATTATAAAAAATATATCATATAGAGTAAATTAAGTCAATATTCCTGTAGATTGTTCTGCATTGAAAAAACTTGAATATTGTGATAATATTATCAACATAATCAAAATAAAATTGATTATAGCCGGATTTTTTTATCCACATTCTCATTCTGCTGACGGTCTTTAATATTTGTTACGGTTGAAAGGAGTGCAATAATCATGAAAAAAACATTATCAGCTCTTTTAGCATTGGTATTGATTTTAACTTCTGTACCTGTTTTTGTTTTCAACGTGTTCGCAGGGCCTGCCGAGTACACATACACCCATGATGCAACAAACGCTACAATCACAAAATACAACGGCTCAGGAAGCATAATAACTGTCCCCAAAATACTTGGCGGCTACAATGTGACAGCTATCGCCAACGATGCATTCAAGGATAAAAACACGCTGACAAAAGTTACGATTCAGGACGGCTTAACTACAATCGGGAAAAATGCGTTTTCAGCCTGTGAAAACCTTGCAGAAGTGATTATCTCAAAAACTGTCAGCAAGATTGACACCATGGCATTCAGCCAGTGCTCGGCGCTGAAAAAAATCACCGTCAGCTCGGATAATCCGACCTATTCAAGCAAAGGCGGCGTACTGTTCAACAAAGTAAAAACAGTCATTTATATATGCCCGGGCGGTGAACCGGGTAAATATGTGATTCCATATGGTGTAACAACAATTGAAGATCACGCTTTTTACAGCTGCAACGCGCTTACCGGTGTTTCGATTCCCGGCACGGTTTCAACAATAAAAAGCAACGCGTTTTTGAATTGCAACGGAATTAAAAGCCTTGTATTCCCAAGCAGCGTGAAAAGTATCGGCTCCTATGCGTTTGCCGATTGCACTCAGCTTGCCAAAGCATACTTTTTCGGCAACGCGCCTGCTTTGGGCACCCAGGTTTTCACAAATAACGCTGACTCAATCATGATTTATTACATCAGCGGGAAAACCGGATTTAAACCGCATTTAAGCGGCTGCCCAACCGCAACCTTCAAGCCTGTTTCCTCAATTAAACTAAGCTTAAGCACGCTGAAATTAACTGCCGGCAAAAGCGTTACACTTACGGCTACGGTGATGCCGGCTGATGCCTCCAATAAAGCTGTCAGTTGGTCTTCAAGCAAAACCACCGTTGCTACGGTCAGCAGCGTGGGAAAGGTAACAGCGAAGGCAGTAGGAACCGCGACCATCACCTGCACTGCAAAAGACGGCAGCGGTAAAAAAGCAACCTGCATTATAAACGTAAAGCCATAAACAGCAGGGTGTTGTAATCAAACCAATAAACAAATCAATGCAAAATAAAAGGGGAGCGGGTTAATTCCGCTCCTTTTTTATTTTGGCACAAAAAAAGTGCCCCGAACAGTTGCTGCTCCGTATTATTAAGTAATAAATTCATGATAATTGTTATAAAGTATTGAAAATATTTAATAATTTTGTATAATAAAATAACATATATTAATACTTAGAGTTTATTTGTGCTATTTAGAAGTATAAGGAAGCATATCGAGAGGGAGCGCAAACTTTGATAAACTTTATAATAAGAAAACCAAAGATGAGAAATGTAAAATCGGTTGTACACACGTATAATGCAATGAAAGGCCGAGGGATTGAAATATTTTATAATTTATTAAGCGGCAGGGTCTTTATAGCCGATTATTTTCAAAATTGTAACAGAAATAAATTCAGAAAGGTGCCATGTATTTCTAATGACATCCATCTTGAAAACATAACAACCGAATATGTGCTGCAAGAAATTGCAAAAATAAAGCAAAATGAGCTTGATTTTAGAATCAATGAAAAAGACACTAGAAAAGAGCAATTGAAAAGATATAGGAAGCAAAGAAGAGAGCATTATTTAAAACGGTTTAAACATTAGAGTATTAACATTAGGAAAAACAGCACATGGGGATTTGATTATAAAAAGGGGAGCGGTTACTCCGCTCCTTTTCTGTCTAACAAAAAAGTGCCCCGAAGGACACTTATGGAGCGGGATACGGGAGTCGGATGTGGAAAAGCACCTTTTACGGTGTCGGATGAAGAACGGAAAAGCCTTATGATGTAAAGGTTTAAGCCGTTGCACCTTTCACGGTGTCCCATCGAAAAAGTTGACTTTTTACAGAATAGTTGACTGAAAGTTGACTGAAAATCAAGGCATTTTGCAGGGCGTTTAATGTGAAATTAGTAGCTTAAGAAAGGTGCCGATATTATAAGAAGTGAGCGGGCTTCTTTTAATTTACTAAACTTCCCGGACAAATCCGCAATTCTGACAAACTGCGTAAGTAATCAATTCACTTTTTTGACCGCTTAAAATTATTATAAGAGCAACCCAACCGATTATCGGTATACATAGCATGATAAAATATTAAAAGTAAGGATTTGTTTATGTTATTTATATTCCAAAGATATTTTTTCTAGAAGAGGATAATTGCAGCATCTACTCGACAAACTATCATTAGGATATTC
>Ga0118677_10011570_pt1 | contig 13180 bp, 7 predicted proteins | sample AliMusrvi5mmetaG_FD_86154 | JGI IMG/M metagenome (GOLD analysis project Ga0118677, IMG submission 86154)
ATAGATAAATAGACAGATATTTTGTCTCTTTCCATGTTGGCGGAAAGCATCATTTTTTGCTAATTGGAACCGTGTTTCTTGATTTGTTGTTATCACTACGTATTTTAACTGATTCTATCTGGAATTCTGCAAATGGATTGCATTCGCAAAGTCAATCCGATGCTGTTCTGGTTTTATAGAAAGGCTTTCAAAATTCAAACGACAGGACAGTTATGGCAAATATTAATTTTGGATTTGAGCATTATGCAAAAAAAATGTATTCGGGAGCTATAGAGCAGGGTATTACCAACACTCTTGTTCCCATGGTTATAGAAACTTCAGGACGAGGCGAAAGAGCTTTTGATATTTTTTCGAGACTTCTGCGTGAACGCATTATTTTTCTGGGCAGCGGCATTGACGAACATGTCGCAGGCCTGATCATGGCCCAGCTTATTTTTCTTGAGTCGGAAGATCCCGAACGCGATATCTATATCTATGTGAACTCTCCCGGTGGCAGTGTGTCTGCAGGGCTTGGGATTTACGATACCATACAGTATATCCGTCCCGACGTTTCAACGGTCTGTGTCGGCATGGCCGCAAGTATGGGAGCTTTTCTTCTTGCCAGTGGAGCGAAAGGCAAGAGAGCATCACTTCCTCACTCAAGGATAATGATCCACCAGCCCTCCGGTGGTGCTCATGGACAGGAGACTGATATCATTATCCAGGCGCGTGAAATAGAAAAGATCCGGCACCTGCTTGATGAGCTGCTTGCCCGCCATACAGGGAAAGATGTTGTCCAGATAAGGGAGGATTCCGAAAGGGATCGCTGGATGAACGCACAGGAAGCGCTTGATTATGGTCTTATTGACTCAATTTTTGAAAAACGCCCCATGCCTGAAAAGAAGGACTAATCATGAGCGATCAGACGGTATCATTCAATCTGGAAAAAACCTATAACCATCATGAAGTTGAAGACCGATGGAGAAGTTCTCACTGGGAAGCCATAGGGAGTTTTCATGCCGAAAGTTCCAGAGTGCAGGACAACGGAAAAACTCCCTATACAGTCCTTATGCCTCCTCCCAATGTTACCGGAAGTCTTACTCTTGGCCATGTACTGAATCATACACTGCAGGATATTTTTGTTCGTTACAATCGAATGACAGGGCATGAGGCACTTTGGCTTCCAGGTACCGATCATGCAGGCATAGCGACACAAACGGTGGTAGAGAGAAAGCTCAAACATGAAGGTGTGACACGTCACGATCTCGGACGAAAGGAGTTTCTCGACAATGTATGGCAGTGGAGGGAGGAGTACGGCGGTCTTATTCTCAAGCAGCTTCGCCGTCTTGGCATATCATGTGACTGGCGACGTAATCTTTTTACTATGGATGAGCGTGCCTCGCAAGCGGTTGTCAATGCTTTTATTACGTTGTATCGTGACGGGTTGATCTATCGCGGTACCCGCATTATCAACTGGTGTCCGGTTTCACAGACTGCTCTTTCCGATGAAGAAGTCATCATGAAACCCCGGAGGGACAATCTTGTCTATGTTCAGTATGCTCTTGCCAGACATCCCGGACGATACATTACCATTGCGACCGTAAGGCCCGAAACCATTCTCGGTGACGTAGCTATTGCAGTGAATCCCAAGGATCCACGGTACCTTGATCTGGTAGGAGAACTTGCCATAGTGCCCGTTGCCGGAAGGCATATCCCGATTATTGCTGACGATTATGTCGATATAGAGTTTGGCACCGGTGCGTTGAAAATAACTCCGGCACACGATGCAAATGATTATGAAGTTGGCAAACGACACAATCTCCAGGCAATATCGGTTGTTGGAAAAGACGGACGAATGACCGATGATTTCGGGTATGCAGGTATGGATCGGTTTGATGCACGCACAAAAATTCTCAAGGATCTTGAAGAACTTGGCAATCTTGTTCGTGTTGAAGAGTATGAGCATAATGTGGGTTATTCTGAACGTGCGGATGTGGTTGTAGAGCCATATCTTTCTGAGCAGTGGTTTGTCAGGATGTCGCCTCTCGCAGAACGTGCTTTGCAGGTTGTCAATGAAGGAGATATCCGTTTTCATCCCCCGCACTGGATTAACACCTACCGTCATTGGATGGGAAATATCAGGGATTGGTGCATCTCACGCCAACTCTGGTGGGGTCACCGCATTCCTGCCTGGTACGATAATGAAGGAAAGGTATGGGTTGCAGCGAACTATGAACAGGCATGTCATCTTGCAGGTACCGACAAGCTTTTCCAGGACGATGATGTGCTGGATACCTGGTTTTCTTCGTGGCTCTGGCCGCTTACAACTCTTGGATGGACTGATAAGCATAGTGACAATGATGATCTTCGATCGTTTTATCCCACCGATACCCTGGTAACCGGACCCGATATCATTTTTTTCTGGGTTGCCAGAATGATAATGGCGGGGCTCTATTTCAAAGGAGAGGTACCTTTCCGTGATGTCTATTTTACCAGCATTATCCGCGACATGAAAGGCCGAAAACTTTCAAAGTCTCTTGGTAATTCACCTGATCCGATCAAGGTTATGGATACCTACGGCACTGATGCTCTTCGATTCACCATTATTTATATCGCTCCTCTTGGTCAGGATGTCTTGTTCGGTGAGGAAAAATGTGAACTCGGACGAAATTTTGCCACAAAAATATGGAATGCATCACGTCTTGTTTTTATGCAGCGTGAGAAGCATTTCGGTAATCATGATGAGTTTTCAGCTGTATACAAGGATTTCAATCCACATTCAGAGAATGTTGATCTTGCCGGGAAGTGGCTTCTTGCTGCCTATCACGATATGCTCGATCGTTATCATACCTCCTTCAGTCAGTTCAAGGTTAATGATATTGTCCGATTACTCTACGATTTCTTCCGTGGTGATTACTGCGACTGGTATCTTGAAGCTCTCAAAGTTATGCTTTCAGGAGATTTGACCAGGCAGGAAGCCCAGAAAGCTGTTTGTCTTGCTGTCCATATTCTTGAGGGTTTCCTCATGACGCTTCATCCGGTCATGCCGTTTATTACTGATGAAATATGGCATCAGATTCTCCATCGTCCTTCAGTTGAAAGTATTGCACTTTCATCGATGCCGCTTCCCGATCCGGAATTCCGCGGGCTGGATATTTCTGGTTTTACCTTGATTCAGAAGCTGGTTAACGAGGTCAGAAGTCTGCGGTCATTGTTCGGTGTCCCTCATAACCGCGAAGCAGAGATTCTTCTCTGGCCGTCAAACGATGTCGATCGCCAGGTATTTGAGGTTAATCTTCCGCTTATTGCCGCACTTGGCCAATGTATTCCAAAGGTGATGACTGATGGAGAGCGGCCACGGCATGCGGCAGGATCGGTTGTTGAAGGCAATGAACTATTTGTTCTTCTTGAGGGGTTAATATCGTTTGATAAAGAGCGTGTGCGTCTCCAGAAGGAGATTTCGAATATTTCTTCTTTTGTCGCAGCGCTTGGCAGGAAACTTTCAAATGCAGGTTTTGTTGACAATGCCCCTGTGGAAGTCATTGAAAAAGAACGTGCAAAACTCAAGGAAGCCGAGGACAATCTTTCAAAGCTCAACAGCAACTTAACTGTTCTCAATGATTGAGGATAGATTGAATTCTAAGAAAATAAATCGTTTTTTTAGATTTAATCAGCCTGAAATGATATTTTTGGTTTTTTTTCGGTAACACGTCAGCCGTCAGGACAGGTTTAAATCGCTGAAGTTCGCAAGGGAGAATATACATGAGGCAGCTTAAAATAAGCAAACAGATAACAAATCGCGAGAGTCTTTCCCTCGATCGTTATCTGCAGGAGATAGGGAAATATGATTTATTGACCGCCGAAGATGAGGTCAAATTGACAAAAGCTATCAAAGAGGGCTTTGATATGCCGGTTGATACGACTGAATACAAGAGGGCAAAGCGTGCACTTGATAAATTGATTAAGGGAAATTTGCGATTTGTTGTTTCAGTGGCTAAACAATATCAAAACCAGGGGCTGACTCTTGGTGATCTGATCAATGAAGGTAATCTTGGACTTATAAAGGCGGCAAAACGTTTTGATGAAACCCGTGGATTCAAGTTCATCTCCTATGCTGTATGGTGGATTCGCCAGTCCATCCTCCAGGCGTTGGCCGAGCAGTCGAGAATTGTCCGCCTTCCTTTGAACAGGGTAGGTACTCTCAATAAGATCAGCAAGGCTTACAGCCAGCTTGAACAGGAATTTGAACGCGACCCCAATACCAGGGAGCTTGCCGTTCTTCTCGAAATGGATTCGCAGGATGTCGCTGATACTCTTAAAATTGCCGGACGGCATGTTTCGGTTGATGCACCCTTTGCTCAGGGTGACGATAACCGTCTGCTTGATGTTCTGCAGAATGATGGTCATCTGCCCGATTATGGTCTTAACCGTGACTCTCTGACTCTTGAGGTTGAACGATCTCTTTCCGTCCTTGCACCAAGAGAAGCTGACGTTATCAAGTCCTATTTCGGGATCGGCATGGATAACCCGCTCACTCTTGAGGAAATCGGGGAAAAATTCAAGCTGACCAGGGAACGCGTTCGTCAGATCAAGGAAAAAGCAATACGCCGTTTAAGACAGTCAGCTTACAGCAAAATTCTCAAGGAGTATATCGGGAGCTGATTGTCAGTTTTACGGGCTGCCCCTTTTTCAGTCCGAGCGTATGGGATGCATTGCCGTTTCTTACAGCGATCTCAATCATGCCGCTGCTTCCCGTACAGGCGAGCGGCTGTTGAACAGGAACATCACTATAGGTGATGACAACCGGAATCCGGTCATGGTTTCCCGCCTGTACCACCCATTGTTTCCGGGCATCAAACTGTTTTGAATCAAGAGAAGTCACAAGATTGCCGAAATGATCGGTATATATGATGCTTCCATCCCAGGATTGTCCGTTATCACAGGTATGGCATTCAGGCATCGGAATTTTTATGCAATCTGCCGGGTCAATGGTTTTGCCAAGCTCTCGCAGTGGAATGCCAGAGGCAAGATGCGCTGCCGCAGGAGAAAAAACATCCCGTCCATGAAAGGTCGAACTCCGAGCGGGGAGCATGTAACGCTCCTCAGTGATGGTTACACAGTGTGTTATTTTCTCGATTTGAAAAACAGCGGTGAGCAATCCGTTATCCGGTGCAAGAAAAGTGTGTTTATCGGTTTCAAGAGCAATTGCCTGACGTGACGAACCTACTCCAGGGTCGACCACTGAGATAACGATAGATCTCTCTGGGAAAAAAGGAACAGACTTGGCAAGAAAGAATGCACCCTGCGCAATATTTTGAGGTGATATGGCATGGGTCAGATCAATAATCTGAACAGAAGGAGCAAGTGAAAGGATGACTCCCTTCATCTGGCCTACATAAGGGTCATTCAGTCCGAAATCGGTCATCATGACAATGACGTAAGGCAATTCGATACTCATTGAATTGTTAGTCGACAGCTGTTTTATAAATCGCATAGCCGATGCACAGGAAAAGCATATTCGGCAGCCATGCAGCCAGCATAGGGTTCATAATCCCTTGATAGCCAGCAATCGCAATGGTTCTCTGCAGTCCGATAAAGAGAAATCCGATAAAAAGCGTAATACTTATTTCTGAAGCCAGCCCTCCCCGCTTTTTTTTAGCCGACAGCGGGACGCCGATCAGAATAATGATAAGCGAGGCAAATGGTAAGGAAATTTTTGTATGAAACTTTACCATGGCGCGCTCCAGTCCTGAAAATCCGGCATTTTCTTTCTCTGAAAGGTAACGGTAATGTCGGAAGATGTTCATTTCGTCTGGTTGCAGATTGAGATCCTCAAGTGAATGCGGCGTCAGGCTAAGCTTGATTGGTTTAAAGGGTGCCACTGTCAACCGTTCATCATCTCCGCTAAAAAAACGAGTTGAAGCATGCTGCATTACCCACTCTCCGGTTTTTCGGTCATAGCGCATGGAGTCAGCGTCTATTCGCATGCTGAGATGAGAGCCGCGGAATTCCTCTACGGAAACTGCGCTGACGTTTAATCGCTTACCATCAAAAGCCTGTAAAGACACAAAACGGTTTCCCGGTTCCAGTATATGAAGAGTTCTATTATTCTGAGGCATGGCAGCATTATCATTGACATAATGTTGCTCAAAGTTATTCATGCCCGTAAATGCTTCGGGAGCTATCCAGCAGGCATTGACCAGATTAATGCCGCAGATAAGAACCCCGCCAGCAAAAAAAGGTGTCAGCAACTGGCGCATACTGACCCCTGCAGAGCGTATTGCAGGCAGTTCGCTTGAGGTTGAAAGTTTTCCTGCCACAAGTATTGAGGATAGCAGAGCGCTTATCGGAGATGTTATCAATATGGTGGAAGGTATTGACAGTACATAATAATGGGCAATCTCCATAAAGTTTAGATGCTTGTCAATAAACTTATCAAGTTTTTCTACCATACTGATCAGAATGAACAGAAATACAAAAGCCAGGCTTGTAAAAAGAAATGCCTTGGCAAATTGTCCGAATATGTATCGGTTGAGAATCTTCATGAAATTCTACAAGTAATCAGTCCATATCTACTCAACTCAGGCAAAAGTGTGCTGTGCATTTTAATAGCTGAAAATATCCTCAAGAGTCAGTTCTTTAACAGTTCCGTATTTCCTTAGAGTCTCCATGTCAAGATTTTCTTTTTTGCCGAGAACCAGCATGACATTTTTTTTATTGACAAAATGCTTCCTGTGGAATTTTTCAATATCGCTCAGGCTCATGGTCGCAGCATCACGATAAATATCCTTTCGGATATCATAAGGGTGACCGAGTCTCACTGCCTCTTCATAATTGAAAAGAATTTCCGTTCTGGTAAGCCGTTCGGTGGATATTTTTTGCAGAATCCCGTTTTTCGCTGAAGCAAACGACTCGGGTGACTTGGGAAGTTCATGCATCAGGGTACTTATTCCCTCAAGAGCTTCAGGAAGTTTGTCTGCCTGCGTGCCGATATAACTCACAATATAGTTGTGCTCATGTCTCTGTTTTGGCGTTTTGTATACCGAAAATACGGAATAAGCAAGGGCTTTGGCTTCCCTCAATTCCTGGAAGACGACTGACGACATTCCCCCGCCATAATATTCGTTGAAAAGGTTTATCAGAGGTGCCATGGAATAATCGTAAACCTCATCTTTTGTCAGCAGAAGTACCTCGGCCTGGGTCATATTGTAATCAACCAGATAGACAAGATTATCATGCTGTTCAAGGTCTTTGTAAGGTAAGGATGCCGGTACCGTTTCGAATGATTCGGGATACTGTCTGACGGAGCGCAGTTCACTCAGGATCCTGCTGTAAGTGTCGGGTCCGTAATAGAGCACACGATGGCGGTAGTGCAACAGCTTTTGAATCTCTGCCAGCAGTTCTTGAGAAGTTATTGTTTCAAGTTTCTCATTGCTGAGGACATTGGTGAATGGAGAAACGGGGCCATACTTGCCGTAATTGGCCATAGCTTCAAAGAGTATCTTCTTTTTGGACTGTTTTTCATCAGCTCGCTCTTTTACTATTCCGGCTTTAAGCTTTTCAAGCGTAGCGTCATCGGGCCGAGTGTCGACGAGAAGATTTTCCAGCAGTTGAATTGCTGCAGGGAAGTTTTTTTCAAGTCCGGAAAGCTTCAGGTAGACGTATTGATCAGAGGTGAATGCTGAAAAGCTTGCACCGATTTTATAGAGTTCCTTGTTGAATTCCGCTGGTTTGAGACTTGATGTACCGAGATAGGAGAGATAGTCGAGTGCAAGTTCTATGTTTTTACTGATATTTTTCCCTACATCGAAGACGTAATAAAGGGAGAAAAGCTCGTTTTCGTGATTTTGCAGGTAGTGCAGCCTGATACTTGGATTAATATCAAAAAACTCGATATCCTTTGTATAGTCCAGAAAGGATGGTTCAATGGTATTGGATTTCTGAGCCAGTATCTTTTCTGCAAAACTCGACGAAGTATCCCTGTTCACCTTAAGAGGAGTGATCAGAGGTTTCTGGATTTTCGCTTCGCTTTCCGGTGTGCCATGTTCCTTGTAAACACTGACATAATTAGCATGGTAGTGATCTCGGGCGAACGTTACAATATCCTCTTTGGTAATGTTCGCCAGACGTTTGAACTGGCTGACGAATGCCGACCACTCCATTCCCCATACAAACGAATCAACATAAGACTCAACGCGTCCCTTATTGGTTTCGTAAAGTTTAAGCTGTTCAATTTTCAGATCACTGATTGCTGCCTCCAGCAGCCAATCGGGAAAGTCACCCGTTTTGAGAAGTTCGAGCTGGCTGAGCAGCAATTCATTCACGTTGTCAAGGCTTTGACCTTCCCTCGGCTTACCACTCAGAATATGAGAGGAATAATCTTTCATCATCACCAGCATCGAACCGCCATCAAGGAGTGTCTGCTGCTGGTTCAGGTTAAGGTCAATAAGGCCGGCAGTCTGATTATATAAAATCTTGTCAATAAGGGTCAGGTAATCGGCATCAGAGCTGTTTATTCCATTGAATCGGAAACCTGTGACAACTTCTTCGGATTCCGGTCCTTTCACTTTGATGACGGATGGTTCCGTGACGGGCTCTTCGACAGCAGGTGTAAAGAGAGGAATGTCCTTGGCCTGCAGTACTGAAAATTTTTCATCGATAAGTTTTATGGTACTATCCGGCTCAAAATCTCCGGCTATGCACAGTGCCATATTGTTCGGTACGTAATAGGAGCGGTAGTAATTGACTACATTTGCAATAGAAGGGTTTTTCAGGTGCTCTGCTTTGCCTATCGTGGTCTGAGTGCCGTAGGTGTGTTTTTTAAAGAGTCCGGCAAAGAGACTTTCCCATATTTTTCTGCTGTCACTGTCCATAGTCATATTCTTCTCTTCATACACGGTTTCAAGTTCGGTATGAAAAAGTCTCATGACTGGATTGCGGAATCGCTCAGCTTCCATGGTCAGCCACTGGTCGAGCTTGTTCGATGGAATATCGTTGAGATAGACGGTTTGTTCAACCCAGGTATAAGCATTAGTGCCATGGGCGCCGATGGAGTTCAGGATCTTGTCATATTCGTTGGGTACAGTATAGCTTGCAGCTACATTTGACAGAGTGTCAATATCCTTATATATCGCCGCTCTTTTGTCAGGATCAGCGGTTGAACGGTATTTCTCATAGAGTTCTGTAATTTTTTCAAGCTCGGCATGCTCCTTTTCATAATTAAGAGAGCCGATTGAATCAGTTCCCTTGAAGAGCATATGCTCGAGATAGTGTGCCAGTCCAGTTGTCTCAGCCGGGTCATTTTTGCTGCCTGCACGTACGGCAATTGAGGTATATATTCTTGGTTCGTCATGGTGAGAGCTCATATAGACGGTCAGGCCGTTACTGAGTGTGTAGATTCTTGTATTGAGAGGGTCTCCCGGAACAGTCGTGTATGGATAAGGCTTGACTTCGTGGGTCATGGGTTTACATGATATAAAGTGTAAAAAAAGTATCCCGATAACGAACATCGGGATAGGCCGTTTTTGAAACCGTGAAATTTATCACGCATATAAAAAATATAATAATGGGATATAAAGCCAAGAATTGCAACCTTCTTCAATATCCTTTTTGAATAATATATGATCTGTCAGTCCAAGTTTACACGTAACAAGTAATAACGGTTGACCGATGACGAGTTGTAACGTTCTCAATCAGGTAAGATTGGTAGTGAAATCAATCAGCCATGCTTGGCAAGAACTAACAACTTCTTTTAATAGTTTCTTTTATGCGTTTGAAAGAAGAACAATGAAATAACAGTCAAGAGGAGAGTTGTTTATGAACATGAGTGAGAGCGGAACATACAGGCTTATGAGTCCATACAGTCCGACAGGAGACCAGCCGAAAGCCATTGAAGCGCTCTCTGAAGGAGTTCGTTCAGGAAATCCATACCAGACGCTGCTTGGCGTCACTGGTTCCGGAAAAACTTTTACCATTTCGAATGTCATTGCCCAGGTTAATAAGCCTGTTCTGGTGATGAGCCATAATAAAACCCTTGCCGCACAGCTCTACGGAGAGTTCAAACAGTTTTTCCCGGACAATGCCGTTGAGTATTTTATCAGCTATTACGATTTTTATCAGCCTGAAGCCTATTTACCCGCTCTTGACAAATATATCGCGAAAGATCTACGTATCAACGATGAAATAGAACGGTTACGACTGAAGACCACAAGTGCTTTGCTCAGCGGCAGAAGGGATGTGATTGTAGTCAGTTCCGTCAGCTGCATCTATGGTCTTGGTTCACCTGAAGATTGGAAAGCACAGATTATTGAACTGCGTTCCGGAATGGACAAAGACCGTGATGCATTTCTGAAGGAGCTGATAGCGCTGCATTATATCCGAGATGATATCCAGCCAACTTCAGGGAAGTTTCGGGTAAGGGGAGATATTATTGATCTTGTTCCAGCGCATGAGGAACTTGCTCTGAGAATAGAATTTTTCGGCAACACTATTGAAAGTCTTCAGACTTTTGAAATTAATAGCGGGGAAGTGCTTGGAGTCGAGGACTATGCGTTTATATATCCGGCACGGCAGTTCATCGCTGATGAGGAAAAGCTCAATGACGCCATGCTGGCCATTGAAAATGAGCTTGCAGGGAGGTTAAACGTTTTTCGTGCAGAAAACCGTCTGCTTGAGGCTCGCAGGATTGAGGAACGGACCCGCTATGATCTTGAAATGATTAAGGAACTTGGGTACTGTTCAGGGATTGAAAATTACTCGAGGCACCTTTCAGGACGCCGGGAGGGTGAGCGACCTTACTGTCTTCTTGATTACTTTCCTTCGGATTATCTTGTTGTCATTGATGAATCTCATGTAACCCTCCCTCAGATACGAGGCATGTATGGCGGAGACCGTTCACGGAAAACCATTCTCGTTGAACATGGTTTCAGACTTCCGTCAGCGCTCGACAATCGTCCGCTTCGTTTTGAAGAGTTTGAGGAGATGGCGCCACAGGTCATCTGTGTCAGTGCCACTCCCAGCGATCACGAACTGATGCGTTCAGGCGGGGTGGTGGTTGAGCAGCTGGTTCGTCCTACCGGTCTGCTTGACCCTCCGGTGGAAGTGCGTCCTGTCGCAGGACAAATCGATAATCTCCTTGCAGAAATCCGCATCCATACCGCCAAAGGCCATAAGGCACTTGTCATGACACTTACAAAAAGAATGGCTGAGGATCTGCACGACTTTTTCAGAAAGACGGGTATTCGCTCGCGTTATCTTCATTCGGAGATAAAAAGTCTTGAACGCATACAGATTCTCAGAGAGCTGAGGGTCGGTGATATCGATGTGCTTGTAGGGGTTAACCTCCTTCGCGAAGGGCTTGATCTTCCTGAAGTATCTCTGGTGGCAATTCTTGATGCCGATAAAGAGGGCTTTTTGCGCAATACCCGTTCGCTTATGCAGATTGCAGGCAGAGCAGCCCGCAATATCGATGGATTTGTTGTTCTTTATGCTGATGTTTTAACGCGTTCCATACGCGAAGTGCTCGACGAAACTGCAAGGCGTCGCGCCATTCAGCATCGATACAACGAAGAACATGGCATTACACCACAGTCGATCATAAAATCGGTTGACCAGATTCTTGACACAACCAGTGTAGCTGATGCCGAGGAGCGCTATCGGAGAAAACGTTTCGGTCTTGAACCAAAACCTGAAAGGCTTCTTGCGGGTCTCATCGAGACTTTCACTCCTCAGGAAAGTTATGCAATGGCCGCAGAACTCCGGCTTGAAATGCAGGAAGCTGCTGTTCAGATGGAGTATGAAAAAGCAGCATACCTTCGCGACGAGATTTCAAAGCTTGAACAGGCAGTAAAACGCCTGCCAGCTGAAGGATAGATTTTCTCTCCGGTTTGTTTAGTTATCGAGAAATACGTTTGTTATATAAGAAGTACAAGTGACTGCCCCCATTATCTTTTAACAGGTTGTTTCCTGGAGTTTATTACGCAATGTTAGCTCAGATAGAGAAGGATCAATACAATAAACTCAACGAGATACTTGCGCTTTCACGCCGGAATCTTAAAAACGTTGATGAATCTCTGATCCAGCGGGCCTTTTTTATGTGTTATCGGGCACACGAAGGAGAAAAAAGGGCTTCAGGAGAACCGTTTTTCTACCATCCAGTCGAAGTCGCCACAATTCTTCTCAATGAACTTCCTCTTGATGATGTATCCGTTGCGGCTGCACTTCTGCATGATGTTATTGAGGACAGCGGATATACTTTTGAAGACATTGTTGCAGAACTGGGCGTTGAAGTAGCTGAAATTGTTGAAGGGCTTACCAAGATTTCCGGAATTACGATCAACAGGGAAACTACCCAGGCAGAAGGTTTTCGCAAGATGCTGCTTTCTATGGTTAAGGACATCCGCGTTATTCTCATAAAGTTTTGTGACAGGCTCCATAACATGAGAACACTTGAATCGCTTCCGGAGCATCGACGTATGAAGATCGCTCTTGAAACCAGGGATATCTACGCTCCTCTGGCACACCGGTTCGGTCTTGGAAAAATGAAAGTTGAGTTTGAAAACCTTGCACTCAAGTTTATTGATCCTGAAATGCACGACTTTCTGCAGAAAAAGGTTCGTATCAGCAGGGGAGAGCGGGTCAACTATCTCAATAAAATGATTGTTCCCATAAAGGCTGATCTTGAAAAACAGGGGTTCAAAGTGGATGTGGAAGGACGGGCCAAACATCTTTTTTCGATCTACAACAAGATGCGCAACAAGAACAAGAGTTTTGAAGATATTCACGATCTCTATGGTATCAGGGTCATTGTCGATACGGAACGTATTGCCGACTGCTTTGCTGTCTATGGTTTTATAACACAGAAATTTCCTCCTGTTCCGCAACATTTCAAGGACTATATCTCAATACCAAAACATAATGGATACCAGTCTCTTCATTCAGCCATTATAGGTCCGAAAGGTCATATGGTTGAACTGCAGATTCGTACAATCCGGATGCATGAGTTTGCTGAACTTGGCGTTGCCGCTCACTGGCGGTACAAGGAAAAAATTTCAAGGGATGATGCCAGCATTGATTCGTTTCTTCGCTGGGCCAGAGAGCTGATCAAGGATGCAGATTCGGCTGCAGCTTTTATGGAGGGATTCAAGCTCAATCTCTACCATGATGAAATCTACGTTTTTACCCCGAAAGGGGATATGAAAAC
>Ga0118677_10011572_pt1 | contig 13179 bp, 6 predicted proteins | sample AliMusrvi5mmetaG_FD_86154 | JGI IMG/M metagenome (GOLD analysis project Ga0118677, IMG submission 86154)
GGTCTCCAGCGATCTGGCCATCTGGCATGATGTCCCTCTGACCGACCCGAGCATCGTTGCCACCGATCCGACCAAGATCGTGTACACTCTGCCCGCCGGCACCGAGCAATTCTGCCGTCTGGTCGTCACCCCGTAAGCATTCCCGATCTAACAGCGCAACCACTCAGGTGGCAGCCCGTCCGGGTTGCCACCTGTTTTCGTTGTTTCTTGTCCGCGTAAGTCCACCCACCCGGCACGTCGGAGGACTCTTGCCTTTAGCCTAAAGAGGAAGATAGAAACCACGGATTACACGGATTTATCGGATTAAGAATGAGTTATGGATTTCATGGCGTTAACCTTTTGAGTGACTGACTATTTTGATAGAACACAGACATATTCTCCGTGAAATCCGTGTAATCCGTGTAATCCGTGGTGAAAAATGCCGCTTTCCCCAATTCCATTTTCCTTTGTAATATTCCTCGGTGGCTCAATTCACTCAATAATTCCCAAAAAATCCCCTTGTGCCCCCGGGGAAATTTTGCGAGTTGTTCAAATGTTGCCATTGCGCGAGCATCCGTGCAGTCTCCGATCCGTCAGTTCCGATGCTTCCATCCACCCACAAAATCAAGCCCCCCGTCTCCGAAAACCAAGACCAACAAACAACCACCATTCCATGAAAACCCTCGATCACATTCATCTTCGAACTCCCCTCAAACACCTTGCCCTCGCCTGTGCCGCCGCGCTCGGACTGGGTGCCGGAATCACCCACGCCGCTGTGACCGACATCAGCGGAACCAATGTCGCCGTCGATACCGTAGTCGGCGCTGGCAACACGGGCCGCCTGATTGGTGATACCACCACCAACACCAGCGCCATAACGAAGGATTTGGACCTCAATGGCCACACTCTCACCCTTAACGGCAATAGCAATGGTGCGATCTCCGGCAGCGGCACAGTGATTGTAAAAGGCAATATCGCTGGCAGCACCGGCAATACCTACACCGGCACGACCACGGTGAGCGCTTCCGTGGCACTCGGCAAGACGGCCGGCAACGCGCTGTGCGGCAACATCTCGGTGGCCGCCGGGACCACTTTGCTCTGGGGCGCAAACGACCAGATCGAGGACAATGCGAACGTGACCCTCTCCAGCACGTCTAAATTGATGCTTTACGCGGCTGATCATACTACATCGCCCGTCTTTTCGGACACCATCGGCGAGTTGCACGTGACGACAGGTGCTAAAGTGTACACCGGTTTGAACGTGACCGGCGGTTTGAGCACCGGTTGGGGTGGCGCGCTCAAAGTCACCGAGCTGTATATCGACGGAGTTCAGCAACCGCATGTGACCGTCACTGAAAACGCCGCAGGTGACGGTCTGGTCCGCGGAAATGGCTGGATCGAAGTGGGCGGCTCCGGCCCGCCGGCCGGTTATCCGGCCACTCCGCCCACTACCTTCAAACTCGACGGCACGGGAGATTTCTACATCAGCCGCCAGGTCTCTCCACCCACGACGGGCCTCCTGATTGCCAATTGCTCTAATAACGTGAATTCCAGCGGCTTCACGGCGCCTTTGAACCTCAACGGCTACCAACTCACCCTTAACGCGAATAACAACAATGGTGCGATCTCCGGCAACGGCACGGTGATTGTGAAAGGCAGTATCGGTGGCAGCACCGGCAATACCTACACCGGTACGACCACGGTGAGCGGTACCGTGGGACTCAGTAAGACTGCCGGCAACGCGCTGTGCGGCAACATCACGGTGGGACCCTCGAACGAAGTGGCCTTGGGGGGCAACAACCAGATCGAGGACACTTCGAACGTCACCCTCTCCAGCACGTCTAGATTGAGGCTGTACCTAAGTGAGAGCTTCACATCGCCCTGCTTTTCGGAAACCATCGCCAAGTTGTACGTGTCGACGGGTGCTAAAGTGTATACCGGTTTGACAGTGACCGGCGGTGTGAGCACCGGTTGGGGTGGCGTGCTCAGTGTCTCCGAGCTGTGGATCGACGGCGTTCAGCAACCGAATGTGTCCGTCGTTGAAAACGCTACAGGTACCGGGCTGGTCCGCGGAAATGGCTGGATCCAAGTGGGTGGCTCCGCCCCGCCGGCCGGTTATCCGGCCACTCCGCCCACCACGTTCAAGCTCGACGGCACGGGAGATTTCTACATCGCACGCCAAGTCTCCCCACCCACGACGGGCTTCCTAATCGCAAATTGCTCCAATTCACAATATTCGAACAATAGCTACTCTGGCGGCGGCTTCGGGGCGCCTTTGGACCTCAATGGCTACGCTGTCACCCTTAACAAAGGATCTAACAACAATGGCGCGATCTCCGGCAACGGCGGGGTGTATCTTGCAATGGGTGGCCAAGTCGGTGGCAGCACCGGCAATACCTACACCGGCACGACCACGGTGAGCGGTGCGTGGGTCCTCGCTAAGACTGTCGGCAACGCGCTATGCGGCAACATCACGCTGGCCGCCAGTGCCACTTTGCTCTGGGGCGCAAACGACCAGATCGCGGACGATGCCAACGTGACCGTCCCCGCCACGTCCGCATTGATGCTGTATGGAAACCAGAGTTTCCCGAGTGAGAATTTCACATATTCTGGGACGGTCCATGTCTTTTCGGAGAGCATCGGCGAGTTGCACGTGACGACAGGTGCGAAAGTGTGGACTGGTGCCAAGAGCGCCGGTTGGGGTGGCGTGCTCAGCGTCACCGAGCTGTATATCGACGGAGTTCAACAACCTCATACGTCAGTCGTTGAAAACGCTACTGGTAGCGGTCTGGTCCGCGGAAATGGCTGGATCCAGGTAGGCGGCTCCGCCGCGCCGGCCGGTTATCCGGCCACTCCGCCCACCACGTTCAAGCTCGACGGCACGCCGACGAATGATTTCTACATCGCACGCCAGGTCCCGCCTCCCATGCAGGCCGTCCTGATCGCAGATATCTCCAATTCCCAATATTCCAGCAATAGCTACTCTGGCGGCGGCTTTGGGGCGGCTTTGCAACTCAATGGCCACGCTGTCACCCTTAACAAAGGCAACAACAACGATGGCGCGATCTCAGGCAACGGCGGGGTGTATCTTGCAATGGGTGGCCAAGTCGGTGGCAGCACCGGCAATACCTACACCGGCACAACCACGGTGAGCGGTGCGTGGACCCTCGCTAAGACTGTCGGCAACGCACTGTGCGGCGATATCACGGTGGGCGCCTCGTCCAGTCTGACCTGGTCCTACGCCAACCAGATCAGCGACCTTTCGAACATGACCCTCACCACCGGCACGTCTTCATTGAATTTGAACGGCAAGGCGGACTCCTTCGCCGGACTGACCCTCGCTACGGGAGCCACGGTGACTACCGGCGGTGCCGGCGGCGTGCTCACGGTGAGTTCACTCACAGTTGGTGGCGTTGTCCAGTCAGCAGGCACCTACACGTCCGTCTCGAATCCCGAGTTTGTGACCGGCGCGGGCAGCGTGCAGGTGGGCCTCCCCGCAGGTAGCGCGTATGAAATCTGGGCCTCAACGCACGCGGGCGGCCAGTCCGCCAGTGAGGACTACGACCACGACGGCGTTTCCAACGGCCTGAAGTATTATATGGGTGCCGCCGGAACCCTGGCGGGCATCAGCCCGCCGGTGGTGACCACCGCCGGGGTCCGGACCGTCACCTGGCCGCGCGACCCGAGTGCCACCGTCACCTCATGGTTGGTGCAGGTCTCCAACGATCTCGCCATCTGGGGTGATGTCATCCCGCCCAACGCGAGTATCAATACCACCGATCCGACCAAGGTCGTTTACACCCTGCCCACCGGCACGAAGCAATTCTGCCGTCTGGTCGTCACCCCGTAAGCACTCCCGATCTAGCAGATAAACCACTCAGGTGGCAGCCCGTCCGGGTTGCCACCTGTTTTCGTCGTTTCATGTCCACGTAAGTCCACCCACCCGGCACGTCGGAGGACTCTTGCTTTAGCCTAAAGAGGAAGATAGAAACCACGGATTACACGGATTTAACGGATTAAGAATGAGTTATGGATTTCATGCTATGGCAGCTCTCCCTGCCTCACGACCAATTGGTCCAGTTCGATTGAGGGAGCGGCGCAAGCGATTTTGACCGTGTTTGCCTCTCCGGCGCGGAGGATGGCCTTTGCGGTAAATGTGCTTGGTTCCTGGGCCGGGGGAAACTTGCATTGAATCGGGTCGCCATCGTTTACGGTGAGTGTGACGGCGCATTCGGCTGAAGCCATATAATGAAAAGTCAAAGAATGCGGACCATTTGATTGTGCGGCGATTCTGTTAAAGCGAAGCGTGCTCGCCGGGTCTGTTCCGAGACCGCTCACTCCGGCAGCGCTTGAAAAGTTTTTCATTTTTGCGGTTGCGTGAGCCAGGCCGGCAAAGGTGTTGTAGGAAGACTCGGCTTCGTAGCTTCTCGGACGATCCCAGTCGTAATCGCCTTGCACCATCAGCATGACGACACCATGGGGCGGAACGGCCTTGGCGGTCCAGTTGTCCGGGGGTTCGCCAAGATCGGAATGAGTCCACAGATCCCTGACTTTCGCCTTGCCGGGTTTCAGGCCTAACGAACTCCAGTTGACCTGGATATCACTGGGTGCAGCGGTGCGATTCAAGAAAAGGACGGCAACTTTTCCCGAGGTAAATGCCTGCAACGGCTTGGCGTAGGCGTCTCCGCCGGTGGACGGCACCTTGCGGCCCGCGGCGCCCAGTCGGTCCTGGTCAATTGCAATGACCTCCTTGTTTTTCAGGATCCCGAGTTGGGTCTCGTTGATCTTGGGATAGATCCCCGCCGGATCGAGAGCGGGATCACGGAAATCGGAGCCTAGCAAGAGCGGAGCCCCTCTGATCGCCCACATGCTGAAATGAGATTTCGCTTCCTCGTCGGAAATTCCGCGGCATCCCACAACCATCATGTCCAGGTCGTTCCAGCGACCAGGCGCCTGAGCCCACCCATAGGGTTCGGCCGCATCAAATTGTGCGAGAACGTACCCGAAATTGGATGCTGAGCCGGGGGAGGGTTGATCATTGGCATGCAGGAGGATGTCGCCGCCAACTCGCCACATATTGGCAATCCGTGGGGCGAATTCGAAAGGAAAGGTTGTGCAGGTGGAAAGACTGATAATGATCGGACGCTTCATCTCGGTAACAAGGGGCTGAATGACGTTGAGCCAACCGGTTCTCCCGCAATCATCGATCTTGATGTAGTCCCATCCCCATTCCGCGTACTGCTTGACATCCTGGGGTTGGAATCCGCGTTGCTTGGGGTTGCAGTAGCCGATCGGGCCAATGTCCGTGTATCCCCCGACCTTGAAGCCCTTGGCATGGAGGAAGTCACAAACCGCCTGGATGCCGTTAGGCCAACGCTTCGCGTCAGTCAGCATGCGGCCTTCGGCATCACGAGCTGGATTGACGTCGGTGGAATACCATGAACCATCGAAGGCGAGCAGCATGTCGTAACCGCAATCCTTGAGTCCTTTGGCGACAAGCGCCTCGGCCGTCTGGCGCACAAACAGATCACAGGCGCCTTGGGAGGCAAACGCATTCCAGAAGGAGAAGCCCATGGGTGGGGTCGGCGCGCGCTCAGCGATATCAAGGACAGGGAACACCTTTGGATCCTGGATGCCGGGCTTTGGTGCCTGATCCGCTAGGCCTGATGCTACTGCAGACGCAATGAGCAGACATGTGGTTGTTGTCTTGAAGCGCTGCGGATGAAGGAAGGTCGTCAATGAATTATTCATGTTTCTTTGGGGCTGGGGGCTATTCCTTCAATTTCACGACTCCGACCGACAACGCCGGCATACTGAACGAGATCGTCTGCTGATCCACCTTCACCGGAATCTCTTTGGGCCAAATCGCGTGCGGTGTATCGAGATTGTTGCGCGCATCCTCGCTGCCCGGCGCCACAAGCAGCAACACCGCGCCATGCACCTTCGCCCCGCCGGCGATCTTCACCTCCACATCAACCGCGTCTTTTCCAACATTGACGGCCTTGAAGTAAAGCGTGCGGCCATCCGCCGACTTCGTTGCAACCGCATTCACGGGCTTATCGGGTCCTTCCATCGCAAGGCGTTGTGGTGCCCAATTGTCCCGCCACATCTTCTGCACCACGTAAGTCGGCGCCGGATACCACGTGCGGTGATCAAATAAAATAGAGCTGCTCGGCCACCGTGGATCACCTTGGAGCGGCGCCGTCTGCAGCCAGACCGCCGGACAAGCCATCGGCACCATGTTGCCGTTACGTTCGAACGCGTTGAGTATGCCGCCCGTATACAGCCCCGCCCGCCACGTGGCGTTCATCATCCCCCACTCCGAACAGTAGATCCGAATCGCCGGATTGGCCGAAGCCTTGATCAACGCGCTTACTTGGTCTCTCATGAAGGCCTCGAACTTTCGCGGGTCATCGATGTAATCCTGCTGGGGCCCGATGCCGTTGTAATAATGGATGCTCAGATAATCGAAATCGGCTGCCACTTTGTCTAGCAGCCGCTTGTTCCAGTCCTTATGATTCTCCTGGCCCGGCCCATCATCATACGCATAACTGCCGCAGGCGATGATTTTCACCGAAGGGTCCTTGGCCCGCATCACCTTGCTGAATGTCGTGACGTAGCCGGCGTACCCCTCGGGGCCCATGCCCCAGGTCTCGTTGTCAATTTCCCAGTATTTCACGTGGTAGGGTTTCGGATGGCCGTTGGCCGCGCGTGCCTTGCCCCAGGTCGTGGAAACATCGCCGTTGCAGTATTCCATCCAGTCCAATGCCTCCTTTTCGCCGCGTCTGACATTGATCGCCAGGATCGGTTCGGCGCCGACTTTCTCGCACAGGAGCATGAACTCGTCCGTTCCCATCTGATTCGGATCCCGGTCATCCCAGATCTCGTTAGGATAATACGTCCGTTTCTCACGCGGACCGATCGCATCCTTCCACTGATAGCGAGACGCGAAACTGCCGCCGGGATACCTGATCGTCGTGGGCTTCTGCTCGGCGATCGCAGCCAGCAAGTCGGGCCGGAACCCGCCACAATCGAGGGCGCTCTTCGAAAAGAGACTCACCGCGTCGATAACCGCCTCACCCTTCCCGGCAACACCAACCTGGAAGATCGCTTTCACGGCTTCCTTCACCGCCTTGAATTCGAATTCGTATTTCTTCCACTCCGAAGACAAGTCGCTGATTTTCTTCTCGAAAACAACCGCGCCGGCGTCATCCAGCACCCGCACAACAACCACCGCCGCCTTGTCTGCCGAACGGATATGCAGCGACCCCGAATACTTTTCCTCTTTCTTCAGGAACAGCGGCGCCTGCTGGAGCCCGGCCTCGGAACCGACTTTTGCGCAGGACAGCTTCTGCGCGTCGTTCGAGTTGAGCGGATTCTCCGTGACAACCGTGACCGAGCCATCGCCATAAACACTCCAGTACTGCGACGCCGGCGCGTTTTGCTTCGACTCCAGCGAACCGTTCTTCAGCATGTCGCCCCACAATCCGCCGTGAACCGAGTTGAAGATGTGTTCCAGGAACTGACCGTGAATTCCCACGTCAATCTGGTTGACGACTTTGTCGGAATCCACCAGGTACGAGGCATTTGCCGGTGTTTGCGCCAAGGCGGACAGACCCGAGAGCATCACTGTTGCGACACATGCCGGAAGCAGTTTGCCTGTGGTTTTCATCTCTCTTCCTTCTTCTATTGTTTGACTCAATGGCCTGCCAATAACATTTCCCGCAAGATGTGCCACACTCGAAAATGAGAAATTGCTTCGATGTGCCCGCTGTAGGAGTGCCGTTTTTCGTGCCGCCAAGGTGCCGTAGATATCCATGCGGCGATGATTACCTGCCGGATGGGCCTGTCAATCCCTTTATCCAGCCCAAAATCGCGCGCGCCGGAAATCCCGCCCGCCGGGAGGAATTTCCTTCCCAACCGGCGCCGCAACTGGCATCACTCATTCCGTCAGCGAGCCCTTCGGGCTTCTAGCGGACCAACGGAAAATCGAACACCCCTCAGAAAGACCATCCTTATGAAAAAATCAGTTGTCATTCCCTTTGTTATAGCCGCGGTCTTTGCCGGGCGCGTAGCCTGCGCCGCGGACTCCCCACCGCCGTCGGCGCCCGCCCACTTGTCCGTGGCCGCTGCCTTCGGCGACGGCATGGTTCTCCAGCGGGAAATGCCGGTTCCGGTATGGGGTGCGGCCACGCCAGGCGCCAAAGTCGCTGTCGCGTTCGCCGGACAGGTTAAGGAAACCACAGGCGGCGCTGACGGCAAGTGGTCGGTCAAGCTTAACGCCATGTCCGCTTCCGCCGAAAACCGCACAATCAGCATCTCCTCCGGAACAGACACGGTTGTATTCAAGGACGTCCTGGTCGGCGAGGTCTGGCTATGCTCCGGGCAATCCAACATGCAGTGGGGTGTCAATGAATGCGATGTCAAGGAGGAAGCCGCCACCGCGAATGACCTGATGCTCCGCATCCGCGATTTCAGCCTGGGCTTAGCCCCGACGCCACAGACCACCATTAAAGACGGCCAGTGGCTTCCGGCGACCCCGCAAAATCTTGGCCGCAGCGGCGGAGGACTCCGCAACGGATTCTCCGTCATCGCCTACTGTTTCGGAACCAGCCTGCGACGCGAACTCAAAGTGCCGGTCGGACTCATCCAGGCCGCCTGGGGCGGTTCCCGGATTGAACCATGGACGCCCGCCGTCGGTTTCCAATCCGTCCCCGCCCTGAAGACGATCGCCGACCAGGTCGCCGCCGGCAAGTTGAACTATGACGACCTCCAGCAGCCCACGCTGATTTACAACGCCTTGATCCATCCGTGGGCGACCTATGCCATCCGCGGTGCCATCTGGTATCAGGGAGAATCCAACCGCGGCGACGGCATGTTGTATTGCGACAAAATGAAAGCGTTGATCGGCGGATGGCGTCAAGTGTGGAACCAAGGCGACTTCCCGTTCTATTTTGTCCAACTCGCCCCGCACAACTATGAGCAATACAAACAACCGATCCCCGCTTTGGCCCTCCCCGAGATATGGGAAGCCCAGACCGAGGCCGCCAAGCAAATCACCAACACCGGCATGGCGGTTGTCAATGATCTCGTCACCGACCTCCAGGACATTCACCCCAAAACCAAGAAGCCGGTCGGCGAGCGCCTCGCGCGCCTGGCCCTTTCCCGCACCTACGGGTTCAAATTCACCGACGACTGCGGCCCTATCTTCAAGGCCATGGCGATCGAAGGAAACAAGATCAGGATTACTTTTGACCACGCCGCCAGTGGCCTCGCTTCCCGTGACGGAAAACCGCTAGACTGCTTTGAAATCGCCGGAGCCGACGGCAAATTCCTATCCGCCTCTGCCGAAATCGCTGGCAAGTCGGTCATCGTCTCCAATCCGCAAATTGCCGAGCCCAGGGAAATCCGCTTCGCCTGGAATGAGTGCGCCACGCCCAATCTCATGAACGGCGACAAGCTTCCCGCCTCCGCCTTCCAAACCCATAACGGAGCAAAAAAGTAGGCCCACTGATGGAAACCCTGTGAGTCTTGAGTTTGGCTTGACGCGCCGGTTTGCCGGCGATCAGACTGCGGCCCCATGAAACTCCCAATCGGCCTAATGATGGCGCTGGTCACCACATTGCAGCTTCTCGCCCAAGATCCACAATCCGTCCGACTGTGGCCCGCCGCCGCTCCCGGCGCGCTGGGTGCCGAGGACAAGGATGTGCCCACCTTCACGCCGTTTCTGGCCAAGCCCGAGTTGGCCACCGGCGCGGCGGTGGTGATTTGTCCCGGTGGCGGCTACGGCGGTCTGGCGGGTCATGAGGGCAAGGATTACGCGCTGTGGCTCAATACCCAGGGCATCGCCGGGTTCGTGCTCAAGTATCGGCTCGGCAGCGCCGGCTACCGCCATCCGGTGATGCTCGGCGACGCCGCCCGTGCCGTGCGCCTCGTGCGTGCCCGCGCCGCCGAGTGGAAGATCGACCCCAAGCGTGTCGGCATCATGGGTTCCTCCGCTGGCGGGCATCTGGCCTCCACCTTGCTGACGCATTTCGATGCCGGCGACGCCAAGGCGAGTGATGTGATTGAGCGGCAGAGTTCGCGGCCGGATCTGGGTGTCCTGTGCTATGCGGTCATCACCATGGGACCTAACACCAACGACGGATCCAAGAATAATTTGTTGGGCAACAACCCTGCTCCAGAGCTGGTGAAACTATTATCCAACGAACTGCAGGTCACCGCCCAAACCCCGCCGTGTTTCCTCTGGCACACCTGGGAGGACAATGGCGTCAAAGTGGAAAACACCTTGGAATTCGCCCTGGCCATGCGCCGCGCCGACGTGCGCATCGATTTGCCTGTCTATGAAAAAGGCGATCACGGCCTGGGCCTGGGCGGCAGCCCTGCCGACCCGGCCAAATGCCACGACTGGACCCGCGATTGCGCCTCCTGGCTCAAGGTCGAAGGCTTCGGGCGCAAATAGGGGCGCGTCGGCGACAGCCCGTGGGTTTCCGCGTGTCCCTGCCACCATTGGGCAGAGCCCATGCTCGGGTTAGTGATGGAATTGCGTTCAGTAAGTGTGTTTTCATTGCTTCAACATTCCGGCGTTTCAGGATTCCGGCCTCAGACATCCTGATCTCTGCCGGGTTTCGGCCTTGTCCGGGAAATCATGTGAGACCATTTGGCTCCGGGCAGGATGCCCGGGCCACAGTGGCGCGGGCATCCTGCCCGCCGCCTCTCATTCACATGTCTCATGCCATTTCCATCCTGTTCAGTATTCCAGCCTTGCAGAAAATGCGGGGCCGCCGTTGTGCACCGGCGGCCCATCTGGAGTCCGGAAATAATCCATTAACTCCGGAAAAGACAGAAGACCCTGAGACAGCAGACAGAAGAAAAGAAAGGGCTGAGCCGGTGACTGGGATCCACTATCCTCTATCCGCAATCTCTCATCTTCCATCCTAGAGTCCTTGAAAGGCCAAGGATGTTGTCGTTAGGTCAAATTCTTCGTCTTGTGTCTTCAAGTCTTCTGTCTTGGGTCTGAGGCGAAGCCTCGCTAGCGTTTCCTCACTCGGTGGCCATCAAGCGCCCGAAGAGTTTGCCGCCAGAAACAGGTGCCGCGATGGTGGCCGTGACATTGTTATAGTCCGAACCCGTAATCGGCATGACGACAAAGCCCACGCCACTGCCACCATCCGCTTGATCTGAGTCGGGCACGGAGACGCCGTGCCAGACATCCCCTACGCCGAGGTCCTTGCTATACTGGACGTACAGGTTCGCCGTGCCGCGCGCGCTCGACTTCAGACATTGGAAGCTGAGGACCAACTTGCCGCCGTCAGCGGCCGGGACGGGCAGGATCGAGGAGTTGTTAGCGAGCGGATTTCCCGTCGTGCCGCCAATCAGCCAGACGAGCCCGTTTCGCACGCCGTCCTTGTTAGGGTCGGCATTGAAGGCCGGATCGGTGCCGGAGCCGTCGCCGGCGGTGCCATTGAGGCCGTGCGTGGAGGCCCAGGTGCCATACGGGGCGCTTGCCCCGCCGGTTGGGCCGCCGAAGACGTCGATCTCGCGCATGATAAAGGTTCCGTCATACGCGCCTCCATTGACCATATTGACAGTGAAGCGGATGTACTCGACGCCACTGGCGAGTACGCCGCTATGATCAGTCAAGGTGACTTTGGTCGCACCTGGGTCAGCAGGTACGCCCAGCGTCAGCGGCTCATAGTCCACCGTCGCCAAGGGTGTGTAGCTCGCCGCGCCTTTGAGCTTGACTTCCACCGTATAGGCTTGATTGCCCCTCCCCGCGCTGCCCCAGGCGGCGATGCTTTGGATCGAGGTGAGGTCATAGCCCAAGTTGCTGGCACCGAGCCCAAGGTGGTATTCGGCGGCGGCGCCGACTGCCCCATTGGCCCCTTCGACTATTCCAGCAACAGCATAATTCCGACCGTGAATCCCATCATTCAGTTGTGCCAGGCTCGCACCGCCGTTGGGCATCCAGCCGATGGCGGTTCCAAAGATCGCCGTCAGACCGTTTAGGAGATCGGAATTGCTGACATCGGCCGCGTAGGCCATTTCCGTGGTGCTGAAGACCTTCGTCTGCACCTGTGTCGCGGTGGCCGGGGTGGCGGCGAGGGCGAAGGCGGCGAGCGCCCCAGCGGCGGAACCCCAGAAGGTGTTCGGGAGGTGTTTGGTTGTGCTCATCATTCGGTTGGTGTTCATGGCGATTTTGGATTGGTGTTCCTTAACGGGTTGTGCTCGGGACCACCGAGGAACCGCGGCACTTGCCAATGCATGGGACGTTACGACGCCCGCTACCGGGGGTGTCAAGAACCAATCCTGGGGCCGCGCAACTTCTTTTCTGTAAAAGTTTTCAGGATGGATTTGGTTCCGGCAAGACCGGCAGTCATCCGCGAGAGTTGACGGGACCAATACGGCACACGCGGGCTCTGACCCACGGGATATAGTCGGTGATCTGCGGTTATCGGCGTTGGGCATGAGCGATTCTGAATTGCCAGGGATTCCAGATAGGCGTCCGGGCGAGATCAACGTGAAGATTTTCAGCCAGGTCCAACAGTTTTCTCTCGACATCCCGGCGGGTGTTCGTAGTTCCCGGCTCGTTCTCCTTCGTCGTCGGTACCGATTGCAGAACAGGCGTGGATGGCAACCGCCCTTCAACCTTTCAATTTCCACTCGACGCACCTCAACCGAGCGGGGACATCACATCAACGTTGGGACTCCATAATGAATAATCAGGTAGACACCCATGAACAAGGATCCTAACAGAATGGTGATGGACTTAACAACTTTGATGGCCCAACTCATGCTCGCCGGTCTGCTGGCCGGGAATGCACTTCGGGCGGAGACGGCGGAGCATGCGCCATTGCCCGTTGCGCCCCGCGGCGGAGCACTGCTGGAGGCATTCCGCGTGCCGCCGGATTCGGCGCGAATGTGGACCTGGTGGTTCTGGCTCGGCGACAAGGTGGACCGGGAAAGCATCACCGCCGACCTCGAGGCGCTCAAGGCGGAAGGCATGGGCGGGGTGACCGTGTACAGCCTGGGTGGTCCGGGCGTGACATCCCAAGGGCCTAACTACATGAGCCCGGAGTGGCGCGGGTTGTTCCAACACACCGTCAAGGAAGCCGGCCGTCTCGGACTCGGCGTCAGTGCCATGTTATGCAGTGGCTGCAATGCCGGTGGCCCGTGGATCCGACCCGCACAGGCGTGCAA
>Ga0118677_10011573_pt1 | contig 13178 bp, 10 predicted proteins | sample AliMusrvi5mmetaG_FD_86154 | JGI IMG/M metagenome (GOLD analysis project Ga0118677, IMG submission 86154)
ACCCTCCCCCGCTGCGGCAGGGGAGGGAGCATAGAATAGAGCGCAGTTGTTTGAACTCCCTCCCCTGCCGCAGCGGGGGAGGGTCGGGGTGGGGGCCGGCTGCTATTAGCCTGACACCCGCCCCCCCCCAAAGGAGTAAACCATGGCATTGAAAGTCGGTATTGTCGGACTGAGCGGCATTGGGAATCACCATGCCGATTGTCATATGAAAGATGAACTCTCCAACCTGATCGCCGTGTGCGACGTGGTCAAGGAGCGGGCGGACGCCGCGGCGGAAAAGCACGGCGTGAAAGCCTATTACAGCCTGAAAGACATGCTGGCGAACGAAGATCTCGATGTCGTCGATGTCACCACCGGCGGCTACGAGAACGGCAGTTGGCACTACGAGCCGACGATGGAAGCGCTGGCAGCGGGCAAGCACGTGTTGTGCGAAAAACCGCTCTCCAACTCCATCGAGGAATCACGTGAGATGGTGCGTGAAGCGGCGCGCCGGCGCCTCTACCTGGGCTGCAACTTGAACCACTACTTCACCCCCACCGCCGATCACGCCAAGCAACTCATGGCGGAAGGCAAGGTCGGCGAAACGCTCTACCTGCTGTTCAAAATGGGCTTCGACGGCAGCGAATACACCTACGGTTTCAACCCCTCCCCGCGCTTCAACCAGCCCTACGCGCATATGAAGGCGTTTTTGACCCATCCGTTCAGCGTGATGCGCTACCTCTGCGGCGATATTGCCCAGGTACAGACCTTCTCCACCCAGCCCGGCTTACGCAAGAACAAGGGCGACCTGCTGCTTTCGGTGAACAGCGTGCATGTGCGCTTTGCCAACGACACGGTTGGTTATTTGCTCAGCCAGCGCGGCGACGCTCGCTGGGGCCTGGGCGGCTGGTGGAGTTGCGAAGTGGCCGGCACCCGCGGCACCTTCTGCATCGAGAACTGCATCGAAAAGATCACCTACTGGGGCGGGCCGAAAGACGGCGTGACGCCGGAACCCGAAGTGATGAACACCGGGATCACCGATTTCGGGCAAACCTTCCCCAACCGCATTCACGCCTACCTGGAAGACGTGACCAATAACGTCCCGCTCGAGCACCTGCGCTCCTCCGGGCGCGATGCCCTGGCCACGCTGGAATATATCTTCGCGGTGATCGAATCGTACGAGACCAACGGTGCCACCGTGCGCCCGCACCCGCTACCGAGCCTGCACGGCGACCCGGCGACGGAGCGGATCTAACGAGCACTGGCGAATTTCTACCTCGTTACGTTCATTTTCAACGCAGAGTCGCAAAGACGCGGAGAAACAATCAAGGAATAGTGATTAAGGACACCTGGGAGCCGGCAGTCCTCTGCCGGCATTCTCAATCTGATATTGTTCTCTGCGAAATTCTCCGTATCTCAGCGCCTCTGCGTTGAAAAATAACGAGGTAGAAACGCGCCATTTTGCATGAGAAAACAAGAGGTAAACAATATGCCTGTGCGCGTTGCCGTGATCGGCCTGGGTCCGATCGGGAACCTGCATTCCCGCATTTATAAAAGTGATAACCTTGCCGAGTTGGTCGGTGTCTGCGATCGCAATCCCGAACGGGCGCACGCGGCCGCCGCGGCGTACGGCGTGCCGGCATTCACCAACGCGGAGGAGATGCTGGCGGCGTTGAAACCCGAAGTCGTGAGCGTGGCCACCGGTGGCTTTGAATACTCCAGCGACCATTACGAACCGACGATGCAGGCGCTGGCACATGGTTGCCACGTGCTATGCGAGAAGCCCATCTGCAACGAACTCGACAAAGCACGCGAGATGGTCGATTTCGCGCGAAAAGTCGATCGCTGTTTCGCCATCGATCTCAATCACCGCTTCACCCCCGCCGCCCTGGCCGCGCAGCAGTGGCTGAACGCCGGGCTGCTCGGTGACCTGCTCTTTTGCAACATGGCGCTCTGGATCGGAAAGTTTGGTGAGTTCGAAACGCCGAACTACCACATCAAGGCGCTGAACCCGCACTCGATCAACCTGATGGTCTGGCTGGCCGGCCCTATCGAGTCGGTGCAGTGTTATGCCATGAAGGCGCCCGGACGCAACCTGTGGTCCACTGCCTCTTTCAACATGCAATTCACCTGCGGCGCGGTGGGGCACCTGACTTCCAGCTATGACATCGCCCGCGCGCATAACGTCGAGCGTTGCGAACTGGCCGGGGTGAAGGGCCGCCTGCTCATCGAGGATATGTGGCAGAAAGCCACCCTCTTCCCCGCCGACTCGCCGGAACAGCGTGTCTACGCCAATCCCGTTTTCGGCGGTTATCGCGACTTCGACGACACCTTCCGCGCCCGCCTGCACGCCTTCCTGCAACAGATCACCAACGGCGCGCGCCCGGAAGAAATCGACGGCACCGGCGCCGACGGCCTTTACGCCCAACGCGTCCTCCACGCCGCCATCCGTTCTCTCGATGAAGGAAATCGACCGGTAAATTTGTCTGAACTATGATGCGTGTGATTGAATGATTACGCTGATTTCTTCAACGCTGAGGCGCTAAAAAATCATGGAAACATTCAATCACACGCATCACAGTTCAGACAAAAGAAAGGCTTCTTTTATGAATATCGGCATACTCGGCATGGCGCATGGACATGTCAATGGTTATCTTTCCCAGTGGAAAGAGCACCCGGAATACGGGGTGACGGCGACGGCGGTGTGGGATCACAACGCGGAGCGGTTGCGGTCGGCGAGTGAGCAACATGGGCTGGCCCCGATTGCGGACCTGGAGACGCTGCTGGCGGATCGGTCGATCCCGGCGGTGATCATCACCGCGGAAACCTCCTATCACGCCGAGTTAGTCGAGCGCGCGGCGGCGGCGGGGAAGGCGATTATCCTGCAGAAACCGCTGGCGCTGACGCTGGCGGAAGCCGATCGCATGGTCTCGGCGGTGCAGCGTACCGGCGTGCCGTTCACCATGGCCTGGCAAATGCGCGTCGATCCGCAGAACATCCAGATGAAGGAAATCATGGCAAGCGGCGTGTTGGGACGCATTTTGAACGTGCGCCGCCGCCATGGCCTCAACGCGCACCGCTGGCCGAATTTCGCCGACATGTGGCATTTCAAGCCGGAGTTGAACCGCGATATATGGGCGGACGACGCGGCACATCCCATCGACCTGCTGCACTGGATGCTCGGGGTGCCGGAAAGCGTCACCGCGGAGATGATGACCCTGTCCAGCCCGCAGATGCCGATGGACAACGGCATCGCCATCCTGCGCTATCCCAATGGCCCGCTGGCGGAAGTCTGCTGCTCGTTCACCTGCGTGGCGGCCGAGAATACCACCGAGATTATCGGCGAAAAGGGTGTGATCATCCAGAGCTTCGGCGACGCCGTCAGCATGACGGCGCCGCGCCAGCCGGAAGTATCCGGCTTAAAATGGTTCCTGGCCGACACCAACGAGTGGATCTATAGCGATATTCCCACTCCTGCTTCCCACTTCGACCGTATCATGGGCCTCGCCCACCCGCTGGCCGACTTTCTCAACGGCAAACGCCCCCCCATCGCCACCGCCGAAGAAGCCCGCACCTCCCTGCGCATCGTGCTGGCCACCTATGTCTCCTTGCGCGAAGGACGGCGAGTGATGATGGATGATGCGGGGATCGCGGCGGTTTGAGTGTGGGAGTTATAGGAATGATGAGAGTTATGCGTCCAGAAGTGGAATAAAGCTCGCATAACTCCCATCACTCCTATTACTTCCATAGTTCCCATTTCACCAACGCCAGGTAAACAGTTCAATCACCAGCTTAAATGCGAAAGGAGACCGCCATGACAACCCGCAAACCCAACCTTCTCCTCCTCGGCGTCGATAGCCTGCGCGCCGATCATATGAGTTTGTACGGCTATCCGCGGCTCACTACGCCGCATCTCGATCGCTTCGTGGCGGGAGGGACGGCGTTTACGCAGTGTTTTAGCCCGCATATCCCCACCACGCCGGGGTACGCGTCGATGTTCACCGGGATGGATTGTTTCGGGACGGACGTGGTGGCGCTGCGGCATGAAGGTGGATTGGGCGGGCATGTGCGCACGCTGGCGGAGATCCTCGGCGACGAAGGCTATGCGACCACCTGCGTCGGCTTCAGCGGCAATCCGGCATCGCGCGGTTTTCAGCACTATATCGACTTCACCGGCTGGGGATCGTGGAATCAAGGACGGAGCCATAAAGCGGAAAATATGAACGAGGTGACGATCCCCGAGCTCAAGCGACTGGCCGGGGATGACCAGCCATTCTGCCTCTTCCTGCGCCCGATGGACCCGCATTCCCCCTACCTGCCGCCGCGCCCGTTTGAACGGCTCTTCTACGACGGCGATGAATACGATCCGCGCAATCGCTCGCTCGACCCGGTCTACGCCTTCAAGCCGTTTTGCGATTACTTCCGCAGTTGGTTCCCGCCCGACTGCACCGACAAAGACTATATTATCGCCCAATACGACGGCGCGGTGGCCTATCTGGACAGTTGCCTGGCCAACCTGCTCACCACGCTGGAGGCGACCGGGCAGGCGGAAAACACGCTGGTGGTGCTGGTGTCCGATCACGGGGAAACGCTCTACGATCACGACTGCTACTTCGACCACCACAGCACGTATGATTGCACGCTGCACATCCCGCTGGCGTTCATCTATCCGGGCGCCGTGCCGGCCGGCAAGCGCTGCAATGATGTCTGCCAGCAGAAAGACGTCACGCCCACCATCCTCGACCTGTTGGGCATCGACACCGGCATCCCCTTCGATGGGCGCAGCTTGCGGCCATTGATGGAGAACCAACCGCGCACGCCGGAAGCAGAATTCTACTTCACCGAGTGCACCTGGATGCGCAAACACGGCTGGCGCACGCCGGAGTGGAAGCTCATCCACGCGCTGGAGCCGGACTTCCATTTCAAACCGGAAGTGGAACTCTACCACCTGCCGACCGATCCGGACGAAAACCATAACCTGGCCGCGCAGGAACCCGCGGTGGTCGCCTACCTGGAAGCGCGCATGGCCGCCCACATCGCCCGTCGCGAAGCGGAAACCGGTCGCCAAAACCCCATCTACACCAACCTGAACTGGAACGGCCACGGCGCGCCCTTCACCAGTTCCGAGCAAGCTTACAACACCCTCTATATCGGTTCACCCGACACGGCAAAAGGGTTGCAAGCGAAGGAATTACAGGTGCAGCGGGGAGCGGAGAAGCTGTAGACGGGATGCAGGATGCGGAGGATACAGGTCGGACCGCCGACAAGTAAGAAAAATAGTTATGGGCCGCCGGCTTCCAGCCGGCTAAAACGAGCCGGCTGGAAGCCGGCGGCCCATAACCTTTGCTCTTATGTTAGGCTTCCGCCACTAACCCCTTCTTACTGCGGGTGTATTGCAGCGTGACGTCGGCGGTGCGGCGTTCGAGATTGGCAAGGCTAAGTTCGATCACTTCTTCCGCTTCATAGGTGCACATGGTACCGATGGTGACCATGTCGCAGTCGCGGATGGTATTCCAGACGAACGCCAGGCCGGTGGGCGGCAGCAGGCGGCCCGCGGCGAGTGGTTTGATGGTCATCACCGGCTTCTTCGCGCTCTGAATGAGCCTCTGAATCCAGTCGGTTTCCACCTGGCAGAGAAAACCGGCGGCGTTGTAGATCTGGATATACGATTCCACATCGGCGTCGCAGGCATCCGAGCAGGTGACCGCTTCCGGCAAGTGCGAACTCAATCCGGGCAGCATCTCCATATCGCGAACGGCTTTGAGCATCGCCTGCAATTGCGGCGTCAGGCAGTTATGCGCGCGATCGACACGCGGGTCGGTGACGCACTGGTGGGGGAAGCAGAAGGTCGCGCGCTTGGCTTTGCAGTCTTCCACTGCCACTTTCCAGCTATCGAGACTATCCGGATCGGCGCACGACGGCGTGGTGATCCAGATCATCTCGATCCCCGTGCGCTGTTCTACTTCGTCCAACGCCTGGCGGGCGAAATCGCTTTGCATGCTCATGAAAGCATTGCAGCCGTGCCGCGCGAAAACTTCGATGATCTTCGCGACCTTGCTCGGGGTATCGAACATCTCTTTAATCAACAGATCTTTCGCCCGACTGGTATGCGAAAAACCAAACACCCAATTGCTGCCGCAGATCAGCCGCGGCATCGAAATGCCGCCCACCATCGTACGTGGAAACTCGGACATCTTACCACCCCCGTGAAGAAGACTTACGAACCAAGTATACCCGGAATCATGAGCGGTGACTACCCTACATATGCTTCCGAATCCCTTGCAGCGCCAGGTGCAGAGGCGTGTTGGCGGTGATGGGGTAGACCACGATGCCGGCGGCGGTGGCGGCGCGCACCAGGTTTTGGTGATCTTCACTCGTCGGGGCACCCTTGTGATGATTGAGCAAGTTGCCGAGACCGGTGAGTTCGAATGGGGTGCGCGCCAGGGATAACAACGGCTTGCGCGCCTTCTCCTGCTCCTGTTCCGCTTCGATAAAACTCGCCCGGTCGATGAGCACCAGCAACAATTGCGCGGAACGACCGCGCACCGCGAGCATGGGGCCGATAATGGCGGGATCGACGGTGGGGGTGATCACAATCGAAGTACAGCGGCGAGACAACTGCCCCACCCCACCCGCGAGCGCCTGGGCGATATTGATCGTCCCATCGTCGCGCGCCAGCGCCAGTGCTTCGAGCGCACGATGCAGTTGGCGCTGTCCCGATTCTTGCGGCAGACTGACCAACTGCGCGCCGGTGGCCAGCAAGCCGGCCTGGTTCCCATTGCTCAACACATGGTTCAATACGGACGCGGTCAGCGTGATGGCGGCTTCCAGCGTCGCATATTCCCGTTCGCCGCTGTGCACGCCGTGCTGTAGATCGAGAATCACCTGCACCGCGCCGGAGTAGCGGTACTCGAACTCCTTGATTGCCAGTTTACCGGTATGCGCGGTGGATTTCCAATGGACGCGGCGCAGATCATCCCCCTGCACATAGGGACGAAGGCTGTGAAAATCCGAACTCTCGCCCGCGCGCCCCATCGGGCGCACTTCGGTGTTTTGCCGTCCGATTCCACCGCCGATCACAATCTCCGGGATGGGCAAGGGACGCGGATAGACGATGACATTGAATTCCTGCGGAAACAGGCGCGAGAGAAAACACAAGCCGAACGGGTCGTGCGCGCGTATCACCAGCGGTCCCAGACGATAATGGCCGCGCCGGGAGAAACGCAACACGTCGCGCACCTCCAGCACGCGCGTCGTGCCTTCCTTCGGCATCGCTTGCCGCGTGCCGGCCACCACCGCGACGCTGCCGCGCGCGCCGCGCTCGATCAACACGGATACACGTCGCCGGGTGGTCAATCCGCTGATGAGATTGGTATGCTGATCGTAGACTTCCAACAGGCGCGAGCGGCTGATGGATTCCGTCACGCACACTTTGCCTTCCAACGGATCGCCACTGAAGACGGTCAGTCCGGTAGTGGAGCGCGTGCACTTCATATTGCGCAGCGAGACCCAGGCAAAAAATGCGCCGGCGAGGATAATCGCGAAACAGAAGAACGAGACGGTATACATCAAGATGGAGCCGTGTACAAACCCGATCAGGAAAAAGCAAACCCCGAATAGACCGACCATTCTTCCTAGATTCGTGGTAACAACCATCGCGCGCCCCCGTGGAAGTGTGGGCGTGTCGAGTTGTGGAAGTGCTGGAGTAGGGTGTTAGCTAGAAAATACTCCCACACTCCCACACTCCCACACTCCCACACTCCCATACGCCCATACTCCCGCACTGTGCGGATAACAGGATTGCTTGCACACTCCGTTATTTCCGATTTATTTTATTTTCAACGCGCCGGCAATAAAATCCTGTCTCGACATCAGACGTAAACGGTTTTTCCTTTTGCCGGTTTGTGGTAGAGTGATGGTGACATGCCTGAAACTATTTACACGATCATTGCCACTGACTGTGGCAGTACCACCACCAAGGCCATTCTCATCGAAGGTGATGGCAACGCATATCGCCTGGTGGCGCGCAGCGAAGCGCCCACCACGGTCGAGGCCCCATTCGACGACGTGACCGTCGGCGTGCTCAACGCCATCGGCGAGTTGGAGGACCTGACCGGACGCACCTTCATCCGCGACGGTCGTCTGCTGCAGCCGCGCGCGAACGATCACGACGGCTTCGACCTGTATCTCTCCACCAGCAGCGCGGGCGGCGGTTTGCAGATGCTGGTGGCCGGCGTGGTGAAAGGGATGACGGCGGAGAGTGCGCAGCGCGCGGCGTTGGGTGCGGGAGCCATCGTCATCGACGTGCTGGCGGTGGATGATGGGCGGAAGGATTATCAGCGGGTCGATCGCATCCGCGGCATCCGGCCGGATATGATCCTCCTCTCCGGCGGCACCGACGGCGGTACCACCCAGCATCTCCTCGATCTCGCCGAAACGCTGCGCGCGGCGGACCCCAAACCCCGCCTGGGCAAGAATTACCGGCTGCCGGTGGTCTATGCGGGAAACGTCGATGCGCGCGAGGGCGTAAAACAGATACTCGGCGATTCCGTCGATCTGGAATTCGTCGATAATCTGCGCCCGGTACTGGAACAGGAACACCTGCAACCCGCGCGCGATGCACTGCACGAGCTGTTTCTCCGCCACGTCATGGCGCAGGCGCCCGGCTATGACAAGCTGCTCTCGTGGGTTAATTCCCCCATCATGCCCACCCCGCACGCAGTAGGCGTGATGGTGCAGGCGGTGGCCGAGCAGGAAAAGACCAGCGTGCTGGCGGTGGATATCGGCGGCGCGACCACCGATGTCTTTTCCGTGTTCGGCGGTGTCTTCAATCGTACAGTGAGTGCCAACCTGGGCATGAGCTACAGCGTCTGCAACGTGTTGGCGGAAGCGACCACGGCGCTGATCAAACGCTGGCTGCCGGTGCCGACCAATGACTTCGCCCTGCGGAATCGCTTGCGCAATAAGATGATCCGTCCCACTACCATCCCGCAGACGCGCGAGGATCTGCTAGTGGAACAGGCGGTCGCGCGCGAGGCGCTGCGGCTGGCGTTTCTGCACCACCAGCAATTAGCCACCGGCCTGAAAGGCGTCCAGCAACAGCGTGAAATCGGCGCCGCATTGAATCAAAGCGAGTCGGGCGGCACGCTGGTCAATCTCTTCGATCTCGGCCTGATCATCGGCAGCGGCGGTGTGCTGTCGCATGCCCCCCGCCGACACCAGGCCGCGCTGATGATGATCGATGCGTTCCAACCCCTCGGCATCACCATGCTGGCGGTCGACTCGATCTTCATGATGCCGCAGTTAGGCGTTCTTTCGCGCGAGCACCCGGAGATTGCCCACCAGATCTTTCGCCGCGACTGCCTCATTCCGCTCGGTCCGGTCATCGCCCCGCAAGGTGCGGTAAAAGTGGGTGAAGAGGTTATGACGGTCACGCTGACTCCCGCGGACGGCGCGCCGCTGGAAGCGCGCGTCACCGGCGGCGAAATGCAGCGCCTCGCCCTTCCCACCGGTCAAACCGCGCGCCTGCTCGTCAAGCCGGCCAAAGGCGTGGATATGGGCGAAGGCCGCGGTAAACCGCTGGAACGCACGGTGGAAGGCGGCATCGTCGGGGTGATCCTGGACGGCCGTGGACGCCCCATTCAACTGCCGGAAGATGAGGCGATGCGCAACACGAAATTGCAAGAATGGCTGGTCGCGGTGGGAGCGGTAGATTAAGGAATTGCAAATTGCAATACGGTGCAGTAAATTTGCACTTTGCAATTTGCATTTCCGACTTATGACTGCTCGACCAGTACTTCCAAAAGTGTTATGGCGGAAACGCAGCTTTCATATTCGGGCATGAGCGGCAGCAAATCCAGCGCGCGTCGCAATAGGTCGTTGCGATGATATCGCTTGGAATAATACCCCAGACCGGCGATGGCGGTGGCCATATGCGGAATCAGCGCCAAAGCATTCTCATTCAAGGTTTCGATGCAGCGGTCGAGGTAATTGATGATGAGATCGGCACGTTGAATGGTAATCGCCATGCAGATGACCCATACGCCCACATCATCCAGGTCATGCACCCAAATGGGCATATCCGAAACACGCTCGTGCCAGCCGTGGCAATGTTTGAGCAAGGTCATGATCTCCCCGGCGACCGTGTCCGCATCGGCGGACGCATGAATAGCGCACAGTTCTTGCACCAGCATGGGATTGGCATCGACGGGTAGCTGGGTCATATGGGCCGTTTCCTGCCACCAATTTGTTCGCGGGCTGGCAATATTTCTGATGGCCGCCTCATCTTCCTCGTATAACGTCGTCAGCATTGTCCTGTCAGTTCCCATTTCGATCGTACGGACCGGCCCAGCGTGCGATGAGGGTTTTTTCCAGAAGCAGAGAAAGTTCAAGTGGCGCCGCATGTCATTTTCGAAGAGCTGGGAATCATCGATACCGTCATAGGCAAGAAAGTAGCGCATCATTTCGCAGTGCCAGTCGATATCGGAGCGGGTAAGATGGCAATCGTTGCGCTGATAGTGCCTGGTCAGCGTGCGCAGATAGTCGACAGCCTGCCGTGGCTGCCCGAGACGTGACCAGATCGCCGCGATGCGTAGTTGCAGGAATATTTCTTCAGGCCATTGCGCGGCCATTTCACCGGCGGACAGTAAAATCTTTGTCAGTACCGATGTGGTCTCGTGGTAAGCGGTCACCACCGGCGTGACGGGCGTTTTCGGCGCCAAGCCGTGCCCTGGATTTGACAGCGAGTTCTCCATCTCAGCCATAATTGTCCACCTCGATCGCACGATAAAGATGACGGATCAGGCATGGAACAGGATTACTAGCCCTTCGGTTTCATCTCCTTTTGCTTGTTACAGACTATCGTCTACTGAGGTTATTCCTTATTGACGACGAAAATAAACGCTTGAAGTGGTCGGTTTTGTAACCACAAGTAGTAGTCCGTCAATGTGAATCTGCGCACACCATGGTCTAAAGAAAGCGTTGTCTGCTGTCAAAGCACGCTTCAGCGTGCTTGCCCTAACTGGCCACGTCCTTCAGGGTGTGGCCCGTGTTGATCCCGGCACATTCAAATTGACGAACTGCCAGTCGACCTGAATGGCTGGTAGACACCGGGCAAAGTAGGTGAGGTTACGACCGTTCGACCAGCACTTCCACCAGCGTGATAGCGGAGATGCAGCGTTCGTGTTCGGGGAGACGGGGGAGAAAGTCCAGCGCGCGCTGCAGCAGATCGTCGCTGCGGTGGCGTTTGGCATAGTAACCCAGCCCGGCGATGGCGGTGGCCACGTTGGGGATGAGCGCGAGCGGGCGTTCATTTAACGCATCGATGCAGAGGAGGATGTATTTGATGATGAGAAATGGGCGTTCCGCCATCACCGCCAGATAGACGACGCGCGGGCCGACATCGTCGAGGTCGTGTACCCAGATCGGCGTATCGGATTTACGCTCGTGCCACCCGCGGCAGAGTTCGAGCAGTTTGATCACCTGTTGCTCAACCACATCCGGGTCGGAATATTCTTTGATCTCCTTCAACGCGCCGACGATAAGCGCTTTGGTATCCCCCGGGGTATTGGTGAGGTAAGTATTTTCCAGCCAGGTGGTCCGCGGACGCACGATCTCCTTGACCATCTGCTCTTCTTCTTCGGAGAGCGAAGTCAGGGTGACTTTTACGCCGTCGTCGACTTTGCGAATCACGCGCTTGGCATCCGGCTTCTTCCAGAACATCAGTTTGGTAAAGGCGTTTTGCTGGGTTTTGGGTTTCTCTTTCTCGAATAATTGCAAGTCGTCAAGACCGATGAGGCTGAGAAAATAGCGCATCATATCATAGCGCCAGTTGGTCTCGACCCAACCCAGGTTGAAGGTGTTGGCCTGGTGCAAAACCGTCAGGCCTTTCAAGTAATCGAGCGAGCGTCCTTTGTATCCGATACGCGACCAAACGGCGGCGACGCGAATGTGCAACAGGATCTCTTCCCCCCACTGAGCGGCTAGATCGCCCGCAACGGTAAGGATATTCGCCAATAACTGCACCGGATCGGCACTGCGCTCGATCACCGGCGTTATTTCTTTTTTGGCCGTCGCTACTGGTCCAGGTTTTACCGGTTTTGAACTATTAGGAGAGGTCATGAATGCAATACCCGTACCGGTATGTCCCCCACCGGACACATAACCATCCGCCGTGCGCACACTCGTCCATGCATGATAAATCGCAAGCGTTGTCTGATCCTGCGCAGGGCAAACAAAATAAAATGATAATAGCTGATCTGTGCTGTCCCGGCACGCTTACCGGTTGCCCGCAAGGCATGATGCGAATTCTAAAGGGTAATTAACCGGCATCACATCCGCAAATGGCGTCACACATATCGGTAATCACACCGATGAATTATACTAGTGTAACATTAACGCAAATGCGGTCGCCTTGTCAACGAGGGTCACATCAGCAGGAAGGCGGTATCACCGATCAACAAGTGATCGCCGACAGTCAGGGGGTGAGGAGCGGTAACCGGCGTGTCGTTCAAAACGGTGCCATTCGTGCTGCCCAGGTCTTCCACCAGCCATTGTCCCTGGGCGGAAAAGATGCGCGCGTGACGCGAAGAAACGAACCCATTGGTGATAATAATATCGCACGCGGCATCGCGGCCGATCTGCAGCGAACCGGTTAGCGGATATTCCCGCCCGGTCGAAGGCAGCGTGCCGGCGGTGAGCACCAGTCGCCGCGGCGGCGTCGCCGGCGCGGGAGCGGGAGCAGGAGGAGGAGCAGGTGCCGCGTCCACCCGTGCCGGCGCCCCTGCCGCGCGCGCATCGGCCAGCAGCGCCACAATCAACGCCAGCAGAAACAGATACATCAGCGCAAGCACCGACAGGCGCGCAATCCACAAGGTTAGCTCGGAAACTTCCATCACCGCACCTTCGACCGGGTTTCTTAAACGGGAGTGGTCTATCTTATACCAGGTGGGAGGTAGAACGCAACCTGCGCGGAGAGACGACGGTGTGAGAGTATGGGGGTATGGGAGTGTGGGAGTGTGGGAGTGTGGGAGTGTGGGAGTGTGGGAGTGAGCGTTGAGTCCCGGAGGGACGATTGAATCTAGCAGCCCGCGGATAAAGGCCTTTTTTCAATTACCCATCCAGCGTGACTACATCCCCTTGTGATTAATGGCGTTGGGCGCGTTTTCTCGCCCAAGACCTCACGAATCGCCTTCACGCAG
>Ga0118677_10011574_pt1 | contig 13178 bp, 12 predicted proteins | sample AliMusrvi5mmetaG_FD_86154 | JGI IMG/M metagenome (GOLD analysis project Ga0118677, IMG submission 86154)
AATTCGGGTCCCTTCCCACTTCATCCTTGATTCAACATCCATGATCCTCTATCCCTCTCCCGCACCCCGCCACCATAGCTTAACCTAGCCACTGCGTGGCCGGACTTCGGGGACCGCCTCAAACTGCAAAGATCTCAAAGTTGCCGAAGGAACTTTTTCCGGTTTCGTAAACTTCTGTGACTCGGGCATAGAACGAATCGGAGAGCTAATAATCACCGCTACCGACAAAGATGGCGACGCCGCCCATTTCAAATTCTGCAAAAATTTGAAAGTGGCAAGGGGTAACTTTCCCGGTTATGTGATATTCCGTTGCGCTGGAGTTGAAAAGATCGAGGAACTTCACATCACCAAACCTAACATGTTATGCTTGGCGGCCGCATTCGATGGTTGCGAGCACCTCAAAGTGGCCGAGGGCACATTTCCCGGCCATGTGGATTTCTCCGATTCAGGCATCAATAAAATTGGCAGACTCTCTATCATGTCAGCCAACGAAAACGGGATCAAAGCCGACTTCACCGGCTGCTACATCCACTTGCCCGAAAAATTCCTCGGGCTCGAATACGAAATGGACGATGACCTCCGGCGGAAAAACCTACAACGCGTCGCCGTCAGCAAGGCCCTGAACGCGGCCTCGGACATCGAAATCTGACACCTTCCACCATGAAACAAATGACCGCCAGGAAATTCAAAGACGCCATCAATTGCAATCCCGCGTGGGCGCTCACGCTCACCGAACCAGTGGAAATCACCGGTTACTGCAACATGGACGGATCCGAAATCAGCCATCTGTCTCCGCTTCTCACCTTCCGCGGAAGGAATGCAAAAAGTGATGCGGCCAGCTTTTCCTGCTGCGAGCACCTCAAGGTGGCCGAAGGCACCTTCAATGGATTCGTGAGCTTCTTCGAATCCGGCGTTGAAAAAATCGGCAATTTGGAGATCACAGCGCCCAACAAAAATGGCGCCGCCGCCTGCTTTTGCAGATGCAACGCCCTCATCATAGCCGAAGGCACTTTCCCCGGAAGTGTGTGTTTCCCAGAATCAGGCATCAAAAGGATTGGAGGGCTAAACATCACCGCTCCCAACAAGAATGGCATAAAAGCCGACTTTTCCGGCTGCGATCTTCGCGTCCCGGCGGACTTCCTCGGACCAGAATACCTCATGGATATGTCCACCCGTCAGAAAGCACTGAGCCGGATTGCATCAGCCAAAGCACTGAGGGCGGCACCCAACCTCGAAATCTGAACTCCACACCGTGATAACACACACCGTCGACGAGTTCTAAGCTGCCACCCGTCGAACGCGACCCGGCATGGGTGGCCACCACTAACAGCTATCTGAAATAGGTCGCAGACTTCCTTCAGTTGTAGTATAATTCCGGATTTCCCCCGCTACCCCTGGGGGACGGGAGGGGAGGATTCCCCGGCGGGGAACTTGGGGCGAACGGTGTCGAACTGGCGGCAGTTCGGCGGGGTGTGGGGTGGCAACCCCACAAGTGAATTAGCCTATCTGTACCAGTATAATGAGTCTGAACATCTTGAGAGCCGGACCATTTCTGGTCCGGCTCAGTTGGCGTTTTGGAGCGCAGCTCCATCGTGCCATACGATTTCCCCCAGGGAAATTGTTTGTGGCTAATGAGTTACGGTTGTGCCGCCCGGATCTTACTAACCGTATCGCGACCAATGATGTTGCCGAGGATCTTCCACTCGGTCTCTTCATCGGGCAAATACACAACATCTTCGAGTCTTGTTAGCGCCGATATTTCTGCAGGAGCCATTCGTTCCAATATTTCGCCAATGGGAGCTGGATCTTGCCCGCGACGTAAAGAATAGGTTGGGTAGCGGCTTCCTTTCGGCTGGTCCTTTTGTATGCATAGTTGGACTCCATTCGTACGATCAATAAGATCCGCAACGAGGTCGCCATGCTCGTCTCGCTCATGTGCTAGCTGCCAGATTTGATGTCCGAGGCCGGGACGAAATCCCGTCGATCCTGAGTAACCAGAGAAACCCGATGCTTGTAATAGCCGGGCGACAATTTTACCATTTTCCTGGACTATAATCCAACACAAACAGAGAGGCTTTGTTTGCAGATTGTAACCGCTCGTGTTAGCTTTAGAGTAAAGCGCTTCCGGGCGATTACGCATAAACCAACCATGGGCTTGATCGAACACGCTCTTTGCCCCCGAACCGATGGTTTTGGCGTGAGAGTGTTGTCCATTAGCATAGGTCAGCGCATGGACTCCTAACATCCAATTGCGACTGCCGAGCAGCGCAGGTACTATGCGGACCCAGGTCTCGCCAGATGGGCACGAGTAGCGACGACTTGAAAGATCGGGTCTGATGATCTGATCACGAAAGTGATTATTTCCAGTGGTATCCCAAGGTGTGCCGCAAGGAGCGGTGCCGGAGGACGAGGATGCGAATTCTATGTTGATTCTGTTCATGTTTTGTGTGTGGTTTGGTTTGTTGGTTTTGTGTGTTAGATCCTGTAAAACCTGTAATCTGTGAGTAGGAGATCAAATCTTATCAAGACAAGAGAGAAAGTCCTTGCTGCCGGTGCGAACTCCCGAAAGGGAGTTCCAGCGCCAGTATTATGTGTATCAATAGCCGGAGGCGATCTCTTGAACGCAGGAAAATGGTACGACACGCAGTTCAAAATTCATACTCTTGGTCCGAGTCAATTACGGCGTTAGCCGGCCCTGACTGGTTCCAGTCATCCTTCTTGAAATTCGCAATCTCCTGGCGCTCTGCTAGAACCATTTCCAAGACAAGCTCCTCGTAAAATCGTGGACCAAGCTTCAGCCGGGCGGCTTCCGGGATGCGTTCCCGCCCGAGTTTGATAAAGCGTGGTTTCCAAAAATCCGGCATCCGGTCCGCGAACACGTCCAGCATCTGAAAATAGTCACCCTCCACAAGTGGGGGCAGGACGATGAGGTTGCTGCCAAACCTCGCTAGAATCTCGCGTGGCAGGATCCGAAAGAGATCTCCCATATCCGGACTGGCGATCCGTCTCTCTGCTGACAAGAATCCGACTTCTGGACGTTGACGGTCGTCCCAAATGCTTTGAAACGCCCCGGCTCCTACCACAAGAATTTTGGATCTTAGAACACGCTGAGCGGCTTCAATGCTGTCTTCGGAAATGGTATCACCATCCCTATCCACCAGGTTAGGTGGGACTGTTAGGTCTAATAGACTAAAGGCTTCACTTCTGAGATATGTCGTCCAACTGGTTCTATCACATATCTTGTCCAATTCATCTAACAGTACAACGCCTCCGGGAAGGTTGGCGCAGCGCATGAGAAATTCGTGGATACGGGGCCATGTGGGAGTGGCTCCGCGGCCCGCGGAGCCAAGCAACATCCATTCAGAAGTTTTGATAGATAGTATCGGCAACCCTAAATCCAGCGCTGCCGCCCGCACCAAGAAGCTCTTTCCTGCACCGCTTTCTCCGGTTATCAATATATTTGTTCTGACAGACAGAGGGAACTGTTTGCGGTCCAGGCTGAGGACAATCCTCCCAATGGCGGTGATCCGGTCAAACGCCGCTTGTTGCTTCGGCAATATTAGTTGTGATCCGTTTTTGTTTTCTTCTTCAGTCATCATTATGGGTAGTTATTGCATTATTCCAAGGCGCGGCTTCATTGCTGTTGTCAGTAATTCCGCGATTGGCGTATTGAATTGGGTCCCCAGTTATAAGGGATGTTGTTGTGTTCCTTTAGAGGCGGTTTAGATCGTATGACTTCCCAAATGTCGGTTTGGAAACTTCGTATCCATTGACACTCGGACTTGGGATCTCAATAGAGATAGAAGATGAGTTTTTTTCCGAGTTGCAGGGTTACCGAAAGGGAACCCTGTCTATGGCTTGTGAATTCCGTGTTGCAGCGGAATTAAAATGAGAGGAGGTTTAACTCGATATTATGACGCGATGATGACGACTTAAATGTCGTAAATGCCGCTAGATGGCGGCATCCTGGTAACGCAATTGGAATAAGGCGGGGCCCCAAAGACAGCATGTGAAGAGCCACGCTAAGATTGATAAATCTGAGTCAAGCTTGCGACTGTTACGGATACTATTCACAGGACCGGCCGACGAGAATGGGTTCTCCAAACTCGTCGGAGGAGGTCGGAACCTGTGAACAGCCCGGTAACGGGCATCATGAAAGCGCGGTTTCTGGTGACAATCGTGATACTTGGCGTGATGTCGGCTTATGGTGGCAAAAGGATCATCGTCTCCTGGTCCGTCAACAACCTGTACGCCGATTCAAGCGGCAATCCCGCCCCAACGATTTCCTGTGCCGCTTCGAGGCGGCTGTAATCCACCCTTCGGAACTCGACCATGTTTTCCGCCGGGTCCCAAAGCACCCATGCCGCCCGGCGATCGGTTTCATGCCGCGGCTGGGGCCAACTCTTCGCCCGTCAGCATGGCCTGCGGTTCCTCGCCAGCGGTATTTCTCGGACTGGGGACCCACTCGATGATCGCCGCATTCTCCACCCTAGAGTAGTAATGCAGAAATGGGAGGCCTCATTGAAAATCGATTTTCTGGGTTGGTCGCGACCTGCATCCTCCTTTCTGCCAGCCATCCACGTCGTTTGTTGCGCGCCAAGCGAGAATCGGGACGAAGCGGAGACAGCCTGACAAAATACAAATTCGGAATTCATCAGGCCAATGATCGGGGGTAATCAAGCGAGTGTCGGAATACTTCACAAATGAAGCACGACGAAAACAACACAACACCGCACTCTTTCCTTACCCTCGGGTTCGTCATTTTCCACGGCTTTCGCACGGTAATGCGATTTCTATTACTCACACCATCCACATCTCCAAATCCGCCATCGCCGCCCTGACGTTGCCCTTGGCTCCTTCCGCGATCTGGCGGGTGATGGCGATGGGAGCGCCCAAGCGCCGGGCGAGGAATGCCGCGAGAACCTCGTTTTCCGGTGGCTGGACGCGGACCGATTGGAAGCAGGTTTGGAACCGTTCGTTAGGGAAGCCACATGACCCGGCCTCATCCGGTCGAGGTAGGTGCGAACCGCAGCTAAAAAAATCAGAGGATTTGCGGAATCTTCTTGGCAAGGTTCACCAAAATGCCATTTTCCTCGGTTGTGAAGTTTCCACCATGAATCCGTCGATAATCGCCATTTTCCGGCACAATCCAAGGCAATCTCCATGGACGACTCCGGTGCTGCGTCTTTTACGCTGTTTCTACCTTTTCCTCCCCGCCCTCCGGTCCGGCCACCGGATCCTTCAACGGCCTTCACCACAAAAGCAATTTCTCTAGTACTAAGTGGATAAAGGGAGGGTCATTGGATCGCGGTGGACGCCTTTCACAATCCAACTCAAACTCCAACCCCATCACCCGCCATGATCACGAATACGCCGAGCAAGTCTTTCGCCTTCCTCATCTTTATCCCGGTCATCGCGGTTTTCATAGGTGTCAACCCCGCCAATGGTCAGACCGCCCTACCGCTAAATCCCAAGACCCTCCCGGTCGCGCCGCTAAATGTCGCCCTCGTGAGCGATGCGGTCGCTCAAGCGGAGCAAATCCGCGCCACCGCCGAGCAGGACACAATCGTCATCATCTATCAATGTGATCGCATGACCGCTACCGGGTTTGCCGATCTCTTGGCATCGGTGTCCGACGCGCACCATGGCACACTCATCGGACACCTCGGGATCGTTACTCACGGCGGTCCCGGCGAACTCGATCTCGGCAAGGGCAATATTCTCAGCTTAGCCACGCTGCCGAGCCATGCTGCTGCATTGAAACGATTGCGGTATGTGCTCACCAGCTACGCCCGCCTCGACCTATATTCGTGTTCGGTGGCCGCCGGAGCGGGCGGCAAGGCCTTCGTTGACGAACTCGCCGCCCTAACCGGGGCTGCTGTGTTCGCCAGCGACAATCCGGTAGGCACCATGTCCGGGGCGGATTATGTCTGGGAGTACCACACCAGCCAAATGAGAGCAAGCAAGCAGTTGTTCTCGGTGAAAGAGTTGGAAGAAATTCAGGGACTATCCTTGACGAACATTACTGTCACCAATACGAATGATAGTGGCACAGGTAGTCTCCGTGCGGCGATATTGGCAGCAGCAGGGGGGGACTCGATTCAGTTCGATCCGAGTTTGAACGGGAAAATGATCACCCTGACCAGCGGCGAATTGGACATCACCGCCGCCGCCAAGCCCCTCTACATCGTAGGGCCTGGGGCGAGCCTGTTAACGATCAAGCACAGTGGCGGTGTTTCGCCTGTGTTCAAAATTGCCAGTACCGCGACCGCCTTTATCTCGGGTCTGACGCTTACAAGCGGCTATGACGAGAACGTCTACAATGCAGGTCAGTTATCTATCGGCAACTGCACGGTTTCAAATGGAACGGGCATATACGGCTATGGTATCTATTTTGACGGCCGATATGGCGGAACTCTGGCTATTAACGATTGCAACGTAACAACCAACAATTCCTCGGGAATCTATTTCTCCGCATCCGGCGGAGGGACGATGACGGTGACAAACTCCACAATGTCAGCAAATTCTCCGGGGTTGACAGTAGCAGGCACAATGTCGGCAAGCATGTCATGCACGGTCATCGGATGCACCATATCCGACAATAAGAACCTGGGAGTTTATGTTCAAACCGCCCCCACAGTGACAATCAGCGGCACCACAATCTCCGGCAACGCCAACAGCGGGATCCAAAACTCATCCGGAGCCTTGAGCGTCATTGATTCTACAATAGCCAATAACGGGGCCGGAGCTACCAACGCAGCCAGCCAGGGCGGGGGCGTCAATAACTCGGGAACGCTGATCGTCAAGGACAGCACTATTGCTCGAAATTCCGCTTACAATTACGGCGGGGGGATCTACCAAAGCACATCCGGTGGAAGCACGACTCTGGCAAACACCATCGTGGCGGGAAACATGAACGGAAATTCTCCCGATGTCTATGGCACAGTCACCGCCAATTACAGCCTGATTGGGAATAATACCGACCCCCGCACGATGTTCGCTTCCGGCTCCGGCAACAACATCGTCAATCATGATGCGCTCCTGGCTGCGCTGGGCAACTATGGCGGTCCTACCATGACCGTGCCGATCCTTCCTGGAAGCCCGGCCATGGACGCTGGCAGCAACTCCCTAATCCCGGCGGGGCCGGCGAACGACCAGCGCGGGCAGTGCCGCATAGCCAACGGAATGGTGGACATCGGAGCGTACGAGTACCAACCCATTGTGACCAGCATCAGTCCGACAGTGGGACCAACATCTGGCGGCACCACAGTGACCATCTTGGGTATGGACCTGACCGGTGCCACAGCAGTGGAGTTCGGCAGCACATCCGCACCTGGCGTGGTGGTTAATTCGGCCACTCAGATCACGGCCACGGCCCCCGCAAACCTTGCGGGAATTGTGCATGTAACGGTAGTCACACTATTTGGCTCATCCACCCCGTCATCCGCCGACCAGTTTGCATACTACTTCAACGGTCCGCCGCTAATCGTTACCCAACCAGCCAGCCAAGTGCTTCGTGCTGGATCGACTGCTACTTTGAGCGTGGTAGCTGTCGGCATGCCGCCGCTGAGCTACCAATGGCGCTTCAACGGGCAACCCCTCCCCACTACGGGAGGTGCGACTGTAGCGCTGGACAATCTGCAATCCAGCGATTCCGGTGCTTATTCGGTGCTGGTGACCAGCACATCAGGCTCCGTGACGAGCCAAGATGCCCGGTTGATCGTCTATGATGCGCCTACTACGCCTCAACCCGCGTCACCCACGCTTGTTGCAGCTACCCAGTCGCCTTCGACGGCCCAGACGGCATTGCCGCGTGTGCCGAGCAGTACACAACTGAAGGTACAGCCCTCAGGCACAACGATAGATCCGAATAAAATGACCATTGTGATGACGCACGGGTGGACCGGCAGTTCTGCGGACTGGCCTACTTCGATGGCTGCTGATCTGAGTTCACTATATTCCAGCAAAGCGAACATCCTGGCGTGGGACTGGCAGGTGAACGCCAGAGCAATCTCTCCAGCTTACGCTGCCAGTCGGACAGTCAGTGAAGGCACGGCCCTCGGTAATGCGCTGATGGACACTCTTGGGGTAAACTACAACAAGCCAATTCACTTTCTCGGGCACAGCCTGGGGACACTTGTGAACTGTGCGGCAGCAGACTATATCCATGGGGACAAACGACCGACCAACGACGCGAGGAGTACCAGTCAAAAATACGTTTCGACAAATACTCACATGACGCTGTTTGACGAGGCGGAACTCGTCACTGCTGTTAAAGGACTGCATGTGTCGCTCGATGTGCTATCGGCGGAAATCATGCCTTTCCAAGCGTATAATGATGCAATCCGACAGCTAAAGAATTTCTGGTCGAAGGTTGTTCCCGACCATTCAGTTTGGATCGATAACTACATCAGTGAAATCGGACTTCTTCAATATGAGGCGACCAACGTAATGCTCTGGCGCAAGAACTATGCGAATTTTCTTTTCGCACCTCATGGCTACGCTTGCGAGTGGTATCAATCGACGATTACGAATCCGCTTGGAAGTACGATGGGACACAGATGGTCATTTGAGCGCGACTCTCTTCCTCAGGCACCCGTTGCGCCAGCCTATTACCTTCAGAGTCTCGATTTGAATGCCTCCGAGATGACAGTGAACCCGATAAACCTAGTCACAGCGCAATCATTGAGCTTGGGACGTTTGATTGTTTATCCGACCCTCAAGGCAGCGCAGGGACTGAATGCCCTCGGTACCACCATTCAGGGTGTTTATTTGGATGGAATTCAATCCGCCGGCAGCATGGTAGCCAACTTTGCAGAGACATTTTCCACACCAAAAAACACGCCAGTTTATCTTGGCACGGCGGGTTCCACAGCGGCGTATTTCCTCCCGGCGGGTCAGACGGCGTCCACCAGTTTGCAAGCGAGCTGGGATTTGCAGTTCAGCATACAACCGGGTGGGGCGCAGTCGCAGCAGAAATCGGATGGTCCAATGCGAATTCCAATGAGCCCATCCAGCACGGGACCGGTTTACACGATCATTCCTGTCCATGTGCCAAACGAGGCGGTGGGCCTAACTTTTGAGTACAGCATCACCGGTGCTGTGGGGGGTGATTTCATGACGATGGGTATTGGATCCAGCAATGAATACACGATGGAGGCGAATTTCCTGGACGACGGGGTATGGAACGGCACGCCGGTCATTCCTATCTCGGATCAGCACAACCAGGATGTGCAGCTAGTCTTTGCCTTAAATGGAGAGAGCGGCGCACCGACTGGCATGCTGAGTGTCCGCAACATCCAGTTTTACATTCCGCCCAGTCCGCAAGTTTCTCTCGACAAGGTGGGCAACGCCCTCACCGCGTCGTGGCCCCTATCAGCTATGGACTGGACGCTTGAAACTACCACTGATCTGAGCGATCCCAATGGCTGGGAACCCGTGACATACCCGCCGACCGACACGGATTTCTTCCACACGATGCTGTTCGATGTTACGGGGACGAACAAAGCCTTTTTCAGGTTGAAGAAGTAGGAGACATACGCAGGCCTATAGTAAATTCCAAGTTCAAAACATGTGGGTGCCATCGGTGGCAGTCTTACTCGGCGTCCACAGCCTCCTTGCTGAAGCGCATTTTCCTGAGCACATGGTCGGAAAGGCGGGTGGTGGCGCAGGCGGTGATGGGGAACGGGTGGCACAACTTCGGCGTCACCTCGCCCACGCTGGCAATACGGAATTGGATCACGATCTCGCGGGGAATGTCGGCGATCAAATTTTCAACCTCGTCGGGTTCGAGTCCCTTCGACGAGCGGACCACGCCGGCTTCTCGCTACGCCACACCGGCATGGTCCAAGCCAACGAGTCAACCTTGACACTTGGCGAGGATTCCTCCGTAGTCCGCCGGTATCCCAATCGATCCCAACCTTATTCGGGAATGATCATCCACGCATCCAAAGCATTCGAGAAACGCTTCAAATGTGAAGTCAGTGGCGAGGGCCATGTTGTCCTTCAGTCGGGACGATTGGATTCCTGGAGCGGGCATGTTGTCAGAATCGGGCCGATCTCGTATATTCTGTTCATGAACGACGCCACCCTCTACGCCCTCATCATTCCGTCCAAAGGGTTGACTACGTTTGCCGCACTTCTGAAGGTGCTTCTCCCTGTCATTTCGGATCTCTGGGCAAAACATGGGGGCTCGTTTGACCCGGACAATCAAAGTGTGATTGTGCTGCCCCGGACAAATCGTTCACTGATCGGCTCGATGAACGATGCGATGAAAGCCCTGCGATTTCATTGCGAGGTAGCGGAATTTGCTGGCACGCCGTTTGACCTGTCATGTGTCGAATGGCGTATGAACGAGAACCCTTACAGGTCTCTCAATTATGATCACCCGAACCGGCTGCTGCCGAAGATGCTGACGAATGCCGGGTGACGCGTCTGTATCCGGCAGATGGATGTCCCATCACCTGACATCGCCAAAAAACTGCTTTCTCGTAACTTCGCGAACCTGGTCGGTCACATCCAGAGGGGTGGCAAACTGACGCGTACCTAACGGGCGATGCTGCAATCCATGGCCGCAGGCAGCGTCTACGCGCCAACCACCGCAGCCAGTTAGCGATGAAACGCTCCGCCGTGGCGTCGGTACGGTGGCCGTTCGACCTCGACGAATTCAGCCCGATGAACATCACGCACGGCCCAACTGTCCAGCAGTAATACCAATCGTAGCGGTAACAACCGCAGGGGCTGACAGCATGGTAAAGAACGGCGGACAGGAATGTGGAGCATGGCTCGTCACCCGCAGGATACGGCTCTGCCGGAGGGCACACGGAGCGGCGGGCGCGCGCCAAAGGGGCCGATGCCTCGTGTCGTGGTGCGGGTAGTACGCAAACTTCGACCTATGCCGCTGGGAAGTGTCATTTTGTTGGACAACAACCTATCGTACCGACTTCAGGCCCGCAAGGATTTCCCCAGCAAATTCCTTAGCCCGAACGCTCGGGACGATTTGCACCCTTGACCGGTTCGCGGTGTCAACGCCGCCGCGGGACCTGGGATATTTCTCGACCGAAATTCTGGGAATTTTCTTCCCGTGATTCCTTTGGGGCTATAGAGACGGTCCGTGCAAGCACCGAAAAGACGTAATCTCTAACCTACTGACAATGATGCAAGACCTCCGAAAGCCCATCCTAGCACCAGGCTACACAAAGCAGCGCGGAGAGAACTCCGGGCCGAGGGACATGACCGTCGACACGAAGTGGAGCGGCGTCTTTGACAAAAAAAATCCGAGCACGAGCACTGTGGGTGTTTTAATCCGAGTTGGCGTGGCTCGGAAACCCGGAGACCGTGCTCTTGACGATCTCGTGGAGAACGCCATTTTGCTTACGGTCGAGCAAGCGCGTGGTTATGCAGAATGGATTCTCGCAACAGCTACGGGCGCGGAGAGGGTGAACCAAGATCTTCCCAGCTACTTCGGGAAGGAGCCTGACTTAAACGGCTAAGGGATCACCCACATCGAGCGGTTACGGGCTTGCAACGGCCGGGAGAGGTGCGCGAGGATACTCTCCGGGCAAGGTAGTCACATGAGAACGCCAAAAGTGAACTGGACCCCGAAGCGGCTAGCCCGGTTAGGCAAGGAGCCCGACACACACCTCGCTCATGACATGATGGCTGGCGGTTCATGCGTGCGGCAGCAGGGTGGCGTGACGGGGCACGCCGTTGAACGACGTGTCCAGATCGAGCCTCCGCGACATCTCCTCGACCGCCCGGCCCAGGAGATCCACGTCACCACGGGCGTCGTGCCTGCGCAAGGAGGTGTCGCGCAGACCGAGACGCATCTTCACATGGTCCAACGAATGTCCGATGCCCCGGGTCTTGCCAAAAAGCATCTTCGAGATGTGGATCGAGTCGATGCACTGCGCCTCCCGCGCCGGTAAGCTGTGGCGGCGGCATGTGGCAGCCAGGAACTTGCTGTCGAAACGCAGGCCGTTGTGGGCGATCAACGTGGCGTCTCCTGCCCAGCGGGCGAAGTTGCACAGGACCTCTTCCGGTCGTGGCGCCTTCCTGACATGGTCGTTGCTGATACCCGTATAGCTGGTGATGAACTGCGAGATGCGCTGGCGCGGTCGGGCGAAGCTGAAGAACGATTCATCGGGGCAGATGCACCCCGCCCGCAAACGGACCGCCGCAACCTGGATGAATTCGTCGTGTTCGGGATAGAGGCCGGTCGTTTCAAGGTCGTAGATCACGAACGCATCGCCGGCATGGAAGCGGTCGGTCCAGATGAACGAATGCTCGCAAGCGGGGCATGCGTACCGATGGCCCATCAGCGCCCGGGGACCGCTCAGATGTTGGCTGCAGGAGGCGTTCGGGCAGGTGATCTTCATGACGGTGAGTCCGCAGGCTTCATGCACGGGAATTCGGGAAACATGACTCTGATGTCAAGACACGGTTGGCGATAACGCAAATTTGTCTGGATTAGATGGCGGAGATCTGACGGCCAACATGTGCTGGTTTGACAACCAGGTTCGGAAGCGGCCAGCCTGCTTGAGACTGACCGATCCCATGGCAGTCCGCAAATGGGAACTCGCGATGTGCCGCACCGGCCAGTCGCTAGCCGGCAACCGGGCGCGGCGTATGCGGCAGCTTCGATTCCCGATGCCAGCCGCCATTGTGCCGTGTGGCAACCGGTGGTATGTGGAAGCAAGCAACGCATTCAACAGTTCAGCGAACACCCCGGCACCATGTCACCCCACCAACCAGAAGCGGAACCGGACGAAGGACTCGCGCTGCCCGGACAGCAGAGGTTCCTCCGGCTGCTTGAGGATTTCGCCACCAGTATCCCCGTCTCTGTGGAGCCTTCGAGTTCCAATCCGAAAGCGCGCGCCAGGGAGATCGTGCGTGTCGCCGGACTGAGGGCCGGAGCCATGTCGGCCACCATGGCGCTTCCGCCGGGACCGCTGGGAATGCTCACCGTCATCCCGGACCTGATGAAAGTCTGGCGGATCCAGCAGCAGATGGTGGCCGACATCGCGTCGTGCTTCGGCAAGTCCGCCCAGTTGAGCCGCCAGATGATGGTGTATTGCCTGTTCCGCCACGGCGCGGCCATGCTGGTGCGTGATGTGGTAGCGCGCGTCGGGGAGAGGATTATCGTCCAACAAGTTGGCTTGCGGGTCATCCAACAGACC
>Ga0118677_10011576_pt1 | contig 13176 bp, 11 predicted proteins | sample AliMusrvi5mmetaG_FD_86154 | JGI IMG/M metagenome (GOLD analysis project Ga0118677, IMG submission 86154)
AATTGCACCTTAGTAAATATACAAAATATTTTATATTAATGAAAATTATTATTGTAAATGGCCCAAATTTAAATTTATTGGGAGTCAGAGAAAAGAGTATTTATGGAAGTTGTTCGTTTATTGAGTATTACGAGAATATGACACCCCGTTTCCCGAATCTGGAATTCGAATACTTTCAGTCAAATACCGAAGGAGAAATAATAAATTTTCTGCATAAAGTTGGATTTTCTGCAGATGGCATCGTATTGAATGCCGGGGCTTATACCCACACTTCTGTCGCCATCCGCGATGCAATTGCAGCAATTACAACCCCTGTGGTAGAGGTCCATATCTCAAATATCCTCACCAGAGAAAATTTCAGGCATGAATCTATAATTGGACCAGTTTGTAAAGGGAGTATTATGGGATTTGGACTGGACTCCTACCGCCTGGGAGTTGAAAGCTTTCTTCTGCCAGAATAATAGATTATCTTTGACCCATAAAAATAAATCGTTTAATTATGGATAGCATTAAGCATACCAAGATTGTAGCCACCATATCGGATAAGCATTGTGAACCTGAATTTTTGCAGGAATTGTATGATGCCGGGATGAATGTTGTTCGGATTAATACAGCTCACCAAACTCCCGAAACGGCTTTAAATATTGTGAATAATGTTCGAATAGTATGTGATTGTATTGCAATTCTTATTGATACTAAAGGACCCGAAATCAGGACTAAAAACATTATAAACCCAATCGCAGTCAAGACCGGTGATCATCTCTTTGTGAAAGGGGGGAATGAAGATTCAACAGACAAGCTATTTATTGTAGACTATGATGAGTTTGCTGACAATATTCCCATTGGAAGCTTTATGCTGATCGATGACGGTGAGCTGGAGTTTAAGATTATAGGCAAAGTGGGCGATGCACTTGAGGTGTTAGTCTGTAACGATGGCGAAATTAAAAATAAGAAAAGTATAAATATTCCCGGAGTTTCGGTGTCATTACCCCCGATTACCGAAAAAGATAAAATGTTTATTGAATGGGCTGCTGACAATAACATTGATTTTGTGGCGCATTCATTTGTAAGGAACAAAGAAGATGTTTTAGCCGTTCAGAAAATTCTCGATGACAAGAAGAGTCCAATAAAAATTATCTCCAAGATCGAAAATACAGATGGGGTTAATAATATCGATGAAATACTTGATTATTCGTACGGGGTGATGGTTGCAAGGGGGGATCTTGGCATTGAAATACCTGCTGAAAAGATCCCATCAATTCAGCGTTCCCTGATTAGAAAGTGTATTAAGCGAAAAAAACCGGTTATCATCGCAACCCAAATGTTACACTCAATGATAAGCAGCCCAAGGCCAACACGTGCTGAGGTAAGCGATGTTGCAAACGCCATCTTCGACAGAACAGATGCAATCATGCTCTCGGGAGAGACCGCATACGGACAATACCCTGTTGAAGCAGTAAGCCTTATGACACGGGTTGCCATTGAAATAGAGACCAGCAAAGACCGACGAAATGATGTTCCCGTCCCGAGACTCGATAACGAGGTTTCGGCCTTCCTGGCTGAGGCTGCAGTACTGGCTGCAAACGAAATAAAGGTGGCCGCTATCATTACAGATACGCTGACCGGCAAAATTGCAAGGTATATCTCAGCTTTCAGAAGCCCACGGCCGGTATACGCAAAATGCCATAATGGACGTGTCATGCGTGAACTTGCCCTCTCCTATGGAGTGCATGCCAGCCTGATCATCTCCAAAAAGAACAAACAGAAACTGGTTGAGTCGTCCCTCCTGGACCTTGAACGACGTGGCAAAATCACCGAAAACGACACAGTTGTCTATGTTGGAGGTAATTTCGGCGTAGGCGGAGGAACCTCCTTTATCGAAATTGCTTCGGTAGCCAGAATGACCAAGGAGAAGAAAAACAGCAAACATAATACAAGCGAGCTATAGAAAATTTTTATTTTGATTAAATAATTCTTATATTTGATATTGTAAATGGCCGGAATATGGTCATCTGAAACGCTTAAGGCAAATCATCATTGATAGTTATTGGTTCTTATCTTTTAACTAATAAATTATTTATTATGAAAAAACATATCCTGCTGTTTACTTTTCTTGCGTTGGTATTTCAATGTGGAAATGGTTTTGCCCAAAAAGTTACCCTCGGATTAAAGGGGGGATTCAGTATTCCAAATCTAACGGGTGGAAGTTCCGACACCCCGCTAAATACAGGGTACTCGTCACGGTTCGCAACCGATGGTGGCGTATTCGGAGAATATCATGTCAATAAAAAATTCTCAGTCTCCATTGGACTCGAATACTCCTCACAGGGTGGATTAAAGCATAAATTTCAGGCATTTCAGACTCCTCTGGAGATGATTGCCCAATTTCCAGGTACTGCACCTGAATATCTATATGCTAATTTTAAAAGTGAAGCAAAAATTAACTACCTTTTAATGCCGGTACTGGCAAGGTATACCTGGAAAATAAGCAAAAATAGTCCCGTGAAGGTTTATGCTGCCCTGGGGCCGTTCGCAGGATATTTATTAAACGCCCATCAGGTCACTAGCGGTACGAATAAAGTTTCAATGCTAAATCAGGATAATAGCTTTACCGAACTTCCTTTTCCACCCCTGGATTTTAATGCCAACACAAATATCAAAAACGATTTATATAAGTTCAACGCCGGCATCGACGGTTTTGTGGGCATATCGGTCAATGTCACCAAACAGGATGCATTTTTTATTGAAGGAGGTGGTAATTATGGTTTCTTATCTATCCAAAAAGGGACAGGTAACGGAAAGAATAACACCGGTGCAGGAGTTATAACCTTTGGCTATACTTATACCTTGCAGAATAAATATTACAGACAAGGGCACCGGTAAAATCAGATTCTATCGTGTCATTGATCTGACAAAACATCTTTTTATTTCCTCCTGAAATAAAAAAGAGTGAAGCAATGCCATTTTCAAGGTAAAGAAGCTTCTCTTTATGAATATTATATTAACCAACTCGTCACCTAAAAGACAAAATATAAGTTATATAATTAGTTGCCTCAAGACCAAACGATTGAACTGATGAAGAAAAGATATCTTATTATAATCGCTTTTACGATCTCCCGGATCGCTTTAGCCGAGAATCCGATCCCGAAACAAAATTGGCAACTCAAAACAGAAGATACCTACGTTACCATCGCAATATCCAGGGATCGTCCTGCAATTTATGAGTTGAGAAACGCCAAAAATGGCTGGAACTGGATCAAATCGCTGTCTGAAATGCCTTTCCCGGAAGAAGTTCAGATTGGAAACCAGAGCTTTCAACCGAACTGGAAGTTCAAAAATGGCACGATCGAAAAATCCAACGGCGTAAAACTAACCCTTCATTTTTTCAGTACCTCACCAAATCTGGAGCTGGAATCGAAATGGGAAGCCAAATCAGGTGTGGGACCGATTGAGAATTCAGTAGCAATTCGAAATAACACAGTTGGAAACATTACGTTTCAGAATGTGACGGTAATCTCTGCAAACATAAAATTCACCTCCGATTCCATTGCGTCACTCTGGCGGTTTAATAAGGGAAGATACCTCGGGAATAAGGACCCACGAGATAAACCAATTGTAACCTCTGACAAATTAGGGGCGAATGATTCAATCACATGTTACCTTTCCAATGATGCCAATGGCGCTTCACCAGAGGGGATCAATAGTCATCTCCCCTTTCAGGTGCTCGATATAAACTCAAGGCATGGGTTATATATTGGCTACGAATGGAGTTTTGGCGTTTTTAAGAATAAGACCGGAGCAGACCCGCTAACGGTAAATTATAAATCGTATTTATGGGATGCCGGATCGGTGACAAAAGAAAAAGGGGCAATTTTCAACCTTCCCGCAGTTTTCTTCGGGGCTTATGTGGGAAATATTGATGATGGCACCAATAAAATGAAGCGGTGGTTCTGGAACTATAAGATTACCCAAACACTACGTGATAATCCGCAAGAGCCACTAATTGAATATTGCATTCCGGGAAATGAGGGTCAGCTAACCGAATACTATAACAAATATCCTGTAACTCAATGGGGCGCAGAACTTGGTAAAATCGATATTGACTGGCTGGATGGCTCTGGGGCTGACTGGACTAAAGGAGACTTCAAAAAGTATACCAATTGGAAACCAGACACTTTGAAGTGGCCAAAAGGGATGACTGCCGGAGATATCGTCCACAGGAATGGCCAGAAACTTTCGCTTTATATGAACTTTACTTTCGAAAAATGTGATATTGGAACTGCGGAGGGAAGAGAAAAAGAGAAAAAGGCACTGTTAACCAGATATGACTTTTGGCATTTCGACTACTGGAGAAGCGACATGCTGCTGGAAGCCAAATACAACTATCTTAGCCATGAGGGGCTTCTGGAGATTCTGGATTACATGATCAGCAGCCGCCCCAACTTCCGTTATGAACATTGCGGGAACGGAGGGTTATTAAAGGATTTCACAACCTTACAACGAATCTCCGTATTTACCAATGAAGATTCAGGCGGTCCGGAATATCACCGCGAATCGTTTTACTCTTGCTCGTTTATGATAAATCCGGTGCAGATAAAGACCGACATTGGGATGAATCTTGGCCCTCATGGTGAAGTTCCAAATAACGCAGGTTTCAGCCCAAACGGAGGAGTCATTAACGATTCCCCTGAATGGGTGAATTACATCCTCCGGACCGGCTTTATGGGCGCCAATATGGCAACCAATTGGTGTGTCTATACTTCGAATCAGATTGATGGGGTCAAAAAACACTGGCCACTCTACAAAACGAAGCAACGACCGATCTTAAGAGGAATAAAACCAGGCGATGCACCGGCAGATGTTTACCACATCCTTCCCATACCCGACGGAATTAACTGGGATGGCATTGAATTTTTTAATACCTCACTAAACAAAGGATCGGTTCTCCTTTTTAAACCCTCTGAAAAAGCACCCGATTCAAAAATCATCCGGCTCAGAGGGCTCGAACAGAAGAAAATTTACACGTTAACCTTTGAAGATAGAAAAGGGCAAGACAGAAAAATATCAGGCTCAGAATTGATGTCCAACGGAATAGAAATCAAAGAGATGAATGGGAAATACGCTTCTGAGATTATATGGATTAACTGAATAAGATAAGGCTTCTAAAAAGCCTTATCTTATTATCTCATATCATTTATCTCAACCTTGGGATATTTTGCTGGATCGAACTTAAAATAGTCAGGCGTTAAATTCTGATCGGTTTTCATATTTTTCATGGCAAGGGTATATGTATTTCCATCCTTGTTAAAGGTTTTTGCCATAAGGATCTGATTTTTAACCTTATCAATACTTAACCGAACCTTTGTGAACTCCTTCTTCGCATCGGTGGGGAAAAGATCGATTACGAGGGCAGCCTTTCCTGCGACGCTCTCCTCACCGATATAGGTGAAATTGAACCCATTTTCATAAATGGTAAAAATATTGGCAGGATTAAGGGATGCCTCGCTCTCGGGATCAACCGCTGAGATATTAACTTCATTGGACTGAGTCAGATAACTCCAGGTTACAGCTCCGTCTGAAAAGACTTCCATTCCCATAGCAGGCATATGCAACCTGTAACTCTTCCCTTTTAAAGCAACACTCCCTTCGTTGGTTTCGGTAACACTCCCTGTCTTATTCTGGAGGGTAAACGAAAAATCGATCTGGATTGTCTTATAACTTTTGCTGGTTTGCGAGAGTTTATCAAGAATCTCCTTTGCTTTTGCATCCTGTTGTGCAAAAATCGAACCGGTAACTAAAAATAAAACACTGAACAACGAAATAACTTTCATCCTATTATAATTTGTTTAAATATTCACTATTGACCCAAACCCCGCAATAATTGTTCCAAAGCGTATTCGTCCTGCAATAAAACCTGACGCGCCTTGCTCCCCTCATTTTGCCCAACGATTCCGGCGGCTTCAAGCTGGTCCATGATCCTCCCTGCCCTGTTATAACCGATAGAGAACCTGCGTTGAATAGCAGAGGTCGATCCGGTCTGGTTCATCACTACGATTCGTGCTGCCTCGTCAAAAAATTCATCCCTGTTCTTCAGATCTGCCATATCGGACTCTCCCCCCCCCTCTTCATGACACTCCGGCAACAGGTAGGCGCTTGGATAGGAAGGTTGCTGACTGATATATTTTGCGATCGATTCAACTTCCGGGGTATCGACAAAGGCACACTGAACCCTGATCAGGGAATTGCCTGTCGAAACAAGCATATCCCCTTTCCCGATGAGTTGGTTTGCGCCAGGTGTGTCCAGAATTGTTCGTGAATCAACCATTGACGCAACCTTAAAGGCGATTCTGGCCGGGAAATTGGCTTTGATAACCCCTGTGATGATATTAATTGAGGGGCGCTGTGTCGCAATCACCATATGGATTCCGACGGCCCTGGCAAGCTGTGCTATCCGGGCAATGGGCAATTCAATCTCTTTACCGGCCGTCATAATAAGATCTGCAAATTCATCAATGACCACCACGATATAAGGCTGATAGCGGTGACCCTTGAGTGGGTTTAACCTTCTGGCAATAAACTTCTCATTATACTCCTTGATATTCCGGGCATGCGCCTTCTTTAAAAGATCATACCGCATATCCATCTCGTGATTCAATGAGTTAAGGGTATTTTTAACCCGCTGAACATCGGTGATAATCGGATCGGTTTCCCCCTCCATTTTAGCCAGAAAATGCTTTTCGATAATGGAATAGAGGTTTAGCTCAACCTTCTTTGGATCAATAAAAACGAATTTTAGCTGTGCAGGGTGCTTTTTATAGAGTAAGGAAGAGATAATTGCATTCAGACCGACCGATTTACCCTGTCCGGTGGCACCGGCCACCAGAATATGGGGCATCTTGGTGAGGTCAACAACAAAAGTTTCATTCGAGATTGTCTTTCCCAAGGCGAGTGGAAGCTCATAATCACTCTCCTGAAATACCTTGGAGGCGATCAGCGAACGCATTGAAACAATCTCAGGCTTACTGTTTGGAACTTCAATACCGACAGTTCCTTTTCCGGGAATCGGGGCAATGATACGTATTCCTAATGCAGCAAGGCTCAGGGCGATGTCATCTTCAAGATTTTTAATCTTCGAAATTCTTACCCCCGGTGCAGGAACAATTTCATATAAGGTAATTGTAGGACCTGTTGTAGCTTTGATTTTTACAATCTCGATATTATAGTTTTTGAGTGTTTGAAGGATCTTATTCTTATTTTCGATCAGCTCTTCATTCGAAACCTGAGGATTTCCCGAGGAGCGCTCTTCGAGCAACTCAATGGGGGGAAACTTATACCTTGCTAATTCAAGGGTAGGATCAAAGTCTGGCATTTCCGCATCTGCTCCTTCATAGAGGCCATCCTCTTCATCACCTTTACGAGGAGCCGGGACATATAGTGGTTTGCTTGTCACAAATGGAACCGATTCTTCCCGATGAATCTCTTCGCGTTCAATCTCGAGGGTCTCCTTTTCAGGTGATCCAGCATACACGATCTCTACTTTATTTCCAACGGCAACCTTTGCAAATGCCCGCTCTTTGGTTTCAATAACGGGTGGCTGCGGAATATCGAAAATATCCTCTTCGGGGATCTCCTCGGTGAGTGACTTCTCTTTTCTTACCCGTTTATAGGTTACCCATTTTTTCAATAGTGGCCACGCCTCCTCAAAAGCAATAATCAGGCAAATCATCATGGAGCCCAGAATTAGAAAAAATGTCCCCACTTTCCCTATTGTAAGGTTTAATAACTGACTGATATGAAATCCATAATGGCCTCCGGGAAGGATATGCGATTTTTCGTACAGCGAGGTGAGGAAATATCCTGCAGCGACTGAACTCCAGATTATCAGAAACAAGGTATAGGCCAGGTTTCTTCTCAACGAAAATTTACCAAATTTCCCCAGCCTTAGTGCAAGAATCATAAACAGGTAGACAAAACCAAATGCTGCAATCCCAAATCCCTTATTAATAAAAAGATTGGCGGCCATTGCTCCCCATCGTCCTCCGGCATTTTGCATTTTTATATCTGGATTGGAAAAGAGCTCTTTGAAAGAGACATCCAGCAGACTGATGTCCGCTCCGCCGGAAATAAAGAAGGAGGTAAATGAAATCAGCAAATAGCACGATATAAGAACAAGCACAACGGCTAGTATTCCCCCAATTGTCTCGCCTGTGCTTAGTTTTCCTAAACGACTGCCACTTCTGCTTTTTCGGGTCGAAGTTGTCCCTGATTTTTCATTTCTGCTGCGAACCATTGTTGCGAAATCTAAATATTAAAAAGAGGGTCGTATCACCCTGCAAATTTAACCAAAAAAGGGAACGGGCAATATCACCAGATGTAATATATAGCGCTGCACCACGATGCGCCCCTGCCGGACAAAACTTCAATTAAAGGATTCCAGGCTCCAAATATAAGCTCTGAAATATGATAAAATGCAGCATCTGGTTCTTGGATAGTTTGTTACTTTAAATCGTATTTTAACTTTTGAAAAACCAGAATACATGACAAATAAACTGGCTGTTGTAGCGTTGGGTGGAAATGCACTTCTCCGGGATAACGAAAAAGGGACAATCGAAGAGCAGGAGCAGCACACTGCCGAGACTCTTGAAAATCTGATCTTTCTTATTAAAGATGGCTATGATTTAATTGTAACCCATGGCAACGGACCTCAGGTTGGGAATATTTTGATGCGCAATGATGCCGGCGAGCAGATTTACGGAATTTCTCCGATGCCGCTGGATATCTGTGTGGCCGATTCTCAAGGCGGTATTGGGTATATGATTGAACGGATATTCCGAAATATTCTTATCCGGCACGGAATAAAAAGAGATGTGATTACGATCGTCAGTATGGTCGAGGTTGATGCCCATGATACGGCTTTTAACAAACCTACCAAACGAATAGGAATGTACTATAGCGAGAATCAGGCAAATCAATTGTCCCGGGAGAAGGGGTGGATCTTCAAGCTAAGCAAAAAAGGGGATAAAGGATGGAGACGTGTCGTTCCCTCTCCCGCTCCAAAGACAATTTTAAATCTTGAACTCATCAAAGGTCTGGCACGTCAGGGAAATATCGTTATCACATGCGGTGGTGGCGGAATTCCTGTCTACTACGACGAAAATAACGAGATCCGGACCATTGATGCAGTGATTGATAAAGACCACGCCTCATCACTACTGGCAAACAGCGCGGGAGCCAATGAGTTCTATATCTTAACCGACGTTCCGTTTATTTTTAAGGATTTCGGCCTTCCCACTCAGGAAAAACTGGAGTTTCTCGATTATAAGGATACACTGAAATACCTTGATTCAGGCACTTTTGGTGAGGGATCTATGGCACCAAAAATAGCTGCAGCCCTCTCATTTATCAAAAATGGAGGTGAAAAAAGTATCATAACTGAAGCATCGAAACTGGAAGATAAATCATACGGATCAAAAATCACACTAAATTATGGAACGTGAAATAAAAAGTGAAAACTTGCATTGTATATTTCATAAAATTAGGCACTTCACCTGATTCCGTACCTTAGCCAATTAATTATCTTTTTTATATAGAAATTTGAGAAGGATTTTACTGAAATTTTGTTGCTTTGAGCTATGATTTAACACTCAAAGAAGTTTAACCCATTATAACTGTAATTTATGTCTATTAATCTGCATACCAGGCATTTTTTGAAATTGCTTGATTTTTCCTCCCACGAAATAGAATACTTACTTGATCTTGCGGCCGAGTTAAAATGGGCAAAGTCATCCGGAACCGAGGAGCCCAGGATGGTAGGAAGGAATATCGCACTTATTTTTGAAAAGGCTTCTACCCGCACCCGTTGTGCCTTCGAAGTGGCTGCCTATGACCAGGGGGCGCATGTGACCTATCTGGGGCCTACAGGCTCACAAATCGGGGTCAAAGAGTCGATGAAAGATACGGCACGGGTGCTTGGGCGGATGTACGACGCGATCCAATACCGCGGATACGGGCAATCGATCGTCGAGGAACTTGCCCTTTATGCCGGCGTTCCCGTATGGAACGGCTTAACCAATGAGTTTCATCCCACACAGATTCTTGCCGATTTACTTACCATGCGGGAACACTCTGACAAACCACTCTCTCAAATAAAATTTGCCTATCTTGGAGATGCACGAAATAATATGGGAAACTCGCTTATGGTAGGTGCTGCCAAAATGGGGATGGATTTTCGTGCCGCAGCGCCAAAAATATATCAGCCCTCAGATGAACTTCAGGCGACCTGCAGAATAATTGCACAGGAATCAGGTGCCAAAATTACGATTACCGAGGATCTCGCCCTGGCGGTCAAAGATTGTGATTTCCTTTATACCGATGTCTGGGTTTCGATGGGTGAGCCAGATTCGGTCTGGAGCGAAAGGATCGCACTCCTTAATCAATACCAGGTAAATAAAGAAGCGATGGAGCTTACAGGAAATCCAGATGTAAAATTCCTACATTGTCTCCCCGCTTACCACAATAGAAATACCAAAGTCGGAGAAGATATTTTTCAGAAATTTGGGCTTGAGGCTATGGAAGTTACCGATGAGGTGTTTGAAAGTAAGGCCTCCATCGTTTTCGATCAGGCCGAAAACCGGATGCACACCATCAAAGCTGTGATGGTTGCGACCTTAGGTAATTGAAATAATTTTATAAACGATTGATTTAATGAAACTTAATTTTAATACAAATAAAGATATCCATGAGAAATTTTGAATTTTATAACCCGGTAAGGATCATTTTTGGGAAAGGGCGGATTGCCAAACTTTCAGGATTAATTCCTCAAAACGCCAATATCCTTCTCACGTACGGTGGTGGCAGCATCAAAAGAAACGGGATCTACGACCAGGTCATTGCAGCTTTAAAGGGGTTTAATGTGATCGAATTTGGCGGAATTGAAGCCAATCCGCATTATGAGACCCTGATGAAAGGTGTTGAGCAAATAAAAGCACACAAGATTGATTTCCTTCTTGCCGTTGGGGGAGGCTCTGTATTGGATGGAACAAAGTTTATGGCAGCAGCCGCACTTTGGGAAGGGTCGGATCCCTGGGAGATTTTATCCCGAAGAAATGAAGTTAGTGTTTCAGTAGCAATTCCCGTCGGAACGGTCCTTACGCTGCCAGCCACAGGTTCGGAAATGAATGGAGGCGCCGTTGTTACCCGTTGGGAAACAAAAGACAAACTCGCCTTTTCTTCCGAAAAAGTGATGCCCCTCTTCTCTATTCTCGATCCCGAAGTCGTATTCTCCTTGCCACAGCGCCAGGTTGCCAATGGCATCGCAGATGCTTTTATCCATACGATGGAACAATACCTGACCTATCCGGTAAACGCTCCTGTTCAGGATAAATTTGCTGAATCGCTACTTACAACCCTTATCGATGAGGGCCCCAAAGTGCTGGCAAATCGTACCGATTACGATGCAGCGGCCAACTTTATGTGGGCAGCTACGATGGCCTTAAACGGCATTATTGGGGTTGGAGTTCCTCAGGATTGGGCTTCGCATATGATTGGACATGAACTGACTGCACTTCATGGAATCGATCATGGACGAACACTTTGTATTATTCTGCCTGGTGTTATGCGGGTAAAACGCACCAATAAAGAGGCGAAAATACTTCAGTATGGCGAGCGGGTATGGAAAATCACGGAGGGAACGACAGCTGAAAAGATTGATGCAATCATCGCTAAAACAGTTGATTTCTTTGAATCACTGGGTATTGGAACTAAATTGTCAGACTATGGAATCGGTGCCGAAATTATCCCTACGATTATTGGTCGCTTCGAAAATAGAGGTATTAAGGCATTCGGAGAACGGGGTGATGTGACGTTGGAAGAGATTGCGAAAATTCTGGAGTTGCAGTTGAAATAAGGTGAATCAAGAGGAGATTGGTAGAAAAAAATAGAAATATAAGAAATTATAATATTCCATGAGTTTTCAGGATCTCGGCAAGATCAGGGTGTTTTTTGGAATAGTCTCGCAGCGAACGGATTAGGCTTGTGGTTTTTGCATCAGCATCACTCGCCTTTTCCAGAGCGGGCTGAAGAGCAGTCCTTCTGTCCCAGATCATATATCCGAGCATAAACAAAATTAAAGCAACAATCACCCCCTGAAGCCAAAAAAGGTAGTCAATCCGGGCATTGACCGCTTCGAATTTGACATTCATCTTTGCTTCCAAAGTTTCAATCTTCGCTTCAGTCCGTATGGTGCGGTCACGATCAGCAAGGGTATAAGGAACCACGACCTGTTGCTCCTGTGCAAATGTTGAAAGTTTAAATAGCGTAACTAAAAAGAGACATATAAATATCCGCGTCATGTTCCCTGTATTTTAAACAAAGTTACAAAAATATAATTGGAATTTATGCATTTAAAACTAAGGCAAAATTACAAAAAAAAATCACTGTTTATGCCTGTTTTCCACCATTTCCCTTCACTCCCGTTATCCCAGTTATTATATAAATTAAACTCTATATATTCTATTTGTTTTAAAGCAACTATATACTCTAAGTAAGCGCTGTTATTGGGATTAGTTAAGAAGGTGATGAATGTATTCCCTTCAAAAGTATATTGCAGTTTATGGTAAATATATGACAATAAAAACATTTGAGAGCTTGACTGATACAACACCAATTCAATATCTTTTTTTGTTACCTGATTACCTGTTTCGTTTTGCCATTCTGTTATAATATGTTCCTTTTCTGTTCTTAAAGGATCTGAATCGGATGAGTAATACTGGTCATAAGTATAAATAAAGGGGATAAAAGCATTCATCCCATAAGGAATCTGATAAAATGAGCCCATGCGTGCATATTCGGATGTTGGACCATCAATACATGCAAACAAGGAACCGGGAAAAAGCAATAATATACTACTTAGCAATAATGCTGAAAATCTGATCGTACTCATCTTTTGTTAAACGGTTATAAAAGTTGGCATCCCACGAAAAAAAACTCACCCTGGTATTCTCATCTATATCAATATTTTTATTGAGTAATTCAGCAAATTCCAGTAAGGTTTTAAAATCAACCTGTTCGACTCTTAGTTCATCCCCGTAACGGTAGTATACATCCTGAATCACTGTGTCCTTTAAAAACATATACCGGTTTTCTGAAACGGGTTTATATAGTTCTTTACATTTATTG
>Ga0118677_10011577_pt1 | contig 13175 bp, 7 predicted proteins | sample AliMusrvi5mmetaG_FD_86154 | JGI IMG/M metagenome (GOLD analysis project Ga0118677, IMG submission 86154)
CTTGAGCGAGTGGTGGTACTTCTCCCGTTTGTCGCGCAGCTTTTTGGGTCGGCGGCGGGGCCGGAACGTGTAGGAGAGTTGGGTGACGGTGAAAATGCCTTTGCTGTGGAGTTTCTTGCGCTCCTTAGCGCTCATGAGGGCCAGCAGACTGAGGTCGTCCTTCTCCACTGCGATCTTCCGGCAGCGAGCCTGGAATTCGCACTCGGCGCAGTGCCGGTTCAGGACGAGGTCGGGCGGCGAAGTGCTGGAGAGCAGCGCAGCCACTTTCTTGACGCGTTTCCGCACTTCGCCGACCAGGTCCGAGGTCTTCACCTTGAGCGTGGCGTGGTCGTCACCGTGGATGATCTTGCCGAAGCTGATTGCGCGTCCGAGCACTTGGGAGAGGACCAGCGTGTCGAACGCCAGCAGCAACCGGTCGTCCTTGGTAAGCTTGTTGCGGAAGACGAAACGGATGGGAACGAATTGGGCCGGCTTGCCGCGGCCTTCCGACGGCACCCGCTCGACGGCGTGAAGACGGGACTCCAGGAGTTGTTCGGAGCCCGGAGCGCCGAGCCCGTGCGCTTCTTCGTTCGGCTGGGACTCGCTGACAGGGCTGTCCGCGCTGCTCTCTGATGTTTCGGCCACGAGGTCCAAGGCCAGCCGCCATTGGGCGGCCTTGAGGTTTACGGTGGCAGGCGGTGCAACGACGCGCTCGGTTGCCGGGACTGTTTCCTGCAATGCCCGAGCCGCTTCGCGTTTATAGGATTCATCCCGGCCTCGGACCCATTCGGCATATTCGTTGCCCGCACCGATTTCGCCAAGCGAGCGCAGATGGCATTTGGTTGCGCACTTGAGGAAGGCATCAAAAAGAAGGGAAGTAATTCTCATAGCAGGAACATACTCCCGAACTTGCGCTTTCGCACACGACCTTGTGACTCGCCTACATCCTTATTCCCGCAACAGTCCTCCATGGTCCGGTCGGTGCTTGCTTCACGCCAAGGACGGCAGGTCAAACCACGAAATACACCAAACACACGAAGAACGAAAGGGGCACAAGAGCCGAGGGCTGGAAAACGTCTTCCAGTGTGGATTCCGTCAGGAGCATCACTCGGTGCTCACACCTTGCCAGCCGGGATGCCCTCGCGCATGCTTCCACCATGAGTATGACTGACGCAAAGTACGATTATGATCTCGCTGTGATTGGCGCAGGCAGCGGCGGCTACGCGGCGGCGCGAACGGCGGCGACTGAGGGCCTGAAAACGGTGGTCATCGAGGGCGGCGAGGAGGTCGGCGGGCTTTGTATCTTGCGCGGCTGCATGCCCAGCAAAGCCCTCCTCTACGCCGCCGAGGTCCTGCATTTGGCCAGCCACGCGGAGCCCTGGGGCATTCGTGCGGAGGATGTCCGCTTCAACTTCGCGAAGGTCATGGCACGCAAGGACGCCCTCATCAAGGACTTTGCCGATTGCCGACGCCAGCAGCTCGCGAACGGCAAGTTCAAGTTCCTGCGCGCCTGCGCCCACTTCGCCGATCCGCACACGCTTGAATTGAGCACGGGCGAGAAGCTCACCGCCAAGAGCTTCGTAGTGGCCACCGGCTCGATCGTTGCGCCTTCGCCCCTTCCCCAGCTTGACGAAGTTGGGTATATGACCAGTGACACCGCCCTCAGCCTTAACCGGCTACCCAAGTCGCTCGTCGTGCTGGGAGGCGGCGCAGTGGCCGTCGAGCTGGCACAGTTCTTTGTCCGCTTCGGCGTCCGGGTGACCATGATCCAGCGCAGCCCCCATATCCTGCACGCATTCGACGACGATGCCACTGGCGACCTGGAGAAAGTCCTCCGGCGCGAAGGCGTCAACCTCTACACCGGCACTAGGCTCCTCGACGCCCGGCGCGTCGGCGACGAGAAGGAAATCGCCTTCGAACACGGCGGCCAAACCGTTCGCGTGCGCGCCGAGGAGGTTCTTTTCGCGCTCGGCCGTGTCCCGAACCTCGCCTCGCTCGGCCTGGAGGGCATCGGCGTCCGGGTCGAGACTGGCTGCGTCGTCACCAATGAGCAGATGCAGACCAATCTGTCGCATATCTACGCAGCGGGAGATTGCACCGGGCGGAACGAAATCGTGCACATCGCCATCCAGCAGGGCGAAGTCGCCGCGCACAACGCGGCCCATGCCGACCGGGTAAGGACGATGGACTATCGCCTGCTGACCGAAGTCATCTTCACGGAACCACAGGTCGCCGTGGTCGGTCTCAGCGAGAAATGCGCGCGCGCCGCGAAGCGACCGTATCTCGCGGCCAGCTACCCCTTCAATGACCACGGCAAATCGCTCATCATGGAAGCCAAAGATGGCTTTGTTAAGTTGCTAGCAGATCCTGTGAGTGGTGAAATCATCGGCGGCTCTTGCGTCGGCCCGGCGGGCGGCGAACTCATCCACGAGATCGTTGCCGCCATGCACAAGCGGATGACCGTGCACGAACTTGCCGCAATGCCGCATTACCATCCCACGCTGGCGGAAATCTGGACTTACCCCGCGGAAGAACTGGCCGGCCAGGTATCGCAGCCAAAGCCGTGAGGATCCTGGACGGGTTGGCCGTGTGAAACCACGCTCCGCGAGGATTTGGGCGATAGGATTTGCACTGTTCGCGCTTTGTGCGAGCAGCGCCAGATCGTCCCCGGCACGCGAGCGCCAGCCGTCGCGGGCTGTCGGCACGCTGCATCATGAGGCCTACGTATGGCAGCGGGCCTGGACTACGCCCGTCCGTGATGCGGTTGAAGATCATGCCAGGCAGTTCTCGGGTTTGACCGTCCTTAACGCCGAGGTGTCATGGAATGACCGGCAGCCGCAAGTCATCCGCGTGCCGCTCGATTATTCCACCCTGACGAATGCGGGCTGCCCAGTAGGACTTGCCCTCCGCATCGGCGCTTACGCCGGCCCCTTCTCAACCAACGACCGGACCGCGGACTATCTGGCCGAGCTAGCCGTCTCGCTGATCGCTGAGGCTAAGGCAAACTGCTTGGCGGTCCGGGAACTGCAGATTGACTTCGATTGTGCCGAATCGAGACTCGATGGCTACCGTGCCTGGGTGGAGGCTATGCGTCGCAGGGCAGCCCCGGTGCCGGTGACGATCACCGCGCTTCCGAGTTGGCTGGAACAAGCTTCCTTTCGGCGGCTGGTGGCCGCCGCGGACGGTTACGTTCTACAAGTGCATTCGCTCGAACGCCCGCGCCGGATCGATTCACCCCTCATCTTGTGCGATCGCTCTGCCGCCCGGCGTGCCGTTGAACGAGCCGGGCAGCTTCAGATCCCTTTCCGGGTCGCCTTGCCGACATACGGTTACGTCATCGCGTTCGACGTGGGCGGCGGGTTTGTCGGGTTGTCCGCCGAAGGTCCGGGCAAGAATTGGCCTGCTGGCGTCCGCATTCGCGAGAGCCGCGCGAACCCCATCGAAATGGCCCGACTCGTCCAGACCTGGATCACTAACCGGCCTGCCGCCCTGCGAGGCGTTCTCTGGTACCGGCTGCCGATCGCTACGGACGTTTTGAACTGGCGCTGGCCGACCTTGGCGGCGATCATGGACGGGCATACTCCCCGAGAGAGCTTTCGGGCAGAGCCGCGCCGGGTCGAGCCAGGGCTGATAGAAATCAGCCTCGTCAATGACGGCGAACTCGACATTTCCTCACGGCTTGCCGTTGAAGTCCGCTGGTCCCGCGAGAGTGGAGCTCGCCTGATGGCAGGCGATGGGCTGGGGGGCTTTGAGTTGCTGGACGGCGGACCGTCCAGCATGAAATTTCAAAGTAAGATGCCGCTATGGCGCCTGCCGGCTGGAGAACAGCAAGTCCTCGGCTGGTTGCGCCTGAGCGAAGACCGTGAGGTGCAAGTTGAGATCAATAAGTTGTAACCGCAATCGACCATACGAAGACGCGAGGAGGCGCCTTTCCAGAAAATCCCTGCTCGCTTGCTGCGGCTGCCTGCGGCTGTGGGCAGCGATCGTTCTAGCCCCATGCGGCACATTCGCGTGCGGTCCGGATTTCCCCAACAGCCTCCTGGATCGAGGTGATTCTGCACTTCTGGTCGCGCCGGTGGCGCATTTCGTTGATGAGCTGCAGCGGATGAAGCTGGTGGAGGGCAAGTTCCAGGCAGTCCCGCCGGGAGGACTCCAAAACCGGATCAGTCTGGCGGACCAGGCGGCAGCCGCCGAAGCCACCGACCTCTCGGCAGCGTTGAAAAAGGCCAAGCTTGGCCGTGACGAACGCCAGAAGATCCTCGACGCCCATGCGGTTGTGCGCGAGCAGCTCAAGAAGTTTCTCGCGAACACCGAAGCCTCGGAAAACTCACGTCCCAGGGTATTTGATGAAAAGGGAATGCACTGGGGTAAACCGCAGATGCCGCCGCCTGGTTTTCCTGCCATCCAGCCGATCGAGGGATTGCCGGCGGAGTTTTCCGATTACCTCGAAGGCGCGATTGCCTGGCACAATCCGGCTGTGATTGACAAAGGGACGGCACGTTCGGCTTGGGAGCACCTGCTGAATCTCCCGGCGAAAGAGCGCCGGTTCAAGTCCACGTGGGCCGCCTTCATGCTCGGCAAATCCTGGGAGGAAGGTGATCCCGATAAGGCTACCAAGTATTTCAGTCAGGTTCGCAGCCTCGCGCGAAGCGGGTTCGCGGACCCGGTGGGACTGGCGGCAGCGAGCTTCGGCCTGGAAGCGCGGGTTTACCTGCGGCAAAAGAAATACGAGCCTGCCCTCGAGCTGTACTTGGAACAACTCGCGACGGACGATCCGACTGCGGCAGCCTCGCTGGCATTTACAGCCGCAGCGGCCTTCAAAGGAGGCCCCAATGTGCTCCGGCCGCTAGCCAGGAATCCCCGCACCCAGCGGGTGCTCACGGCGTTCCTGATTTCCCAGCGTAGTGAGGGATGGCGGAGCGGGACTGCCGACGATGTAGAGCAAAGCGACCAACCAAATCGGCAGGCCAACCCAGCCAAGGGGTGGTTGGAAGCAGTCGAGGCCGCTGGGGCCAAAGACCTGGAATCAGCCGAAAAGCTGGCGCTGGCCGCTTACCAGAACAACGAAATGGCACTGGCGCAGCGCTGGATCAACCGCGCGCCTAACTCACCGGGGGCCCAGTGGCTCCAAGCCAAGCTGCTGCTGCGCGCGGGCAAACTCAACCAGGCTGCGGCGCTGTTGGCCAAAGTGACTGCCTGCCTTCCCATTCAGCCTCCCAGCACAAACTCGCTCGCGAAGGCTCAATTCGCAGAGCTCTTGTCCGTTGACGGAGGACGCGACCATGTTCCCGCTCCTCGACAGGCGCTGGGCGAACTGGGCGCATTACGCCTGACCCGCCGCGAATACACCGAGGCGCTGGATGCACTGCTCAATGCCGGGTTCTGGATGGACGCGGCTTACGTTGCCGAGCGGGTGCTCACCCTGGATGAACTCAAGACCTACGTGGACCGCTCTTGGCCGCCGGCCCCGCCAGAGCAGGTCGCCGAAGAAAAAGAGAAATACGGCTCAAGCGAAACGTCCCCCGTCCTGCTCCGTGAACAGATCCGCTACCTCCTGGCACGCCGCCTGGTGCGCTCGATTCGGGGCGACGAAGCGCGTCAGTATTACCCGGCGGAATGGGTGCCCCAATTCGACGCGTTATCGCAGTCACTCAAGACCGGCTGGGACGAATCGCTGTCGCCCGAGCACCGCGCACGGGCACTGTTCAAGGCCGCCACCATTACGCGCACCAATGGCATGGAGTTGATCGGCACTGAAGTCGAACCCGACTGGCACTTCCATTCAGGCGACTTTGAGGAGGGAGTGACGGCATCGGGCCGTGCGACAAATGAAACGGCAAGGGTCCTGGCCGCCAGTCAGGATGAGGTGCGGCGTTCTGCCCAGCACCGGGCCGATCCCGAGGAACGTTTTCACTATCGCTATCAGGCCGCCTCGCTCGCCTGGGAGGCGGCGAAGTTGCTGCCCGACAACTCTGACGAAACCGCGCACGTGCTCTGGGCTGGCGGGTGGTGGCTGAAGAACCGCGACGCGCAAACCGCCGACGTGTTTTACAAGGCCCTCGTCCGGCGTAATCGCAAGACCGCCCTCGGGGCCGAGGCAGATCGGATCAGATGGTTCCCCCGATTGGACGAACAGGGTAACTTGATTCCGCGCGGACCGTCGCGCCTGGAATCAATGGGCCCGGCCGCTTTGACGGAGAGAACGCAGGGAGAATCCACGGAAACCGTGCCCGGTGAGTTCGCACAGGAATATCCGTTCCCGGGGAAATCCTATATTGTCCATTATGGGGACGAGTTGCGCGACATCGCGCAGGCGGCCAGCGTTTTCGGGCAGCCGGTAACCGTGCGAGATATCATCGAGGCCAATCCAGGCCTCGATGCCAGCCGATGCCGCGTGGGACAGAAGATTATGATCCCCGATCTGAAGCCCAAGAAATCTGAATCCGTCCCGGACGGGCCTGCAGATCCACCGGCTACCGAGTCCTCAGACTCAAGACCTATGTCGGCGCCTGATAGTCCCCATTGACGGATGGCCCGTCGGTCTGCGGGCTTTCGAGCATCTGGATCGCGCGTGACCGTGCCAGCCCGGCTTCGATACCCGGGAAGCAGTGCATCATATCAGAGCACCTCCGCGCGGCTCTCAGCACCGCGCACGCCGAGGTTTCCGTAACGATGGTAGTCCGTGCTGATGCTCTGTTCACGCACATACCAAAGCAACTCCAGCCGGCCCTCGCCTGAGACCGGCCTGCTGTTAACACAGGCGCCCATCTCGTTGCCCGCTCGCAGCACATCCTCCGGCGAGCGGTCCGGCGCGGCATACCGCACGCGATCTGTCTGGTGCTCACGGATGGCTTGCGCCAGTCGCGCATCAGTTTCCGTGACGAATTCAATGGCCCCGGCCCACGACTCGGTCAGTTCTTCCAAGAGCTTCACGGCGGGCGAATCCAGCCAAGGCGGTGTACTGACCACGACGCGGCATCCGGCGACATGCGCTGCGCACGCCCGGGCAAAAAGCTCGAACGCCGTGTCGCTCGCATGGACCCGTGCCCGCACGCTCCCCACCGGCAGATACCGGCGGATGTTGTCCTGTCCGACCAACTTGAAGTGATCGTGTTCCACTGCGAACTCCTCGCGGTGATTGCGCTCGTAGCTCAACACCGAAGCAAGAATGCGCTCCGCCTCGGGATGAGAACGTTCGCGCAACCCGGAGCACAGAGCGGCGAGCGTCGGCTTTGAGGGAGCGCCCTCGGCTTTCGCCGGGGCCGCATCAGTGAAGTCCATGAACTGCGCCACGTAGTTTGGCCCGCCGGCCTTCATGCCGGGGCCAAAGCTGGACTTGCCCATGCCGCCGAAAGGTTGGCGCAGGACAATGGCTCCGGTGGTAACGCGGTTGATGTAGAGGTTGCCCGCCCGCAAGTGGCTCTTCCAGTAATCCCACTCGCGCTCATCGAGGCTTTCGAGCCCGCTGGTCAGGCCGTAGCCGGTCTGGTTCACCAGCGCAATGGCTTCACTCAATTTCTCAAAGCGCATGACCGCCAGCACCGGCCCAAAGAACTCGGTCAGGTGCGTGTAACTTCCGGGGCGCACGCCATATTTCACCCCAGGCTTCCAGAGACAGGGATTGCCCTCCACCGGTTGCGGCATCACCGCCCATTCTTCGCCCGGCTCCAGGACTTTAAGCGCCGTTTCCAGATCGCCTCCCGGGGGACGGATCATCGGGCCCATCTTAGTATCCAGATCCCAGGCCGAACCCACCTTCAGGCTCTGCACCGCCTCGCAGAGCGAGCGCCGAAACGCCGCGTCGTCATAGACCTCAGCTTGCAACAACAGCAACGACGTGGCCGAGCATTTCTGGCCCGCATGACTGAAGGCCGAGTGCAGGATGTGCTTGATGGCCTGGTCGCGGTCGGAGACACCGGTGACGACGGTCGCGTCCTTGCCGCCGGTCTCGGCAAAGAGGTTCAGACGCGGGTTGTCGCTCAACATCGTGAGAGCGGTTTCCGTGCCTCCGGTAAGGATCGCGGCGTTGACCTTCGGATTATTCACGAGCTTGCGGCCTTCCTTGCCGCCGGAGCACGGCACGAACTGGAGTACCCGCTTCGACACGCCCGCGCTCCAGAAACAGCGGCACAACTCCCACGCCACCAGCACCGTGTCGGACGCCGGCTTGATGATGACCGTGTTGCCCGCCGCCAATGCCGCGGCGACGCCGCCGCACGGGATTGCAATCGGAAAATTCCACGGCGGCACAACAACTACGACTCCTTTCGGACGTGCCTTTAGCGTGGGGATCTGCTGCCACCAGCGCGCCGTGTCACGGTAGAATTCCAGGAAGTCAATCGCTTCGGAAACCTCCGGATCGGACTCCGGCAATGTCTTGCCGCCGTCCGCCACCGCGGCCCCCATCAGGTCGCCGCGCGCGATCCTCAATTCCTGCGCCACCTTCCCGAGCACGGCATAGCGCTGCGGCTCCGGCATCGTTCGCCAACCATCCGGATCGGCGGCGGCGCAATCCGCTGCGCGCGCCACATCTGCGTCAGTCGCCGGCCGATAACGCCCGACCACTACTCCGGGCCGTGAGGGATCGTGGCAGTCACGAACGGAACGGCTCTCGGTGATTTCCTCACCCGAGATTACGAGCGGAATCTCCGGAGCCTTGTCGCCGCACATCGCTTTCCACTTCGCGATGATCTTCTGCCCCCACTCGCCGTTTTGCGGCAGCGCGAAGTCAGTGTCCGGCTCGCTTTCGAGATGCTGCCAGCCCCGCGCCACCGCTGCGGGGACGGCCGGCGGGCGGTTTCGGTCCTGCGTGCGCCGCGGCACGTCGCTGGTGGTGGCGATGGCGTCAAACGACGCGAGAAAGCCCTGCTCCAGCATCTTCCACTCCGGACTGCCCACCTGGATCTTGAATGCGTGGCGCAGGAAGTTCTCCGGGCCGGTGTTCTCGTCCAGCCGGCGGATGAGGTAGCCGATGGCATTGATGAAATTCTCCCTCTTGCAGGCCGGCGCGTAGAGGAGCAGGTTTTGGGACAGCCCGAACAACGCCCGACGCTGGGCGTTCGCCATGCCCTCAAGCATCTCAAATTGCACCTTGTCCATCGCTTTCCGTTCGTGGGCCAGCACCAGGCCGTAGGCCAGATCAAACAGGTTGTGCGACGCGATCCCCACATCCATGGCCACAAGGTTCTCCGGCTTCATGACCTCGTGGACCATGCGCTTGTAGTTGGCGTCGGTTTCCAGCTTCGTCTTGTAGGGCGACTGCGGCCACCCCCGCATCGAGGCTTCGGCGCGTTCGCTTTCCATATTGGCGCCCTTGACGAGACGGATGGTGATGCGCCCGCCGCCGTGGGCGACGCGTTCGCGGGCCCACACCTGCAATTGCAGCAGCGTGCGGAATGTGTCGGGGATATAGCTCTGCAACGCGATGCCAGCTCGGACGTGCTTCAACCCGTCGCGATCCAGCGTGCGCATGAACGCCTCGGCCGTGAGCTCCTTGTCCCGGTACTCCTCCATGTCCAGGTAAACAAACTTCGGGACCTCCGTGCCGTCTGGCCGGGTAAAGCGTCCGCGGTCAGCGGTGCGGATCAACCGCTCAAGCCGGTCGCACAATACGGCGACGGTGTGCTCGCGGGCGAGCGGTGAAATCTGCGAATAAAGGGTCGAGATCTTGATCGAGACGACTTCGATCTCCGGCCATTGCAGGCCCTGGAGATATTGCTGCAACCGCCGCTCGGCCTCGATCTCGCTGAGAATGGCTTCGCCGAGGAAATTCACGTTCATCCGGACACCCTCGGTGCGGCGCTCCCCGAGATGGTGCGTGAGCATTTCCTTTTCGCCGGGCAGAATGACGTTGGCGGTCTCCTTCTGCATGTGGTCCTTGACCAAAGGCAGCGCCACCCCGGGCGCAAAACCGCCAAAGGACTGGAATCCCTTCATGAGCGTGCGGTCGATCGGCCCGAAGAAGCGCGGCACGCCCTGCACGTCGAGGATGTGCGTGAGATGTTCAACTGCGCGCGCCGCGTCCTGGGTGCGGAAGGCCTGGTCGGTCATCAGCGCCAGGGTGACCTTGTCGGACGGCGTCTGAAGCATGCGATCCAGCTCGGCCTGCTGGCGCTTTTCCGGTGGCGTCTGCAGTTCTTTAGCGCGCTCCTGCAAACGCCGTGCGAGGAAGATCGCTTTTTGGACCGTGAGGGGGCGCATGGACTCCGGATCAGGCTGGAATTCAGATAGGGCCTCCTCCAGTGGCAGTGGGTTCATGGGTTCGATTAGTGTTCGATGCTCGGTACCTTGGGGCGTACCTCCGGTGATATATTATGAGGAGAAATGGGCGTTCTTCGTCGCGAAGCGTTTGGAGTGCGCGCAGCTTGCTGCCGCTCTTGTAGGTGTGGCCGTACGCCAAAGCGGCAGCAAGCTGCGCGCACTCCAAACGCTTCGCGCTTCAAGAAGGGCCCACGCCCCATAGGTTAGCGTACTTATGGCCGTCTGAACTAAGCGCTCGCGCTTTTGGGCTTTTCCAGTGAGTGGCGGTATTTCCGTTTGAAACTGCGGCATGATGAGAAGTCGGTCTTGGCGTCGTCGTTCTCCCAGACTTCGTGGTAAATGGCCTTGCGCGGTTGGCCGCGCAGACGGCGCTCTTTGAGGATGTTACCTTCCTCATCGCAATCCAATTCGATGAATCGCGGCTTCTGAAGCCGACTCAGGCGGTTGGAGAGAATGACTAGTACTTTTCGTTTCATAAATATTACTTGCTTATTACTTGCAGTGCACCAGGACCCGCAGGCGCTTGACCTGGTAGGAACCCGCGTTGCCGGCGAATGTCCAATCGGGATTCGCCGTTGGTTGATTCCCAATCCCCAGATCGGCATGGCTGCCTTCTTTCCAGTGATTTAGGGCAAACAGTGTTTGACGGGCGTCGTGATTGTGGATCTGCATCGAGCCGTAACCGTCCTCCGGGTCTGCCTGCTCATCCCCGAAATCATAGACCTGCGCCGATGCGTTCGGCACATTCGCGCTGTTGGCCGCCCCATAATTGTTCGGCCAGAACTCGATGTTGCCACCCTTCAAGCCCGTGCCGGTCACGATGCCCTTCACATTGGAATAGACGTTCAGGTTCGCCACGTTCTGCTGAAACCGTGCGCCGGACTTCGGCGTCGGCACGCCGATCTTGTCGAGCCCGTCGGTAAATGAGTCCATGGACACATAAAGGTATTGCGTGTTCTTGTCGGCGCCTTCCAGCTCCATGAAGTAAGCGATCCGGTCGAACGGCTGCTGAATCTTGCTGTGGTTATCCACATCATATGTTAATTCGGCGCCGAGCTTGTTTAGGTCCAGGTCATAAACCAACTGGTAGTCCTTGGACTCAGGCACTTTCAACGTCAGCAAATCGCGTTTGGGCACGGTTCCGGAGCGGAAAGCGTTCGCCGGGAGACCTTCGGCATTCATCAGGTTTGGCTCCGCCAACATGCTCCAGGCAAACCGCATGGCCACGGGATGCTTCACTCCCGGGGCGGACAACACTATCGTCGAACCATCTATCCGGGCTTCAGCCCGAACGAAGCCCCCTTCGTCCGCGTCAATCACCTCGAACCAGTTCAGCGGCTTCCCTTCGCGGCTGGCCAGCCCGCCGCCAACATGATCGAAGCTCAGGCGCAGCTTGTCGTCTTCGATGGTCATCGCCTTGAAGGTCGGCCCGGAATAAACCAGGTTCTCCTGCCCGTAGGTGTTGGCCAGGGCCCAGAGCGCCAGCCGCCGACCCACCTCCTGCTTGTTCCTGGGATGAATGTCCTTGAGGTCCCCGATGTCAGTGATGACGGCCATTCCGGTGTTGGGAATAGCCTGTGCTGCTGTCTGTGCTTCCCAAAACTCTCCAATCACCTCGGCGTTGAAGCCGTAGGTGTAAGGTGCAATCTGCACGAAATAGAACGGGAAATCACCCTCGCCCCACACCTGCCGCCACCCTGCAATCAACGCCTTCATCCGCTCCGCATATAACATCCCTTCGGTGGCATTAGACTCGCCCTGATACCAGATTGCCCCGCGCAGAGCGTAAGGCTGGACGGGATGGATCATCCCGTTATAGAGCGCCGTTGCTTGCTGCACGTCACTTGGCGGCAGCAATTCCGCAGGGTAGGTCGGCATCGGCGGGATCAGAGCCCGAGCGGTCAGCGCCTGCCGGGCCGCCGCCTGCCACTGCTCCGTCTCTTGCAGAACCTTCTCCAACCGCTGCTGATGAGCTGCCGTGCGCGGATCGCCCAATTGCACCCGTTCGTATTCGTGCTTCAGCGCCGGCACCACGGCAAAACCCTCGGGGGGCGTCCAGGGCTCGATGCGCGTCCCGCCCCAGGAGGAGTCAATCAGCCCCACCGCCACCCCGAGCTTCTTGTGCAGCTCCCGGCCAAAGTAGTACGCACACGCTGAAAAGCCAGCCCAGCCCCCTTCCGCCACCGTTTTCGGCGAACACACCTTCCAGGTCCCTTCGATGTCATTCTGCGGCACCGGCTTAAAGCTCTTGGTCACCAGGAGCAGCCGGATGCCCGGATAATCGGCAGCGGCAATCTCCTTTTGTGCATCGAGGCACGCGCCAATGCCCATCTCCATGTTTGATTGGCCCGAGCACAACCACACTTCGCCCACCATCACATCCTCGAACCGGACCGTGTTGGACCCGCTCACCGTGACGGTATACGGGCCGCCGGCCTTCATCGCGGGCAGGACGGCCTTCCATTCGCCGCGTTCGTTGGCCTGGACCTGCTGGTTCGCGGTGGCGACTTCAACCGTGACCTTCTCGTTCGGCTGCGCCCAGCCCCAGATCACGACTGGCTTGTCCTGCTGCAACACCATGTGGCTGGAGAACACCTGCGGCAGGCGCACGTCCGCCTTCGCCGTGCCCTCGAACCCGCGGCCCATCGCCAATGCCGCCACCGCCAAACAAAAGGTCCAACCCAATCCTGATCTTCGCATAATCGCTTCCTGGTAGATAATTGCTCGCCTATCCGGCGTTCAGGGACATACCTGACCGCTTTCTGAATTCAACCCAGTATTCTGGACCCACCCCGTACCCGTCAATCATTACGTCAGCTACAATGCCGCACGATAGCTCCCGTCTGCACTCGTTGCCCAAAGCCCCATATCCCCGCTTTCCGGAGGGACGAGTTACACGAGTCCCTAATTTGGGCCGATTCGAAGTGGAAGTCAGG
>Ga0118677_10011579_pt1 | contig 13174 bp, 7 predicted proteins | sample AliMusrvi5mmetaG_FD_86154 | JGI IMG/M metagenome (GOLD analysis project Ga0118677, IMG submission 86154)
GTGATACGATAAAGTTGAAAGTTGAGAACTGAAAGTTAAGAATGAAGAACTGAGGGAATTGAAGAATTGAAACTATGAAACGGTGATACGATAAAGTTGAAAGTTGAGAACTGAAAGTTGAAAGTGACGAAATCTCTCTAATCTCTATAATTTTCAAGCATTTAGTCTCCATAAATACCAGTTTTTGACCACAATATTGGTGTTGCTGGAATCCAGCCGCAGAGCGGCGGAATATTGGTAGTCCCGGGTGGAGTGAAACGGAACCCGGGGTTGGAGAATGCGAGGAGTTCACCGTCCGCGAAAGAATATTAAAAAAAGAGATATTCTTTCTATCGGACGGAAGGATCGAATACGGAAAGATGAGCGTTGAAAACTGAAAAATTGAAACATTGAAGAATTGAACTATGAAACGATGATACTACAAAGTTGAAAGTTGAGAACTGAAAGTTGAAAGTGACGAAATCCCTCAATCCCTTCATTCCATTCAATTCTTCAATTCCCTCGGTTCTTCAATTCTTCAACTTCGCCAAAATCCAAAATTACCATGAAGCCTCTATTACTATTTATTTCCTTATTCCTATTTTTCTCTCATTCCGGCCTTTGCGAAAATACTCCCCCAAAGATCATCCCGGGCCAGTTTATAAAATCCTGGCTGCTACTGGGACCGATCCCCTTGCAATTGCAGCCTGATCCCGAAAAATCTTGGGACCACCTTCCCGGATTCAACACCGACTACCTACAGAAATTCGGAGGAGAACACAATCTTGTTGTTAAAGCAGGTGATATCGTCAAACTGGATAAAAAATCGGTAACCTGGAAAGCCGTCCAGTCTGCCGACTCCATCATCGACCTGGCCGCTGCCCTCTCCAAATCCTATCCCGTCTGCGGATATGCCTATACCGAAGTGGATGCTGCCGAAGCAGGAGTCCAGATGATCGGATTGGGCAGCAACGACGGAGCCCGACTCTTCGTCAACGGACAGCAGGTCTTCGATTACCCTGCCATGCGCGGAGTCAAAATCGACGGAGACCTGGTACCCGTTCTATTGAAAAAAGGCAAGAATACCCTGTTAATCAAAGTAGAACAACACGGCAACAAATGGGGATTTTGCCTGAGGTTTCACCCGTTTTCTGCATCCGAAGCCCTCGAAAGGGGGGATCTCTTCAAGGTGTGGGCCGACCAGAATGGGGTTGCCAGCGTAGTATCCTCCTACCTACCGGAAGTCCTGGCTGATATGGTGCAGGCTGTCACCATTGCCGTCAATGACACCCATGGAAATGAGATCCTGAAGGAACGCCGCAAGACGGATTTCTGCGCTCCGCTGAAAATCCCCTCCATCAGTTTCCAACCCTATCTGGCAACGGTAACCGTGCAGTTGAAATCAGGCACCGTCCTCCAAAAATCGACCGAATTCACGGCCGGAAAAAGAATTGAATATGCCCTCTTCAGCGGCGGAAAATCCGACTACCGCATCTCCCTTGCTGCCAACGCATCCGAATCCGAAAAGTGGGCCGCAAAGGAATTGCAGCATTGGCTGAAGGAGATCAGTGGCGTTGAACTGCCCCTTCTCCCCGAAGATCCAACCTATAAAGGCCCCCAAATCCACCTCGGCTCCTCGTCCCCAAGTCTCCCTGTCCTCCAGTCCCCAAGTCCCCCCGTCTCCCAGTCTTCTTCCTCCCAGTCCTCCGCCTCCGAGCAGGAGTCCTTCCACTACTACAACGATGGCCCAAACATCTTCATCACAGGCGGCAAGCAAAGAGGCACGATGTACGGTGTCTTCGAATTCCTGGAAAGGGAACTTGGATGCAGGTGGTATACACCAACTGTCAGTGTCATTCCTAAAAGGGATGAACTAAAGTTTGTCTGGCTCGATCATGCCGAAAGTCCAGGCATCCGGGTACGGAATGATTTCTATTTTGAGGCCTTCGATCCGACATGGGCCACCCGCAACAAGATGAACGGTGCCATGGGCTACCGCGAACAGCCAGGTGGAATTGAGAGCTATTGGGCCGTTCATACTTTTTATCCCTTGATGCCGCCTGACGAATTTTACAAAAAACATCCCGAATATTACAGTCTGATCGATGGCAAGCGTATTTTTGAGCGGGCACAACTCTGCCTGACCAACCCCAATGTACTGCGGATCATTACCGAGCGTATCAAGAAACGGATGCACGATAGTCCGGAGTACCTGATCTACGACGTCTCGCAAAACGACTGGCACAATCCCTGCCAGTGCGACAAATGCCAGGCCATCGCCAAAGCCTACGGCGGAGAATCGGGCGTAATCATCTGGTTCGTGAACCAGGTGGCTGCGGCAGTGGAGAAGGAGTTCCCCGACAAATTCATCGGTACGCTGGCCTACCAGTATACCCGTACTCCCCCAAAAAATATAAGCCCCAGGCACAATGTGGTGGTTCGGCTTTGCAGCATCGAATGTTGTTTCGCCCACGATTTCAAATCCTGCCCTGAGAACAAGTCCTTCCTCGAAGACCTCAAGGGTTGGTCGGCTATTGCGCCGCACATGTACATCTGGGATTATGTCGTCAATTTCGGCCATTATGTGATGCCATATCCCAATTTCAGGGTACTGCAGTCCAACATCCAGTCCTTCCGCGACAACAATGCCATTGGGATCATGGAGCAGGCGGCCTACCAGAGCCGCGGAGGTGAATTTTCCGAACTCCGTTCCTATCTGATTTCCAAATTGCTGTGGAATCCGGAGTGCAACACCGAAGCGGTCATCAACGATTTCATGTACGGTTATTACGGTCGGGCCGGAAAGTTCGTCAGGCAATATTTCGATCTGTTGCACAACCGTATCACACCGGATACGCACATTCACCTCGGACTAACGCCTGGTGATGCTATTTTCTCTGATGATTTTGTGCAGCAATCCTGTGATCTTTTCAAGGAGGCGATCAAAGTAGCAGACAACGAGGAGATGGTTCGTAGGGTCGAAATGTGCTCACTTCCCATCCTCTACCTCAAATGCAAACGCACCCCCGCCATTGCCAGGCAAGATGGCACCTATGAAACTTTCTGCAGGGTCGCCAGGCGCGAAAATGTGCTCAACTACTCTGAAGCTGGCGAGATTGACAGAAAAGCGTTTCATGGGGTGATGGAGAATGTGAAATAATTTGAAAATTTGGGAATTTGAAAATTTGAAAATGGAGAAAAATCAAGAGATTTCAGCAATGGATAACAAAGAACCATGATAATCAGATTTCATTTTATAATTTTACCAATAATCGTTCACCAATTTTCAAATTTTCAAATTCATCCATTTTCAAATTCATCCATTTTCAAATTCATCCATTTTCAAATTAACAATATGCTACACTTCGCCAGAAATTCAGAACTCGAAATCGCCGTCAGGCAACCGGGAGCAGAGCTCTCCTCCATCAAATCGCTGAAAAGCGGAATTGAATACATGTGGAGCGGCGATCCAGCCGTCTGGAACAGTACCGCACCCATCCTTTTCCCCATTGTCGGCGGACTTAAAGACAACACCTATCTCTTTAAAGGAGAAAAATACCATCTGGCGAAACATGGTTTTATCCGTGACAATCCGCAATTGCTGCTAACGGCGATAACCGCAGATTCACTTACTTTCGGAATGGGCTCCAACAAAGATACCCACAAAGTTTATCCTTTCGATTTTGATTTCAGCATCCAATTTCTGTTGGAAGGAACAAAGGTCAAGGTGATTCACCAGGTTACCAACACAGGAAATGGGCCACTCTATTTTTCATTGGGCGGACACCCGGGATTCAAGTGCCCAATCCATCCGGATGAAGAATATGAGGATTATTATCTGGAATTTGAAAAGCCGGAAAACTCCGTGACATGGCTGCTTCACGAAGATGGAACCGTTTTGGATGAGACAGCCCCTGTCTTCGACAACCCGACAAGGATTCCGTTGACCCATGAGTTGTTTGCCAAGGATGCATTGATATTCAAGGACCTAAAATCCAAGAAAATTACTCTGCGAAGTACCAAGTCCAAACAAGCATTATCCGTATCCTTCGATGACTTCCCCTACATGGGAATCTGGGCCAAGCCTAATGGCGATTATGTCTGCATCGAACCCTGGCTGGGCGTCGCAGACCGCTGGAATACCGATCAGGACTTCACCAAAAAGGAAGGCGTGCTTAAATTGGCCGCCGGTGAGGTTTTCGAAGCCGAGTACGTTGTGGAGATACACGAGTAGAGAAGTTTCGACTTGGAGACTGGGAGAGTCCCGGTCACGCTTCTTTCAATTTGAACCCCGGGTTCCGTTTCACTCCACCCGGGGCTACCAACATACCGCCGCTCTGCGGCTGGATTTTCTCTTGGAATAACTTGGTGGTCGAAAAGTCACAGATTAAAGGTTTGAATTGTTTTGATGGCCTGAAGAATTTGAAAGGTCTCCCAACTTTCAGTTTTCAACTCTCAACTTTATCAGTTCACCGTTTCAATTCTTCATTGTTTCAATTCAGTGAAGCCACTCGCCCAGTCTCCTTGTCTCCTAGTCCTGATGTCCTACTTCCTCGCCATCCTCAGTGCCTCCGTCGTTGTATAATACTTCACTACCATATTCGGGACCTCCCACTCGGGCAATTTGCCAGCCTTGAGGTAGGATAGGTACTCTTCCGTTACCTGACTGAAATGCGCTTCGTGTCCAACCTTGTATTCTGCCGGGATATTGACTTTCCAGGTTAGCTCATCTAACTTTTCCAACGTCATCCCCGGATGGGTACTGTTTTTTACCACTGCCTGCTCAAGTGCACTGGCTAACGCCGGAAGGGCAGTCCCCGGATTGGCATGTACATACAAAGTTGGCATGTATTTCTCTGCCTCTCCCTGTTTGATCTCCACGGAGGCTTTCGAACCGCGAAAGATGGCGTAATGGGTGTCTCCTGATCCTTCAGGGGCTTTGTAATCCCATTTGGCGGTAACCTTGGTAACCACACCCTTCAATTTGTAAAGCATCTCTCCGTTGGAATACTCTTCCAGTTTGCCGTTTTTTACCACTTTGGAAAGATAATCCGGGAAAGTCTCCATTTTGGTAACAGCCTTGAACTCTTCACGAGATAGAATCGTTGGCCAATGCCTGGCCTGAAGCATCTCCACATCCGATTTTTTCAGCACAACGCCCGGGAAGCAGCACCATTGAGCCAGGTCAACCAGGTGGGTGGCTACATCCACAATGGCCTCACCCTGCTGTGCCACATCAAAGAACCATGCCGGACGAACCAGCGGTGATCCGGAAACGCTCTTGTAAAAAAAGTGCACACTGACAATCTCAATGGCAGGCTTTTCCCTGGTTCCATTTAGCAGGGTTCCGAAAATGGCTGGGTTTTGTGATAACTCCTTTTGCACCATCGTGGTGATTTCATGCCGCTCGGTCATGATATCAAACAAAATAACACCCTTTTGGGCTGCAATTTTAAATGACTCCTCCAGCATTGGGAAATTCTCGGGAGTAATCACCATGGGCTTATCTGCTAACACATTCAGTCCGGCATTGACCGATTTCTGGATGTATTCGGTCTTGATGCGGTTGTTACCAGCGAGGACTACCACATTCCCCTTTTTTTCATCCAGCATCTTTTGGAAATAGTCGGATCCACCATAGACTATCTCCTTCCAACTCGTCGGATCATCTTTCCGGATATTGTAACCATCAATTTTCTTCAGGTGTTCCGCCACATCACTCCCTTCGGGGGCATAGACCCTCACTTCGGGATTAACCTGATCGTACATTTTTTTCTGGACCAGCGCTGCATGAAAGTGGCCCGGATCGAGGGTTATCAAGTGGACTTCTCCTTTTACACCCGTAAAATGTTTTGATTCTGGTTGTTGTGCACTCTTCTTTTCAATTCCTTGGGAAGTTAGAGCCGCCAGTAGTAAGATACACATCTGAAAAAGTTTGGTTGTCATTTTTATTTTTGGTTTAATGAATATCCGGTTTTGCGTTGAGTGGTTAAAGTTACAAAGATGATTTGAAGAATTGAAGGTATTGAAGGTATTGAAGAATTGAGGGAATTGAGGAACTGAAGGGATTGATGGAATTGAACGGATTGAAGATTCTCATAACTTTCAACTTTCAGTTTTCAACTCTCAACTTTTTCTTTGCACCGTTTCAAAATTGCAATTGGTTTGGAATGTTTGATGGGTTTTTATCAAGACGTTGCATGCAACGTCTCTACCAGAACTGCTATCTACGCTCATATCCAATTTTCTCATCTGCATATCAGCACATTAGCACATCAACTAATCAGCACATCTTCATCGGAACCACTCCCCCTGTCTCCTGGTCCCCAAGTCTCTAAGTCCTTTTACTTGATCTCCGCACCGTCGTTGATCCCTTCACCCGGAACCACAAAGACCAGCCGGCCCTCTTTGCTTTCGGCCATCAGGATCATGCCCTGGGATTCGATCCCCTTGAGGTTTTTGGGTGCAAGGTTTACCAGGATGGAAACCCGCTGACCGATCACCTGTTCAGGTTCGTAATGCTCGGCAATGCCAGAGACCACTGTTCGCTGGTCTATTCCGGTATTGATGGTAAGTTTCATCAGTTTCTTGGTCTTGGCTACCTTTTCGGCTGCCACGATGGTTCCGGTGCGGATATCCATCTTCGCAAAGTCGTCGTATTCGATGTGCGACTTGGCCGGAGCCAGGGTCACCTGTTCCAGTTCGTTCGATTTTTTGGTGGCGAGCAGTTTGTCGACCTGACGTTGGATGGCATCGTCTTCAATCTTTTCAAACAGCAGTTCTGGTGTGTTGACACGATCTCCGGCCTTGAGCAGATCCCTTCTGCCCAGTTCGCTCCACTGCAATTTCTCGAAATTCAGGAAAGAACGCAGTTTGTTCATCGTGTAGGGCAGGAAGGGCTCGAAGGCGATGGTCAGATTGGCAGTGATCTGCAAACAAATGTGCAGGATGGTTTTCACCCTTTCAGGATCGGTTTTCACCAAAATCCAGGGTTCCATATCAGCCAGGTACTTGTTTCCCAGACGGGCCATCTCCATCGTAAGTCTCAGGGCTTCACGGAAATGGAAGGTGTCGAGTGCTTTTTCTATGTCGGCTTTTAGCTGGACGATGGTGGCCAAAGCCTCCTCGTCGCGGAGTTCAAGCTTCCCGGCTACGGGAACCACTCCCTCGTAATACTTGTTGGTGAGCACCAGCACCCGGTTGACGAAATTGCCCAGGATAGCTACCAGCTCGCTGTTGTTGCGCGACTGGAAATCCTTCCAGGTAAAGTCGTTGTCCTTGGTTTCGGGTGCATTCGCGGTAAGCGTATATTTCAGCACATCTTCCTTGCCGGGAAACTCTTCGAGGTACTCGTGCAGCCAGACTGCCCAGTTGCGGGAGGTCGAAATTTTATCCCCTTCCAGGTTGAGAAACTCGTTGGCGGGGACGTTATCCGGCAGAATATAGGATCCTTCGGCCTTCAGAATGACAGGAAAGATGATGCAATGGAAAACGATGTTGTCCTTGCCAATAAAATGAAGCAGGCGGGTTTCGGGATCTTTCCAGTATTTTTTCCAGTCGGAGGTCAGCTCCTTGGTGGCCGAAATGTAACCAATTGGCGCATCAAACCAGACGTAGAGCACCTTTCCATCGGCTCCTGCCACCGGTACCGGGATGCCCCAGTCGAGGTCGCGCGTCACCGCACGGGGGTTCAAGCCACCATCAATCCATGATTTGCATTGTCCGTAAACATTGGGTTTCCACTCCTTGTGACCCTCCAGGATCCACTCCTTCAGCCAGGGCTCGTATTGATCGAGTGGCAGATACCAGTGTTTCGTCTCCTTCATCACGGGAACATTGCCGCTGAGCATCGACTTGGGATTGATCAGATCGGTTGCGTTGAGCGAGGTGCCGCAGCTTTCACACTGGTCTCCGTAGGCCTTTTCGAAGCCACACTTCGGACAGGTGCCGGTAATGTAGCGGTCGGCCAGAAACTGACCTGCCTCTTCGTCAAAAAATTGTTCGGTGGTTTGCTCTGTAAATCCTCCCTTGTCATAAATCGTCTTGAAGATTTCGGAGGCGGTTTCGTGGTGTATTTTGGCGCTGGTGCGGGAATAAACATCGAAAGAGATCCCAAATTTTTCGAAGGAATCCTTGATCATTCCATGGTATTTGTCGACGATGGCCTGTGGGGTTGTGCCCTCCTTCTTGGCTTTGAGGGTAATTGGCACACCGTGTTCGTCCGAACCGCCAATAAAGAGGACCTCCTCCCCCTTGAGCCGGAGGTAACGGGCATAAATATCTGCCGGGACATAGACGCCGGCCAGGTGACCGATGTGGACCGGGCCATTGGCATAGGGCAGGGCGGAGGTGATCAGGGTTCTCTTGAAATTGCTCATTCGATGATTGTCTGTTTCTACATTTCAAATAAACCGCAAAGATAAACATTCGGGTTCATTTTCCGAATAGGTAACATGGACCACTCGCCAGGAATTACTTCCATTGTATACAAGACCTATTTTCCCAACTATATGGGTTAAAATATTTTTAAAACTGACAATCTTCGTTTTTCGAAGTGATTTTTAAAGTACATAAAACTTGATGATACCTTTGTGTTTTGGTGCCTTGGTGGCCTCGTTTTTCCTGCCACAAAGGCACCAAGGCACTAAAGTTTCACAAAGGAACGTCAATGGAAAGATCTACAACCAAAATAAATTCTCAGCAAAAATCAGAAAGTCAAAACCTTGTCGCTGTCCAATACCCAATCTGTTAGAACATTCATGGTAGATTTGCTGGCCCCTTCGAAATAGGGTTGGTTTTTGTGGATACCGCAACGCGACATGCAAGTGCCGCACACCTCGACGATGACATCCTTTTTAATTAGTTCGTGCTACATTTCCGACAAATCGTGGTCACAACTGCAATCTTTTCCTTTTGCTTTTTCAAAGGCCTCCTTACCTTCGCTTATTGAAAAGTAGATCAAACCTGCCGTTCCGATCAGGTCTGCATAGGCAAATCCGGTTATTTCAAAGATCAGGCTTGAAATTAGCAAAACCAGGGACATATAAATACAAATTTTAGTGCAATTGGCATCGGATAAGATAGGTTCTGATTGAAGTAGCCTGCCGGTTCTCTTCTTGGCATTCATCAGCCAGAACATTACCACAACAGAGATCACTGCGATTACAGCCCCCCACAGGGTTGTTTCGGGTTTATGGTGGTTAACGAGGTTTGCAACTATACCAAACAATAGACCTACCGACAAAAGGTAGAAAGAAGCACCGGTAATTTTAAGGGCAATGATTTCAAATTCGCCTTTGGAACTTTTGGGATTTTTTGCGATTCTTACCACCAATATCGCAATACCAATGCCCGATATCACTTCAATGAAACTATCGACTCCGAAGCCAAAAAGGGTCAGTGTTTCATCCTGGTATCCCAACACCATGGAAACAATACCCTCGACAATGTTGTAGAAAATAGTAAAAAGGCTGAGATAGAGAGCCTTCTTGTATAACATTTGTTCGCTATTTACCATTCTCTCAAGAATAAAAAATGAAATCGCTTTTGGCTAAGTTACTAAATTGTTTGCAGTCAAATTTGATCGGAATTAATATCGGGATATTGAATTGAAATGAACGAATTTTACCCAAACTTTCGGCGTTAAGCCTGCAAACGGTTCAGAAAGGAACGCTATATTTGTTACTGGTAATTTTGGAGACTCAGGTAAAATACTAACATCAAACCAAATGACAAATTTCGACAGCATCATCCTGGCCATTGTGGAAGGATTGACCGAATTCCTTCCCATCTCTTCCACCGGACACATGATCATGGCATCCAACGTCCTGAAAATATCGGGCGAGTTTGTAAACACCTTTGAAATAGCCATTCAACTGGGAGCCATCATGGCCATCGTGATGCTTTATGCAAAGCGGTTTTTGCAGAGTTTTACCATCTATCTTAAATTGGGCATCGCCTTTATCCCTACCGGGATTGTGGGTTTTCTGGCTTACAAAACCATCAAGACCTATCTCTTCAACCCCTATGTTGTAGGAGTAGCACTGGTTGTCGGGGGGATCGTCCTGGTGCTGATCGATAAGAAGGTCGTTGCACGGGAGAGTAAAATCAAGGATCTTGACTCCATCTCCTACAAGAATTCCTTCTTCATCGGACTGATCCAATGCATCTCCATGATTCCCGGAGTATCCAGGGCCGCAGCCACCATAATCGGCGGAGTCTTCAACGGACTCGACAAGAAACAGGCTATGGAATTCTCTTTCTTGCTTGCAGTACCTACCATGTTCGCAGCAACCGGATACGAACTCATCAAAACGCCTATCACCTTTTCCAAACCTGAATACACCATGCTTGCCATCGGGCTGGTGGTTGCCTTCTTGACGGCCTGGGTTGCCGTTAAAGTCTTTATCAAACTTGTCGAAAACTACGGATTCAAATATTTCGGATACTACCGGATCGCGATTGGGCTGCTTTTCCTGCTGTTCATCCGGTTTTAAACACTTTGCATCCATGATGAGCTTGAAGAATGCTTAAGGACTTTAAAATATGTTTGATAATCAATTACTTGTGACACTCACATTTTGCCTTGTTGGCCTTTTGATGTGTATTTCCCCTGTCAAATCACTGCCACTTCTACTAACTTCGTTGCCATGAGATCATTTTTTACTACGTTTTTACTTTTCTGGATGGTTTTTTTCGCCTTCCAAACAAAAGCGCAGGAAACACCCGCCTGGAAGGTGAAAATTTCCGTTTCCCCAGAACTTCAGAAATCGTTCAACAAGGGAGGACGGCTGCTGCTTTACTTTTCAAGCCAAAATCAGAAGGAACCCCGTCAGAGTTCAGTCTTCACGGTAGGGGTAACACCACAAAACTGGGACGGGAAAGCTGCCTGTTTGCTGGATGCATCAGACAAGGGTATTTTGAGCAGTGGTGCCATTCCCGTCAACGGGATAGTTTTCTGCCAGGCTTTGTACAAGAACAACCCGGATGATGCCCAGGACAATGCGCCGGGAAACTGGTACAGTTCGATTGATTCGCTGGAAGTGACCACACAAAAGTCCTTCCAGATTTCGCTAAACAAAGTTATTGTCGGCGAAGCAGTCCAGGAACATAAATTTGTCAGGAGCATTGAAATACAGAGTAAGTTTCTCTCCGAATTTTCCGGCCATCCGAGATTTCTGAAGGCTTCCATGCTGCTTCCCTCCACCTTTTTTGATCATCCCGACCAAAGCTTTCCTGTTTGCTACCGTGCTCCCGGACTCAACGGCCGGTATACAACTGTAAACAACAAACTGAAGGACAAGGAGTTTATGGATTGGTGGATGTCGGGAAAGGCACCGCAAATCGTCTATGTTTTCCTGGATTCTCGCGGTCCTTACGGAGATACCTACCAGGTAGATTCTGAAAATAACGGCCCTTGCGGGAAGGCCCTGACCGAAGAGTTGATTCCGGCCATTGAGAAGATGGTGCACTACAATCCGGCATCCCACCGCCGCTACCTGACCGGACTCTCCACCGGTGGATGGGTGGCTGTTGGCCTTCAGGTTTTCTATCCCGACTTCTTCGACGGAACCTGGTCGTACAGTCCGGATCCGCTGGAGTTTGAACACTACGGACTCATCAACATCTACAAGGATGAAACCATCTTCTACAACCGGTTTGGATACCTTCAACCGGGCGTCAGGACCATTTATGGTGAGCCAACACGCTCCATGAAGGATTGGATCAAAGGAGAGAATTTGGGTAGCCGTTCGGGGAATTACCTCGTTTCGGGTGGCCAGTTCGGCGCCTACAATGCAGTATTCGGTCCTAAAGGGAAGGACGGACTTCCCTCCCTGATGTTCGACCCTTTGACGGGGAAGATCGACCATGAAATTGCCAAACAATGGGAAAAATACGATATCAAGAAGGTGCTCGAGAAAAACTGGAGCACCCTCGGGCCCAAGTTGCAGGGCAAAATCTGGATCTGGACGGGCGATATGGACGACCTCTTTTCCAACGTGGCCACCCGATTTCTGAAGATGTACCTCGACAAAACCGAGAACCCAAAATCAGATGCCATCATCCGTTTCACTCCAATGGCAGGCCATTGTGAGGAGTTTAGCGACGACGATGTGATCATGATGGTGGGGAAAAAGGCGGCGGAGAAGAGATAAAAGTTGAGCGTTGAAAGTAAAGAACCGGGGACTGGGAGACTGGGAGACGTGGGGAGTGGAACGCCGAAATTTGAAGAATTGAAACATTGAAGGGATTGTAGAATTGAGGGAGTTGAAGGGTGTCCATTTTTGAATCCTTTTTGACCACTATGTTGAAGTTGCTCAATTCCTACCGCGTAGCGGTTACAGTATTGTAGCCCGGGGATTTAGAATGTCAAATAGTCCGCCGTCCGCGCAAGAATATTTGATAGAGAGATTTGACAGGATCGGACGGAAGGATGAAAAAATTGAAAGTTGAGCTAAGGTTTTAATATTAATATCTGTTTCGTATGAAAAATGGTTTGGCAGCATGCTGCCTGATGGTGTTTGCTTCCGCTTTTGGGCAAGGCAATCAGGAGATACAGAAATTCCGCGCTCCGTCGGTCCCCCTCGTAGCCCACAACCCCTATTTCAGCATCTGGTCGCCGGGAAATAACCTGTACGATTGTGAGACCGTCCACTGGACCGGAAAGATGCAGCCACTGCATGCCATTCTTCGGATAGACGGAATCTCCTACCGGGTGATGGGCAGTCAGCCTTCCGAATTGGAACCGATCCTCCAGACTGGAGTCAAGATCCTTCCAACCCGCACCATTTACACCTTTCAAAACAAGGCGGTCGCCCTGGAGATGATCTTCACAACTCCTGCCCTGGTTTCCAGTCCGGATCTGCTTTCTCGTCCGGTCACCTTTATTTCATGGAACCTTCACGCCATCGACGGAAAAACACATACGGCACAACTCTACTTCGACTGCGGATCTGAAATTGCCGTCAACACGCCCGACCAGGAGGTTCAATGGAGTGTTCCTGAAATCAAGGGTCTCACGGCACTCAAACTTGGGAGTCAGGAGCAGAAGGTCTTGAAACGGAAGGGGGATGATGTCCGGATCGACTGGGGTTTCGCCTATCTGGCCATTCCCGACAACCAGAAAGCCAAAATGGTGGTTGGGGAGCGCAAAAAATTGTTCGGAAATTTTGTTGCCACCGGATCGCTACCGGTT
>Ga0118677_10011580_pt1 | contig 13173 bp, 9 predicted proteins | sample AliMusrvi5mmetaG_FD_86154 | JGI IMG/M metagenome (GOLD analysis project Ga0118677, IMG submission 86154)
TCCAACGTGGAATGTTCCTGGCGTGGCTGGTTGCAAAAGAGGCGATGGGCGGCAGTGCATCAATTTGCGAATGCGGCAGGTCTCTCCTTCGCCAACTGTAGCGGCGGCTGTGCCAGCCGCCGTCGGCGCGTGGCACACGCGCCGCTACACCCGGCGACCTCGCCCTACCTTTGCGAATCCTGCGGTAACAGTCGGCGCGTGGCACACGCGCCGCTACACCCGGCAGGTCTGCCCTACGGGAAAGGCCGAGGCTACTCCTCTACCACGATGCGCTGGGTGATGACCTTGAATCCGTTGCGCTGTTTTCCGCCCAGGTCCACGCCGACATACCCCTCGTCGTTGAGCAGTTCATTTACCGGGTAGTGGCTGCCATGGCCGTTGGCATGGACATGATATGCGCCCGGATCGGCCAGGCATTTCTTGCTGGGATAGCTGGGATCAGTCGACACATCCGGGAACACCCAGTGATCGCTGTAGAACCCACTGTCGCTGGAGCGTTCGCTGCCGTCGCCGACGCCGATGCCGTAGAATCCCCAAGCGTTGGGCTTCTTCGACTTCACCGGCATGGTGCGGTCAAAGGTTTCACCCGACTTGGCAGTCTTATTGTCGTTGAAGTAGAGGTTGGAGGTTCCGGAGCGGGCATAGTATTCCCACTCGGCCTTGGTCGGCGACCGGATCACCTTGCCGGGGTTGAGCTTCTGCAGCGCCTTCACGTACTTGTCGAACATCACGCAGGAGATGTTGCAGGCGGCATCAGCAGGATAGTTCTTCGGATTGGCGGTGGTATCGCCGGTCACGACGGCATATTCGGAGTTCAGGATGGGGTGATCGGACACATAGATGCCCTTGGTGAACGCCACCATGTGCTGCGGCCCCTCTTGCCAGTTCGGGACCTGCTCCAGCGGGTTGCCCATGTAGAACTTGCCGGCCGGGACATAGATCAGCGTGTCGGAAAGGGTGGCGGTCAGCTTGATCGTAAGCCCCGGTTTCACCGGAAGCTTGACCAGCGGCTTGTCCGTCTGCGTCACGCGGTCCGGATAGGTCGGGCCATCGTATTTGCCTTCCGCCGTTGCCGTGATGTACTTCTTGCCATCCTGCTCGTGGATTGTGCCGGTGATGGACTTCAGGCTTCCCGGACCATAGAACTCGACCTTGGTGGGGGCGGGGGCCATGGGGCCGTCGATGTAATACCGCAGGCGCGTCTTGAACTGGTTTTCCAGCTCCTTGGCCGCGTCGCTGTCCAGGCTGTCGCCGGGATAGTAGTCATTCCAGATCTGGTCCACCTCGGCCTTGATGCCCGGCGGGCCGTCGAACGCCATCAGGAAGACGAACTCGTTCTTCCCCTTCTGCGTTTTATTGTCCCAGCCAGCCTCTTCGCGCACATGGACGTGCGTCAGGCGGTTGCCCATCAGGGTCACGGTCTGCCCGATGATGGACGGATACAACGTGAACTGCACATCCTTGGTGGCAAAGCTTTTTGCCAGCACTTGGGCGGTCATCAGGCCGTCCTTGGCCGCAGCCACGGGGACCTTGGTCTTGCCCGGCACATCTGGAACCGTGCCGGCCAGCGTGAAGGCTCCGTCCGCGCCAGTGGTGGTTTTGACCTTGTCATCCGCCACGGCATAGACCGTGGCGCCGCTGACCGGCTTGCCATCAGCGTCCTTGACCATGCCCGAAAGGTTGATAGCAGCGCCGAAAGCCGATGCCTGTGCGAGCAGGACAGCCAGCATGCCCAGAAACAGAAACTTCCCCGCCACAGAGTTGCGAATGGTGTTCATCGGCGCTCCTTGTTTTCGTGTTATTTCTCGCCCGCGGCAGGTGTCTTGTCGTTTTTCTCGTACTCGAAAGCCCAGGTCGGCACCAGCGTCTCCCGGCCGCCCGGCGGCGTCCAGCGGAAGTGCAGATCGTGCTGATGACCGCCGACTGTGAACATCTCGAGATGGATCGGATGACGGCCTGCGGAGAGCTTCATCCGGACCGAGCGCTCCTCGGGCACATGAAAGCCCCAGTGGTCGATCGCGGTCTTGCCGTCGAGTTGCAGCAGGGCTCCGCCTGTGCCGCTCTCGAGAGCTAGTTCGTATTCGCCGCCCTGCGGGACGATGAGGAACCCCTCGTAGATCCAGCTGCGGCCGGAGAACTTCGAGAACTCGCTGTAGCCGCCGGTGAGCCCCTTGGTGGTCCAGTCGATGTTTGCGGCATACTCCGGATCACCGGGAACGGCCGTCACTTTGGCGACCTGCAATGCCCTGTCGCGGAATTGGCCGCCCAGCTTGCTCTTCGGAAGTTTGACGCCTGGGCAGGAGGTGCCGGCTGCAAAGCGCCCCCAGGATTCCACCTTGGCCTTGCAGACAAAGCCAAGCCACCCCTTGGCAATCGACGCCGGAATCCTGGCGAGCACTGCCTGGGCTGCCGGCAGCGTGGCGCGCACATCCTCCAGCTTGCCGGCCTTGACCGCAGCCAGCACCTTGGCCTCCGCCTCGCGCAGGGCCGCGCCCTCGGGCGATGCCTCGAAAGTCAGACGCTGGTTGAGATCGTCAATCCAAACCTGTGTGGCCTCGTAGGCCGGGCCGGATTTGCGCGCGCCTACGGCGTCGTCGAACAGCTTCCTGGCCTTGGCCACGTCGCCGGCGTTGTAGGCCGCCTCCGCGGGGGAAAGGTCGAGCGCGAGGTAGTGCTGGAAGTCCATGCTGACAGATCCCTCGCCCCAAGGCAGCTCGGCTGCGGCTGCGTCGCCGATCACGAGCGCCGCGGTTCCGCCATTGGGAACGGTGATCCGGAAGTCCTTGGCAGGCAAGATCAGCCCCACCACATGTTTCGCGGAAGGACGGTACACGAACCCGCAGGACAGCCGGTACTTTCCTGCCGGAAGGGTGAGGGTTTGACCTGTGGCCAGAACGCCGAATGAACATTTCCCGTCCTCAGAAACGAGGGCCAGCCGGCATTCGAGATCCTTGGTCGTCTCGAACTTGAGCGCGCCAATGGCACCCGTGTATTTCTCCAGCGTGATCGAGGAGCCGTCCTCAGCCACGGCCTTCACTTCCCAGGCGCATTTTGCGCCGGGCAGCAGCGAGGAGAGCTGGCCGAAGATGGCGGACGTGCCTGAGTCGCTGAGGCTGATTGCGTCCTTGCCGATCTCGTAGCGTCCGTTCAGGTCATCGTCGAACAGGCGGAGGGAGAGTCCGTCCACGGTGCCGGCCATGGCTGCGGTTGAGCGGTAGAAGATGCGGGCTTCATTTTCGAAGACAAAGCCGCGCGAGAAGGCGATGGGGCCGCTCTTGGCGCCGATGTCGACGCTGCGATAGCCGAGCTCGAAGTCCTGAAGTTCCCGGGTCTGTCCACCGGCGGTCAGGGAGATGCGGCCGGACTTCAGCGCGAGCTCGCAGGCGACACCGGCAAGTGTCAATTTCTGCGCGGGGGTTTTATCGGAGACCGTCACGCTCTGACGCGGCAGGAAGACCTCTTCGCCCTCGTTGCGGTAGTAGACGATTGGTCGCTGCGTCTCCGCGAAGTTGCAGGCAACAGGCGAGAGCACCATCGCCGGACTGGCGAGCGGCGCCTGCTGCAGCGCGACCTTCTCCGCCTGCGCGGTCTGGAAAAGCCCCGCAACCGCGAGGCAAAGGATGAATTCCCGGTTGGTGCTCTTCATGGTTCCTGCTCCTGTTGTCCGCCGGGTCACTTGCCCACCGCCTTGGCCACCTCAGCCGCGGTTTCATAGATGTCGCGCGACTGCTTCTGCCACGCGCTGGGGTTGAACACGAAGTGCGTGAACAGGGGGTCCTTGAACGCGCCGAAGAAGGTGAATTCGGACTCGTAACGCAGGGCGTGCAGCCGGGTGTTGCAGGCCGACTCGCACCGCTTCAGGAGCTCGCCTCCGAGCCGGGCCTTCTGATTGCTGTTGATCAGGACGTTCTGGCAGAGAATGTGGGCCTCGGCCTCCTGCATGTTCTCGCGCATGAGCTCGAGGCGCACCGTGGAGACCGGGCCCTGGGCGCCATCGCCGACCAGATAGGGCACAGACCCGTTCAGCGACACGGTGTACCAGTAGGAGCGCGGGTCAGACTGGCCGCCCAGCGGGCTGTTGAAGCGGCCGATGATCGTGGCGCCCCCTTTGCCCGCGGAGAGAATCGGCCAGAAATCCACGCCCCAGGGGCCGAACCCCTTGGTGCCGGCGAAGGTCTCGCTGCCGAACTGACCGGCGATGTCGCAGAGTGTCGAGCCCAGCGCCGGCTTGCGATGGCCGCCGAACAGAATCATCTCCGGCCCCAGCCGGTACTGCTTGAGCGGGGAGAAATCGGTGAAAACGGAGCGCGTATACATGATGATCGGATAGGGGTTTGTCCAGCCGCGGAAGGGCGTGTCTTTGTCGATGTCCCAGAGCACGCCATAGTTGCCCGCGACCAGCGACACGCGGGCCCAGGGGTTGCCGCCCGGGCCGCTCTCGAGCTTCTCCGGCCCGTGGCCGCCCCAGGTATGGGAGAGCTTCACCCAGCCGGCCTGCGGCGCAATCTCCTTCATGTCCGCGATGCAGTTCTTGGAAGGCTCGGGGCCGCCGCCGCTGGTGGCATGGGTGGCGAGCGCCAGGGATTTCTCCATGCCATGCCGGGCGAGGGCGGCGCGGATGCCGTTGAAGACCGGCTTCCAGCAGGCCTTGGCCTCCGGCGTACCCCAGGGCGGGGCAAGGGCGTCCTTCAGTTCGCCGGTCGCGGGGTCGAACTCCGTGACCCAGGGCGACCCGTCCGCGTCCTCCTCGATCACGTAGCAGGCAAGGACGGGGAACTTGCCGAAATATTTCGCCGCCAGATCGATGTACCGATCCAGGATGCCGAGGTAGGGTCGATAGCTGCCGTCAGGCTTCTTTACGAACCAGACCATGCCGTGCTCGTTGCCGAAATGGGTGCGCCGCACCAGGGTGACATTCAGGTCCTTGGTGCTGACCAGCCCCACGAGCTGGAAGCAGCGTTCGATCAGCTTCCAGTGGGCTTCGGACCACATGGGCACGTCGTAGCGGAGGGCCAGCGTGTCCGGAGATTGGATAAAAGACATATAGACCGAGAAATCCTGCGGGTTCGGAATGATCCAGTCGCTGACGTGGAGCTGCAGCGGCACCTGGACCGGGGGCGCTCCGTTGGCACTCACCTTGACCGTGCCGGTGTAGTCTCCGGCCACAGCCGTCTTCGGCACCTCCACCGTGATCCAGATCGGCTGGATCACCGCAGCCGGTTTGCCGGGTTCGCGTACCGGCGGGGTGGCGATTTCCGTGGGGATGGTCTCCTCCAGTGCGTCGAAGGCGTACCCCTTGCCGCCTGCAATGCCCTGCACAGATCGCAGCCGTATAGACGAAGCCGGGATGGAGGCTCCTCCGGTGCCGGAAAGATTGGAGGCCTCGACCTTCAGCCCAGTGATCGCCTCGGTCGAGCTCACCACCACCTGCCCGGCAAAGGCGCCGTTCTTAGCCCCTGTGAGGCGGATGGGCGTAATGGGTGCGTTCGGATCGCCGTAGGAGTCGTTGGCGATGCGCTCCTCGACCGGCGCGGTCCAGATCTGGAGGCCGGCCGGCCGCGCCACATTGGCGATTGCGGCCTTGGCCGGGGCCTTGGCCGTGAGCGTCAGCTCCTCGACGCTGACGCGGTTCCAGAACGCGGTGTAGTTGTCGGTGAGGTTGAATCCCATAATCTTGGGGGCGATGTGCGAGAACATGACGCCGGCCGCCGGCGCGCGATGGGCCTCGATGGCCAGCACGTTCGCCCCCTTGCGGAGCAGGGACCCCGGGATCTTGAGCGTGAAGTGGCGGAAGCGCTTCTTGTAGCGCTCGATCAGAGCCGGGTCCTTCTTGCCCTTTGTCGAATTGCTATACTCATCTTCGCCGAACGGTAGCTCGCCGCCGCCCACTGCGGCCCATCCCGCATCGCCGGTGTTGGCCGCCTGCGGCAGCGGGTCGCCGGCTGCGGAGACAAAGGCCTCCATCGGGTAGTCCTCGGCCAGAGTCTCGTTGTCGATCTTGCCGGCCGGCAGATGGAAGCGCCCCACCTCCTGTCCGTTCAGGTACACCACTGCTCCGCCCTGGATGGACCCGGTCAGCGTGAGCTCCGGGATTGCCGCAGGGTCGTTCACCTGGAACTTGCCGCGCAGGCAGACCTGGGCCAGGCTGCGATAGCACATCTGCATGGGGTTCGCGGTGCTGATCCAGGTGCTGTCGTCGAAGTCGGGCTTCATCCAGTCCGCCGGAGGGAACTCCGAGCCGGTCACCCGGTCGGCCGGCCGGATGGGCATGTCGATCGACTTGGCTCCCCGTTGAAATTTCTCGGATTCACTGCGCGGGATGAATGGATCCACGCGCACCAGCTTGCCGTCCGCGGTCTTGGCCACGTCGGTGCGCCAGGTCTCGTAATAGCGCCAGATCGTCCCCTTGTTCTCCTGGACGACGCCGTTGCCGTAGCACCTCTTCACGCCGCTCACCATCTGGAGAAGGAGCGGTTCATTGCCGGAGGCGGGCTTTGCCGTCTCAGCTGCCATCAGGCCTGCCGGCAGCGCGGCTCCAGCCACGAGCACCAGTGTCATGATCCGCATGCGCGCCATGGTCATACCTCCTTGCGTCCTGCTGCCTGAACCCCTGGCAATCGGTTGAAGCGATGGGCCCCGCAGTTTCGCAGGCGAGCCGCGCTCAGGCTGAACGCAGATCTCGAAACTGACGAAGCGGCGATGATGATAGCCGAATATGGGGCGAGATCAAGAATTGGTCGAACTCCGTTGGAAATGGGTGTGGCTGTTCGATTGTTAGCCGAACGTTCCTGTTACATCCATGACCCTGCCGGCGGTGTTTTTAACAAAGGTGGATTCCTTGATGCGCTGGTTGAGAAGCTCGACAAACAGGTCCTCGTTGATGGGCAGGTCCACCCAGTTATCGGTCCACTGCGAGAGATGGAAGGAGTTGGAGAGGGTGAGCCCGTTGATCCCCTCGATGCCGGGCACCAGCAGGGGGGCGCCGGTGCGGATGGCATCCACCCAGTTGTTCAGCACGCCGACGTGTCCGGTCTCGATGCCCTCGCAGGCAACTTCCTCCAGGATATGCTTGGGGCTCCCGAACCCCTTCTTCCAGGTGGCGTTGAACTCCCGCTCGGACATTTCGTTTTTCCAGAACAGGATTTTCTTGTCCTCGACCACGATCTTGCCCATGTCGCAGGAGATCTCCAGGCGGTTGGTGCCCGGGGTCTCTCCGGTTCCCGTGACGAATAAGCCGGTTGCGCCGCCTTCGTATTCCAAGTAGGCGGTCACATCGTCCTCGCATTCGATATTGTGGTATTTGCCGAAGGCCATGAAAGCGCGCACACGCTTCGGCATGCCGAACATCCACTGCCAGAGGTCGAGCTGGTGCGGATCCTGATTGAGCAACACAGCGCCGCCCTCGCCGCTCCAGGTGGCGCGCCAGCCGCCATTGTCATAATAGCTCTGGGGACGGTACCAGTTGGTGACCAGCCAGACGATGCGCTTGATGCTGCCCAGTTCACCGGAGCGCACCATTTCGCGGATCTTCTGGTACGCAGGATTGGTGCGCTGGTTGAACATGATGCCGAACACCTTGTCCTGCCTGGCAGCGAACGCATTGAGCTCGCGCACGTTCTTGGTGAAGACGCCGGCTGGCTTTTCGCACATCACATGCAGCCCCTTTTCCAGCGCCTTGCGGGAGAGGGTGGGGTGCTGATAGTGGGGCGTGGTGATGATGACCGCGTCGACCGCGCCGCTGTCCATCAGGGCCGCGGCGCTGTCAAACCATGCGACGGTTGGGGCGAGGTTCTGTCGGACCCATTCCCGACGTGCGGGATCGATGTCGCAGACTGCGGTGAGCGTGCTGTTCGCCACACGTCCCTCTTTCATTCGTGTGGCGTGGCTTCCGCCCATGCCGCCCATGCCGATGATGCCGATGCGTACGGTATTCATGACGATCGATACTCCGGTTGCGTGTAATTTGGAAATCAAGAACTCAGGAAGAATGGTTTCAGATCTCGGCCAGCAGCTTGCGCAGCGCCTCGGCGGCGATAGCGAACATCTTGAGGCCGCCGTCGGGCAGATTATTGGCGGGCGAGTTGGGCTCCAGCTCGGCAAACCCCTTGAATTTGCCAAGATGAGGCTCCAGCGACAAGAAACCCTCGAAACCGCGCGCCTTGAGGTCGGCGAGAATTTCCCGAACCCTGCCGTCGCCATAGCCAGCCGGCCGCACGGCGCCGCTTTCGCGGAGTGCGTCCTTGATGTGCAGGTAGACGACATGTGCCTTCAGCATCTGGTAGGCATGCGGATAGGACTCCACGCCGCACTGGATAAAATTGGCCGGATCGAAGATCAGCCTCAGATTGTCGGAACCCAGGCTCTCGACCAGATCGAGGCAGCGCTCGGCATTGTCGCCGTAGATGCCCTTCTCGTTTTCGTGCAGCAGCCGGATGCCCGAGCCTTTGGCGGCGGCAATGAACCCGCTCCAGCGGCGCAGAACCTCGTCACGGTACTTTGCGGGGGCCTCGCTGGCCGGCAGGAAGAAACTGAACATGCGGATGTACGGCGTCTCCAGGATTTTGGCCGTTTCCAGCACATGCTGGAAGGCGGTCAGATGTGGCGCGAAGTCGTCCGCGATCTTGATTTTGCCGATGGGCGAGCCCACGGCCGAGATCTTGAAGCCCCGCGCCTTCAGCCGCTTCTTGATGGCTCGCACCTCCTCGTGGCTGTGCTGGGCGATGTTCTTATCGTCCACGCCGCGCACTTCGATGTAGTGGATGTCCAGCTTGTCCAGTTCGTCCATCTGGACCGAAAGCCGGGCATCGATCTCGTCGGAAAAACCGGAAATGATGAACTTGCTCATGCGGTCGGCCGCTGCCTTTCGAGTGTCAGACTAAAATTTTCCAATCTCGTCACGCACAATGCGAACCCAGCGAGCCAGCCGGCTCACGTCGCCCTGAACCGTCTGGATATCCTTGAGCAAGATGTGCGCATATCCATTTCGCGTGGCCTTCAGGCCGTCGGCGATGATGCGACGGATGCGGGGTTCGTCGAAACTGAGGCAAACCATGTCGGCCGGATTGGGGCGCCACGATATCACGTAGTCCCTGCCAATCTGCTCGGCGCATTTCCAGACGTCGGCGGTGGGGGTCACGGAGATGGCGCGCAGGTTGGGTATGTTGCGCAACATGTCGATCTTGTTTGTAAGATTCTCGCAACACCCGTAGGCCACCAACCCCCATGGTTCGAGGAGCGGAAGCTGGTAGTTGAGCATGAATTCCTCGTGCATTTCCGGCGAGACCAGGGTGAGTTCCTGAGCCGCGCAAAAAGCCCACAACTGTTTTCTGGTTCGCGCGCCTGAATTCGCCTGCGGCCATTCCAGGTCCTTGCTGTACCGCATCTGCTGGTTATAGCTGGTGGTGAGACACAAATCCCCGGCCTTCTCAGCCGTCATCTGGGCGGCAAGGATACCGTCGCGCATGAAGGCGAGAAGGTTGTGAAGTTCCCCGGGGCTTTCATACATGTCGTACATCAGCTGCTCGATTCCGCGCAGGTGTCCGAGGGCGGCCGAGATCGACGCCGCAAGGCCCCACACGTGAGGGCTCCGGTCCACGTTGATCGGCACAATATCGCCGATCGCGTTTTGGATACGTTCCACAACAACCGCGGTGGCGGCCTCGTCCACGCGATGCGGCGTGGGCTTGAGCTTGGCCACATCCGACCACTTCTTGATTGGCGGTTCTTCCTTATATGCGCCGCTTTCCATGTCGGAATGCTTTCGCACCCCCGACACGCCCCAGAAATTCACCCGACTACCTTCTTTGACGGCTGGTTGCGTAATCCAGGGCTCAATGATGAAGTCGTCCCCGATTTCGTCCTGCAACAACAACATCCGGATCGTCCGCTCGTGTTCGCGATAGAACGGATCGCGGCATTGCATGGCCGCATCGCTGAACATCTCCCGGCACCAGAGGCAATCCATGCCCGGAGTTACCAGCACCGGCGGCGGCGTCCGCTGCAAACCGTTGTGATCGCTCCATAACTTTCGGCGTGCGTCCTGGATCGGCCTGGCCGCCACCTCGGCGTATTTCTGGGCCCATTCGCGCAGCACGCGAATGTCATTCTTTTCCACTTCGGCTGTGCTCATCGATTTCCCTTTTATGCGCGTATCCCGGGTCTCGTGGTCATGACCACTTCCCGCAGGCGCTCATTGAAATAGCGGTAATTCTCCCAGCACACGTCCGCCTGGACAAAGTGGTCCGGCCCTGGAATCATGCGGCCCAGCGAAATGAGATGACGGGCCCGCTCCATCTCCTTGTCGATGGCGGCTTTGCCATAGATCATCGATTCCTTAGCCAACCCGCCCAGCATGCCGAGCGTGGGGCATTGCCGCCGTATCGCGTCAACATCGCAGCCTGCCCCGGCTTCGAACGGATACATCGCCGTGACGCCCGCCTCCACCATCAAGGGCGCCAGTTCATCCACGTGGCCATCGGAGTCAACCAGGATGATTTCGATCTTGTGCTCGCGCGCAAAGGCTGCCACGCGCTGGTAGTTCGGCCGCATGAACTCCCGGAACATGTCCGGGGAAATGAGGCAGCCGTTCTTGGAGGCCATGTCCTCCCAGAACTCGATGATGTCAAAATCAACATCCTTCACCATGCGGCCCCAGAGTGTCAGGACCATGTCCGTGTACTCGTCCATGATGGCGTGGACCAGTTCCGGGGTGTCGTACATGGCGTAGAGCAGAGCCGCGTCCCCCATCACCGTGCGGGCAAACCCATACACGCCGGCGTGGCTCAGTTGCAGCGGGTAATCGCGCACCTTGAATTCCTTGACGCAATCCGCCCAGTTTTTCGGAAAGCGCGTGGGATCATCCGCCTGCACATGATTGGCTTTTACGCGCTTCCAGTCCGCCATGTTCTTGACGGGGAACTCGATGGCCTGCGCGTGGAAGTCCCCCTCCTTCTGGACAATCTGCACCATGCCGTCGGCAAAGCGCCGCACCAGGCGGGTTTCATTCTCCTCCAGAATCTCCGGCACGCCGCGTTGTGAAAGGTGCTGGTTGACCGTGGTCCTTCCCCATCCACGGCGGATGCCTTCAAACTGGAGGATGCTGTCGATGTTCTTGGACAATCCCGGTTGCTCCTGTTCCCAAGCCGGGGTGATGCCATTCGTTTCCCCGAAGACCTTGATGAACGGCACACGGTCCACTTCCCTGCCGGTCAGGGTTCGGATAAAACGCTCACGATGGTTCATGGCAGTTCTTTCGACATGGCACGAACGTCTTCCACTCGCCGTCTCTGCGATTATGCCCTTTGGCTCGTTTTCGGGTGTCGGAGAAAATCCTTTGCGTTGCAATTAAGACAAGATTATACCCCGGCAGGCTGGACGGATAGCTCCCGGCATGCTAAAAATCTGCCGCCTCGAGTCCCAGCGACAGCAGGAGAGGGCAAATGGCGTACGACAAGATCCAGATTCCGGCAGGCGAGAAGATCACCATGGGCGCGGACGGCAAGCTGCGGGTGCCGGACCGTCCGATCATCCCCTTTGTCGAGGGCGATGGCACCGGCCCGGACATCACGCGCGCCTCGCTAGTCGTCTGGAATGCGGCGGTGCAGAAGGCTTACGGAGGCAAGCGCCAGGTGGCCTGGATGGAAATCTACGCCGGCGAGAAGGCCAATGCCGTCTACGGTCCCAACACCTGGCTGCCAGCCGAGACGCTGACCGCCTGCCGCGAGCACCTGGTTTCTATCAAGGGGCCGCTCACCACGCCGGTCGGCGGCGGCTTCCGCTCGATCAATGTGGCCATGCGCCAGGAGCTGGACCTCTATGTCTGCCTGCGCCCCGTGCGCTGGTTCAAGGGCGTCCCTTCGCCCGTGAAGCAGCCGGAGCTGACCGACATGGTGGTCTTCCGCGAGAACACCGAGGACATCTACGCCGGCATCGAGTGGGCCTCCGGCACGGAGCAGGTCCGCAAGGTGATCGCGTTCCTCCAGAAAGAGATGGGCGTGAAGAAGATCCGCTTCCCCGACACCTCCGCCATCGGCATCAAGCCGATCTCGAGCGAGGGGAGCAAGCGCCTGGTCCGCGCCGCGCTCCGCTACGCGATCGACAACGACCGCAAGTCCGTCACGCTCGTCCACAAGGGGAACATCATGAAGTTCACCGAGGGCGGGTTCCGCGACTGGGGATACGAGCTGGCGCGCGAGGAGTTCGGCGCGCAGGTCATCGACAACGGGCCATGGTGCAAATTCAAGAATCCGCAGACCGGCCGCGAGATTGTGGTGAAGGACTGCATTGCCGACGCCTTCCTGCAGCAGCTCCTGACCCGTCCGGCCGAGTACGACGTGATCGCCACGCCCAACCTCAACGGCGATTACATCTCCGACGCGCTGGCGGCCTGCGTGGGCGGCATCGGGATCGCGCCCGGCGGCAATATCAACTACGTCACGGGCATGGCCTGCTTTGAGGCCACGCACGGCACGGCGCCCAAGTACGCCAACCTCGACAAGGTCAACCCCGGCTCGCTGATCCTCTCCGGCGAAATGATGTTCCGCTACCTCGGCTGGACCGAGGCAGCAGACAAGATCGTCGCGGCCATGGACAAGGTCATCGGCCGCAAGACCGTGACCTACGATTTCGCGCGCCTCATGGCCGGCGCTACAGAAGTCTCCTGCAGCGCCTTTGGCAAGGCCTTGGCCGAGGCGATGTAAAACCCGGGACCGCGGGCATCTTGCCCGCATCCGGCGTCGTGGTGCAGGCGTCCCGCCTGCCGGATTCTCACCGCGAAGAGCGCGAGGAACGCGAAGGGATATCTTTCTCGCGCTGAGGCGCTGAGGCGCTGAGAGATCTTCCTCCAATCCATTCACGCAACGGGTGATACCGCTCTTGAGAACAGCTTCACCAAAGTTCAGGAGGTATCCGAGTTTCAAGCCAGTCAACCTCAAATAAGTCTGCACCTGCTTCTTGTGGGCAGGAAGAATCCGTTCTACCGACTTGAGTTTCAGGAGCACCTTCTTCTCGATGATGAGGTCAGCCCGAAACCCCTCCTCAAATATGATTCCTTTATAGATAATTGGCACAGAGACCTGCCGCCCGACCTTAAAACCGAGATCGGATAACTCTCGGGCGAGAATGACCTCGTAAACTGTCTCCAGAAGCCCCGGCCCAAGTTCCCGATGAATGGAG
>Ga0118677_10011581_pt1 | contig 13172 bp, 16 predicted proteins | sample AliMusrvi5mmetaG_FD_86154 | JGI IMG/M metagenome (GOLD analysis project Ga0118677, IMG submission 86154)
CCAATACGCGGGGGCGTTCTTCGCTGGCTTCGCCGCTTCGGCGCCGCCAAGCGGACTGAGGCCCGGTGGCAGATAGCAATCGCCGCTCCACTCCTCCCGCGGCCGGAGTGCCGACCAGCGCAGGTCCTGTTCCCGTCCGGGAACATCCAGGTTGTAGCCAACGATATCGGCCGGGGCAGGGAACGCCAGCTTCCACTGTGTTTCGGCGGTGCGGCGGTAGGCCAGGAACGGGCCGGTCTGCTCGATATCCAGCAGCCTTTTGACAACAGGGCCAGAGTAATCTCCGTTGACCGAATCGCGCGTCCTCACCGCTCCGGCGATCGCCGTTGGTGTGGCGAAGGGCAGGGTCTTGGCGGGCAGTCCTGTGCCGAACGGCTTGCCGTCGCGGAAGATGAGCGGATCGCGCGGCTGAATAAGAATCGTTCTTGAGCCGCTCATGGCTTCACCTCCGCCGCTTCGCCCAGTGCCTCTGTCATCGCGCGTGCAAAGGGCTTGGCCACCAGCAACAGGTTCGCCAGATGGGCCAGCTTCTCGCGCTGCTTCGTTAGGCGGTCAGGCTCATTGGGCGATTCGATGCGGCACTTTTCGACAAGCGGCTGCGCAACCTCCTTCGACTCCTTCTTACCAGCAGCGAGCATGGCCAGCGGGAGCAGGGATTCATTCAGCGAATTCGGGGTCTTATTCAGCAGCACCTTTAGCTCGTATGCGAACCCGGGAGTAAGTTGTTTTTTGTGGTATTGGGCGGCCACTGTGGTAAGCGTCCCCAGTTCTTCCCATTTCATGCGCACGCGGTTATCGGCTCCGGAACGGGAGGATGCGATGATAGCCAGCGCGTCCTTATCCTTGTCGATCGCTTTGGCGAACTTCTCCGCCTCGGCCGCCAGTTCGCGGACGTCGTTCAATGGCTCCATGGCATGGCAAACCGCCATGCCCGCGCTAAAGCTGCACTTGTGGCCCGCCATAGCATCCTTGAACGCTTTCCTCACTTCCAATGCACAAGCGAGCGCGGTGTGCAGCGGCAGCAACGCCATCACGTCATCCCCTCCAGCGTAGATCAACTGGCCATCATGACTCTCTACAACGCCCTTGACCTTTTCAGCAAACCTGCTCAGTGCGCTGGAGAACTTGAGGTGATCGCCGCTCTTTTCCAGACGGTCAATCTCGCGCCCCATGAAGTCGCCATCGCCGATGAAGAGCGCATAGTATGGCGGAGCAGGATTGAGCGCTGCCAGCTGCTTCGCCAGTCCTTTGTCGCCGTACAAGATCTTGAACAGCGTGGCATTCTCATCTTTCTTCACTTCCTTCGTATAGATGTAGCTGTAGGAGGCCGGTAAGTGGATGGCTCGAAGTTCGCTGATCTCCTCGGCCGTGATGTCCTCGGCGGTGAGGCAGGCCGGCAACGGCTTTTCGCCCTTTTCCTCCTTGCTCAAGTCGAGCCACTTCATGAACTCGTCATAGAGCCCCAGGGCAGACCGGCCGTGCGTGCTCCGTCCTGCCTTGGCGACGAATGGAAGGGCCGCTACGTCGTGAGTGGAGTCGAAGCGCAGCCGTTCGCGATCTTTGGCGGGGTTCGTATGGACACTGGCGCAACGCTTCAGCAGTCCCACCGCATCCAGTCGCTCGTTCGGTTTGATGTGAAACGCCGTTTGCGTTCTGGTCGCGGGCGCAACTTGAGGCGCAATGACGGATTCGCGGAAGCCATCGAGCGAGCTCTTGGGAACATTGGCTGCGCCGGTGTAAAATGCAAAGTCGCGCAGCGACTTGCGGGCCGTAAGTTTCAGATCCACCTGCTTACGGGCGTCTTTGTAATGTTCGTCGGAGGGCAGTAACTCCCACGCCGCGTAAAACTCCACCAGATCGAGGAACTGCTCGCGGCCGCGCTGCTCGTCATACTTCACCAGGTTCATATCCAGCCGCTTCCACAGCTTCTGGGAACTGCGCGGGTCGCCGGGCTTCCACACCATCTCTTCGTAACGGGCCTGCAGCCAGCTGTTGAGGTCCGCGTGGACCGCATCGGCGACTGTGCGCATCGCCGCAGGGCTTTCCGCATCAATGGTGGCAACAACCTTGTTCGAGACCGTCAGGGGACTGCGATAGGCGAGATCGGCCTTCGGATCTTCCGCCAGAATTCCGGGGAAGATCAGCTTGGCGCCCCGCTCATGCAAAAGCCGCGCGCAGGTCTTGCTGAGTTCACTCAAAAGCCACGAGCCGTAGAATAAGTCGCGCGTCTTCCGCGCCGCCGCGACAAAGTCCTGCACCGGTCCGATGGCGAGTGCTACCAAGTAGGTGCTCATAAGGTGACTCGCCTTGCATGTGGCTTCAAATTTTCTTCGAACTTCTTAAGGAAATCGGAGATGGAGTTTTCAGGGCCAGCGTAGACTATTCGGTCAGTCGACTTGTCGTCCTTTTGTCGCAGAGTGAGTTCCATTGGCGGCTCAGGCGTGTTCAATGCCAGCGCAATAGGATAAGCCTCAGTCACGGAGCAAGCCAAAGGTTTGAGGATCAGCGGACTGGCGAAGCGGTCGAGTTCGGAATTAATTCGCAGCGTGTTGTCCTGCGGATCCGGTCGGCCCTTGGGATCGGATTTGAAATGGAATACGATAGGCAGGCCGAATTGGCTGCGCGGGAATTCATCTTCAATTGTAACCGGGCGATTGTGAGCCCAGGGGATTCCTGGGATCTGACGAATCTTGCGGATCGCGTCAGGCTCTGGCCACCTGCTGCGACCGTATTTGCCGCGTGTGGGAGGGAAACGATCCTGCCGGTATTTTCGGTAATCCTCAATAGCTCTTTCCCAAGCCTGCTGCGTAGGTTGCTTGGGTCCGATGATGAGGCGGGAGTTACGATATACAGTCCAATCCCGCTCCATCGTGGCTGACCCGACATCCTGGAATGCACCGTCTCTGGGCGGTTGCATCTTTGGAAGATTGCTGCAGAAAAGTGCGCCACATCCACGCCTTGTTCGAGCTCCAATGCCACCAAAATAGATCCAGGCTTTGAGTACGTTTTCAAGTTCCGAAGCATAAGGGATCGGGACAGTAAGGCGAAGCCGGAAGGAGCCGTTCTTGTACAATTGAAAGCTCTCGGGTTTTCCCGTCTTTGGCATACCTGGAAATAGTACGTAAGCCGGCTGCAAGATAGAAGTGAACTTCGTATGCTGCTTCCCATCATCGCCCGTGTATGTTTCGGTACGTCCGATATCGAAGCCCTGGCCTGGGTTAGATGCAAGGACCTCAATCGTAATCGCTGAATGCTTGTCGGTTGAACCCCACCTGAGATCTTCTGCCTTCTTAAGCTTTTCATGCGTGTCGTGGTCTCCATACAATGCCCTCCACCAGAAACGCAGGTGGCCGCGGATGCTGGGGACCCGGAACGGATCGTTCTGATCTGACTTCCCAGGATCGACGCCGCCGCCATACACCCCAGTAACGATGTGCAAATCGAGGCAAAACTGGCCAATCATGTCCTTCTGCGCCGGATCCTTGGCGGCAAGTTCCAGATCTCGCGGGGGGGGCGGTGTTCAGATCGCGAACAGTTGGAGAAGCAAAGGCCGGGGCCGGTTCAAGCATCTTGGGCATCCTTGTAACACCTCTCAGCTAAACGAAGGGTCAATCAATCCTGGCAGGGCTGCCGAGTAACTGACGATGCCGGCGAACCGTTGACAAGTTATCTGCTCTAAGACAATTACAGTATCACAGTAGAAAGAAGAGTAACAGCGATGCTAGGGAGGATGCAAACGGGATGGTAAGAACGTCCGCAGGCAATTGGCTCCAATTGCCGCGATGAATCCGGGCCGCTCAGATGCCAGCTACGTCATTGCGGCTTTCGGAGCAGAGAGTTTCAATCGCACCTTTGCGACATGCCCGGGCCATTCACGCCTCGGCCAATACAGTGAGTTTCTGGCCGACCGACGCGTTTCAATCGCACCTTTGCGACATGCCCGGGCCATTCCAGACTCGGCAAGAGATGGCTGACATATTCCGTTTGCGTTTCAATCGCACCTTTGCGACATGCCCGGGCCATTCATTATCGAGTTTATCGAGCGCTGCGAACTAGCCGATCCGAGGTTTCAATCGCACCTTTGCGACATGCCCGGGCCATTCCCAGTCTTCGTGATTGTGACCGCATGATCGAGGCCGATCGTTTCAATCGCACCTTTGCGACATGCCCGGGCCATTCGAGCGTGGAGAGTGCAGGGCCGAGGCGAAGAGGAGTTTAGCTGTTTCAATCGCACCTTTGCGACATGCCCGGGCCATTCTTCAGCCCCTGGCTGTATGTGCAGGCATACGCGCTTCAGGTCCAAGTTTCAATCGCACCTTTGCGACATGCCCGGGCCATTCGACTTTACCGGATCCCCGACCACGCGGCCACCGGGCTGCTCAACGTTTCAATCGCACCTTTGCGACATGCCCGGGCCATTCTGCCACGCAGCGTAAGGATGAAGAAAATGAGAAGCGTTTCAATCGCACCTTTGCGACATGCCCGGGCCATTCGATTTTGCTGTCAACTACGTGGACATCACAAGGGACAAAGAGTGTTTCAATCGCACCTTTGCGACATGCCCGGGCCATTCAAGAGGCATCAAAGCAGATGAAAATGGATCGACGCAAGTTGTTTCAATCGCACCTTTGCGACATGCCCGGGCCATTCATTTTCCCAAATAAGGGATTGTGGTTTTCCGTAATTTGTTTGTTTCAATCGCACCTTTGCGACATGCCCGGGCCATTCAGGATCAACTTCTGAAGACCTATCTCCTTTCCTCCAGGGGCGGTTTCAATCGCACCTTTGCGACATGCCCGGGCCATTCTTGCGCCGTCGGCGTGCTGGGACTGACCAACATCGGTGGGTTGTTTCAATCGCACCTTTGCGACATGCCCGGGCCATTCGCGCTGGCACATCACGCACTGGGCGTGCGCGCCGGCGGTGTTTCAATCGCACCTTTGCGACATGCCCGGGCCATTCAACAGCAACAGTTGCCGGGGCCAAAACTCGCCATTCGAGCGTTTCAATCGCACCTTTGCGACATGCCCGGGCCATTCAATTGTGCCATCAACAACTTACAAGATCAAGCAAAAAAGCGCTCGCAACCCGTTCCCTCCCGAACCCTTGATCCAAAACAACTTGCCGTCCCCCGCCGCCCCAACCCAAAAGTTTCGCAAACCGCCACGATTTGCTCCGCTGAAACCGCCAATTTCGAAGCCTCAAAACAACCAACCCAATGCCCTTCAACAACTTAACCCTCCCGAAACGTTTCGCAAACCTCCCTGCCCGCCTTTCCAAAGTGCCGGTTTGCGAAATCGCCAAATTTAGCGATCTCCAACTCATTGAAACTAAACAACCGGCTCCCGGTCAAAAAACCCGAAAAACGCAATTTCTTCGCAAACCTCCCAAGCAGTGCCCCAAATCGGCGGTTTGCGAAATCTCCATCCCAAATCGAAAAACGCTCAATTTTGATAACCACTATCTTTTCAATCGGTTACGGGAATCCATCCAAAATCGAATGTTTCGCAAACCGCCAACCCTTCAACTCAACCTGCAAACAACCTTCCCCAACACCATCCAATGTGTATAATGTCATTGGACTTACCCAATGGCAGAACACTTCCTAGCGAAAGTTACTTCCCAACAGCCGTTAAAGGACCTCCTCAAAGATGGCAGCCAGGACTCCGGCACCGTGGTAACCGTCGAAATCGGGTTCGGCACCCCCGCCGAAAACGATCGTATCGTACCCGACGCCATCTCCGCCATCGCCAGCCTCGGGCTTACCGGCGGCGCCGGCATCTGCTTCAACGGCCGCGCCAGCCTCCCCGTCGCCATGGCGATCAGTCACGCCGTGGCCCATCTCTACGGTTTCGTCGCCTGCTTTGACCCCAAAATGGAACGCTTCATCGTCGCGGTTTCCCACAAAAGCGGCTTCAAGCCAGGCGATCTGCTATGGGGCCTGGATCCAAAATGACAAGCGCGAAGCCAGCACTATCCCACACGCCCACAGATTTCCTCGGAAAGATCCGTTGGGTCGAAGTCGTGGTCGAAATGGAGTCGCTCGACCGCGCCTGCCTCCCCCCGTTTGCCGGCTCGGCCATTCGCGGCGCCCTGGGGCGCATCTTCCGTCCGGCGCTGTGCGATAAGCCCGTGAAATGCGTCGAGGATTGCGCGCAACCAGCCGCCTGCCGCTACTATTCGTTGTTCGAGCAATCGCGCGCTGCGGGCGGGGCGGGAAACAACATCCCGAAACCAATGATTCTTGGCGCGCCAGTTCCCGCGGAACTGGAGTCGCTGGCTTCCGGCGGCAAAGTGGAATGGCCGTATCAGTCCGGGCATCCGCAGAGCTGCGAGCCCATCCCCACCCTTCGCAACGAGTCCGAAATGGTTCTCGAGCCCGGCGCACGCCTGCGCTTCGAGTTGCGGCTTATCGGCTCCATCGCAGCCGCCCTACCGGCGATCGTCGAAGGCCTTGCCCGCTATGGCATCGGAATCGGCGGCGGCCGCCTGAAACTGCGCCGGGTATGGGACACGTTCGGCGCGAACCGCTTGATCTACGATTGGAGCACTCCGCAAGTCCGGCCTCAGCTTGCCCTGGAACGGACGCTCGAAGGCTGCCGCGCGCCTGAGTCCGCCAAACGCGTGCGAGTCGTCTTCCTTACCCCGGCTCTGCTCAAGGTGGGCAGCGGAACCTGCTTCGATCCGCAAGTGCTCGCGCGGGAGTGTATGCGGCATTCCATGGTGCGGGCCATGCAGGTATATCACGCCTTCTTCGCGCAAGGGCAGAAACTGCCTTGGATGGAACTGCCGGATATGGGCGTTCAACTCGCCGCGCATGGGCTGTATCACTACGTGTTGCAACGGCGCAGCTTCCGTCAGGAACGGTGGATGAACTTCGACGGAGTGGTCGGCTACCTGGATCTCACCGGAGATCTGACTCCTGCCCTCCCCTTCCTGCGCGCCGCAGAGTTTCTGCACTTCGGCCAGAAGGCGACCTTCGGCCTGGGCCGGGTGAGGATGCATGTCCTGGAGTAGGAGTCACAGCTCTTCGATTTCACCTAAGTGCAGCTACTATAGCCAGATAGAGTTCGGCGCCCCGCGGATTCCTTGCATCTGCATGGTATACCAGAATTGGCTGTACTGTCCCCAAAGTGTCGACAGCGCCAGCCACCAGGTCTCTGACAATTGAACCCATGATCGGAAATAAAAAATGGCCAAACGAACCTACCTCGCCCGTAAGTCCTTTATTTTCCTAATCCGCGGAATCCGCAAAATCCGCGGCCCATTCCCACTACTCCATCTCCGCCATCATGATGGCATCCTCGGCGGCCGCCGAAACATCCTCATCATCCGACTTGGTCAGCGGCTCTAACAGGCTTACCGCCTTCTTCGGCTTGATATTGCTCACCGCTTCAATCGCCGCCAGCAGCAATGGCTTCGGCGTATTCGTATCCCGCACCAACGCCTCAATGTGCTTCCATGCTCCATCCAGGCCCATCTCCCCGGCCGCATTCACGGCTTCAAAGTGGATCTCCTCATCCGGGTTATTCAGCGACTCCAGAATCTGCTTATCGAAGCCCTGCACCCAGCGCATCGCGAACACCGCGGTGAGCTGCCAGTCCCTGTCGCCATTCCCGTACGCTTCCAGGATGGCCTTGTTGTGCCAGGCCTCAGGGGCGCGGACCGAGGCTTCCAGGATGCGGCGACGGACCTCCTTCGAATTTTCAGTATCGCCATAAAGTTCAAACAGTGTGTTCTTGATGAGAGTGAACGTCTCCTCGGAGATGTTCGCCATCTCGGGATCGTCGAAGCCGTCCGTATCCGTCAGGTCCAGCACCGCGCCGAATGAGATGGCGGCGATAGCGCGCAACGGTTCGGGCTCCGAAGCATCCTGCAGCAACGCGAGCAGGGCCTCCGCCATGGCGTCATTCATCACTGCCAGGTCGCCTGCCAGGTGCGCCGCCGCGATGCGGTCATCGAGCTCCGCCGCACGATTGGAAAAGATCTTGCGCAGCGTGTCGCCGGCGTCTTCCGGCCATTCCCAAGGGTCGGTGTCTTGCAGATTTTCAATGGTCATATATTGCCCTACAACAGTAATAGCATCATTCGCTGGAAGCGGCCAGTTTGTGAACCTCCGCATCCTCACGGTAGACTGGTAGATTACATCCGGAACACAAGTCTTGCAATCCAATTCACAACAATTACTTCGCTGGGCCATCGAAGAGTTCGGCCCCGGCTTTGCCGTCACCACCAGCTTTCAAAAAGAAGGCATGGTGATTGTCGATATGGCGGCCCGCATCGATCCAAAGGTCCGCGTCATCACGCTTGACACCGGGCGCCTGCCAGAAGAGACCTACGCCATGATGGAAACCGTGCGTCAGCGCTATGGCATTCGCGTCGAAGCCGTGACGCCGCGCAACGCCGAAGTCGAGACCATGACCCTGCTCCACGGACCGAATCTGTTCTATCGCGAGGATTCGCTCCGCAAGCTCTGCTGCGAGATCCGCAAGGTGCGTCCCATGGACGGCCTGATGCAGGGACTCAAGGCGTGGGCCGTCGGTCTTCGCCGCTCGCAATCGGAGTCGCGCGCCGATGTGGAAGAGAAAGTACTGACCAGCGACGGCCGCTACAAGCTCAGTCCACTCGCCGCATGGTCGCGTGAACAGGTGGACGAATACATCGCCGCCAACGATGTGCCCGTGCATCCGCTCTATGCGAAGGGCTATACCAGCATCGGCTGCGGTCCCTGCACTCGGGCCGTGCAAGAGGGCGAAGACGAGCGTGCCGGACGCTGGTGGTGGGAACAGGATGCGGCCAAAGAGTGCGGCCTGCACGTCGCTCCCGATGGACGGCTGCGCCGGGCGTTGGATATTTTGATCGAGGAGGTCTTGTCTGCACGCAATGCATAAGGGATTCACGCTGTGGTTTACCGGCATGTCCGGGGCAGGGAAGTCGACGATCTCGGAGATCGTCTTCGAACGCCTGCGTCAGGCCGGAGCGAAAGTGGAACTGCTCGATGGCGACATCGTCCGCACCCACCTTTCAAAGGGACTCGGCTTCAGCAAGGAAGATCGCGATACCAACGTCCGCCGCATCGGTTTTGTCAGCGAACTGCTTACGCGCAACGGCGTCATCGCCCTGGTAGCCGCCATCAGCCCGTATCGCGCCGTGCGCGAAGAGGTCCGCGCCAACATCGGCGCGTTTGTGGAAGTGCACGTACATTGCCCGATCGAAGTTCTGGCCGAGCGCGATGTGAAGGGCCTCTATAAGAAAGCGCTCGCGGGCGAAATCGCCAGCTTCACCGGCGTCTCCGATCCCTACGAGCCGCCCGCGAATCCCGAAGTCAGCATCGACTCTTCCACTGAGAAAGTGGAGGACAGTGTGGAGAAGGTCTGGTCGAAACTGCGCGAGTTGGGGTACATCGAGTTTTGATCGATCTACACTCCCACACCACTGCTTCCGATGGCACCGACGCGCCGCGGGAACTCGTTGCGCGCGCCGCGGCCCTGGGCCTCGAAGCCCTGGCCATCACGGATCACGATACCTTCACCGGCTACGAGCAGGCGGCTCCATTCGCCAAAGAGGCCGGCCTCGAACTGCACCGTGGCATCGAACTGAGCACGCGCCACGCTGGCAAGACGGTCCATCTGCTGGGCTACTTTTTTGACGCCCCTCCGACCCAGGAATTTCAGGACTGGGTGATCTACATGCAGCAGAGCCGCCGCGACCGCAACGTGAAGCTAGCCGCCAAGCTGCGCTCGGTTGGCGTGGATATCGAACTCGCAGAGGTGGAAGAGATCGGACGCAGCATGACAGGCCGTCCGCACTTCGCACAGTTGCTGATGAAGAAGGGCTACGTCACCAGCGTGCAGGAGGCCTTCAACGTCTACCTCGGCGATGAAGCGCGCGCGCACGTCGAGCGCGAATCCGTTGCACTGCTCGAAGCGATCCGGAATGTGAACGCTGCCGGCGGAATCAGCTCGCTCGCGCATCCCATTCGTTTAGGAAAACGCGATCTGGCGCAGGAAGAGGCGTTGATCTCTGAATTGAGCGAGGCCGGTCTGCGTGCCATCGAAGTGTGGCACTCCGATCACAAGCCGGTGGATAGCGAGCGCTACGAGCGCTACGCGCGCACCTATCATCTGGCAGTTACCGGAGGCTCCGATTTCCACGGTTTCGTAAAACCCAATATCGAACTGGGCACCGGAGCCAGCGGGAACCTTAGGATTCCGCGATCCGTACTGGATGCCCTGCGGCGGTAGTCAACTCCGTGCCGCCGCGCAGGAGTTCGGCGCGCACATAGCCGAGCGCAATAACGCATTTGAGCGCAGGCGATAGAACGGCGGAGGTAATGACTCCCACTTCCTTCTCCCCAGCCATGATCTTGGTTTGCGGCTCGGGCGCCTCGTCCGCATCGATGTGGAGCTTCGTCAGCAGCCGGTTCACGTTGCCGCGCGAGCGGACCCGTTCCACAATCTCCTGCCCCAAATAGCAGCCCTTGCTGAAGTGGATCGCCTCGGCGACGCGCTGCGTTTCATGTGGAATGTAGTCGGCCGTGATGTCCGACCCATAACGCGGGATGCCGTTTTCCAGCCTGACTGCAAGCAGGTCTACCGGCGTGGCTGGCGTGATGCCGGCCTGTATCAGGCGCAGGAACAGCGTCTCATAATCTTCGGCGGGCACGAACAGCCGCCAGCCCGCTTGGCCGCTCGCGCTGACGTTGGCCACCAGTCCGAACTCCCACGGAATGAGCCCGTACTTGTCCAGTGGAATGGGGATACCCTGCGCGGTCATTACGTCCGCGGCCTTGGGGCCTTCGATCGTCAGGCATCGATAGGTTTCTGAGATGTCTTCCAATGTCACATCATCAGCGATGATGAACTTGTCGAGGTGCTGGCGGAGCGAGTCGCGGGTCTCCGGTTCGGTGTCGAGCAGGATCTGCGTTTCGAGCGCAAAAATATTGGCGTCGGCAAGGATGCGGCCTTTGTCGTTGAGGAAGAAGGCGTAGCAACCCTGGCCGCATTCCAACTGCTTCACGTGGTTGGTGGACATGGCGTGGAGCAGGCGTGCGCGGTCCTCGCCAGTGGCGATGATGATTCCACGTCCAGGCAGCGCGAGCACTGCCGCGGACTCTCGAAGGGCGGTGTATCCGGGTTTCATTTTTATTGAATAGAACGCAGGAATGCGGACAGCAGAATCACCGTGAGGCCGCTGATCGCAACACCTGTCAGCATGCGGCTGCGCTTGGCTTCATCCACACCGGGACGGTTCACCATCAAGGTAACGGCGCCGACGTGCAGGAACAGCAAAAACTTGATGCCAAAGACCATGTGGTAGATCGAGGGCACCGGCATGCGGTTCATCAGTTGGAAGATGCCCGTACCGAGTAGTGCAATCAGTGCAAACAGGACTCGTTGGGCGGCTCCGGGCTGCGGTTTGCCGGGAGTGGAAAAGAAGCTTGCGTGAACTGCTCCGCCTACGATGATTACGACACTGGTCAGATGCAGCCAACGCATCGCCACACTCAGCAGGTTCGAAAGTTCCATATCCACCCAGTGTAGCGGATCTCACTCTCCGAGCCGCGACCGCAAGCGAGCGATAGGATGATAATCAGGTTAAAGGAGCAGATTATGCGTTTTGCCGTTGCCTTTCTGTTAATGCTCAGCACCGCAGCCGCGCAGCAGGATGTGAAGGTCTCTTACCGGTCCGATAAGGCCAGTGTGCAGGACGTCGTGAGGTCCCTCGCCGGGCATGCCGGACTGAAGTACAATTTCCGGATATCGTTTGAGCAGACCGATCCGGTATGCCGGCGCTTTCTGGAGGCCGTCATTATTGAGGAGGCACCGCTTGCCACCGCCATGCACCGCGTGCTGGACCCGATCGGGCTACGCTATGAAATCGAGGACGGGCAGGTCGTGTTGTCCCGCCTTCCTCCGCCAGCTGATCCGGTGGGGCTGCGGTTCAAGATCGAAGGCCGCGAAGTGGTGCTCTACAAGCGCTAGTGTTGCGATACTGGTGAGGATGATCCACGAAATTCTTCCGGTTGGTATGTTGCAGTGCAACTGCTCCATCTTCGGCGATGAGACAACGCATGAAGCGATGGTGATCGATCCAGGCGACAACATCCCGCAGATCCAGGCGATTCTGGCGAAGCATCAGCTGACGGTGAAATCGATCGTCATTACGCACGCCCACATCGATCACATCGGCGGCGCGCAAAAACTGAAGGCCGCTACCGGCGCCCCGGTATACATGAATCAGAACGACCAGCTGCTCTACGACAATCTGGAGATGCAGGCCGCCTGGCTGGGGATGGAGACGCCGGAGCGTGCGTCGATCGATACGCGAATCGTGGATGGGGACTCGGTAAAAGTAGGGGACACCGATTTTCACTTTATGCACACCCCAGGGCACACGCAAGGATCGTCATGCGTCTGGATTCCGGCGGAGAACAAGCTGGTGGCGGGCGATACGCTGTTCCGCAACAGCATCGGTCGCACGGATCTGCCGGGTGGTGACGGGCGCCAGATTCTGGTCTCGATCCACGATAAACTGCTGCCACTGCCGGAAGAGACTGTAGTCATTCCGGGGCACGGGCCGAACACCACGATTGGCCGCGAGAAAGAGTCTAATCCGTTTTTGGTGTAGGGGGCGGCGGGATGACGGCGAAGCTTTCGGCTTCGGCTGCGGGTTCGTAGTCTGCGCCCGATACCTGCCGTAGCCAGGCTGTTACCTTATCGCCTTTTTCGAGAATCGGGATGGGGCTCGGGCCGGCGATCAGCGCTTCCACCCACTTGCCATCGAGCAGTCGTTGCTGGCTGAGCGGAGTGTGTGAATAGCGGAGCGTGATCTCCGCGCCGGCCTGCAAGCCGGCAGCGGTGCGTTCCACGCTGATGACGCGGGCCTTCGCTTCCACCTGAATGCGAGTACGCCGCAACTGCACCGCGGTCCCCTGCGTTTCGGTGACCGAGGATTCGCGAGTGGCCTCCATCACTTCGATGGAAACCAATTCCGGAGCCGCTTCTTTCCACTGCTGGTATGCGCTTGGAGGGAGTGCCATGTTTCTAGTGTAATCCGCATGGAACAGAAAAATATCAGGCACTGTCAAGGCAAAGTAGAAATGTCCTAATGGGCGCAAAGTAGAAATGTCCTGTTTTGCGGTCATGCTGCGGAGTGCGGGTTTACAGTGG
>Ga0118677_10011582_pt1 | contig 13171 bp, 12 predicted proteins | sample AliMusrvi5mmetaG_FD_86154 | JGI IMG/M metagenome (GOLD analysis project Ga0118677, IMG submission 86154)
ATTCTGCAGCACGAGGGACTCTTCGGCTGCCTGGGGCTGGTATTTCGGGGCGTGGCGATGGGCCGTGATTCCCATAATCTCTTTGCGGTTGTGGAGCAGGATGCCGTTCAGGAAAACCGTGAGATAGCCCGGTTTCACGAGCTTTTCGCCATCGAACGGGCAGTGCGACAGGACAGCAGCGCGTAAGCCCCGGGCTTTGTAAGCTCGGGCCTGGCGGGTACGCAGCTTCGCCGGTGCGGACACCCCGCAGGCGTATGGCTCAGCCGATTTGGAGGGCGAGTGCGCCGGGATCCAGCACCTCAATTCCGTACCGGGTGAAATGCTCCCCGTTAAAAGTCAGTATTCGTCGCACTCCGTGCACGGCCATCAGCGCCACTAACCGGGCATCATGAACCTGAACTCCCATGACCCTGTGACGCCCTACCAACCACTTCCACTCTTCAAAGGCGAGTGGCGAGTCGGGAAGAAGAGTCAGAAGGCGCTCGATTTTTTGGACCTCGCCGCGCGCGGTTTCCGCTGACAGACCGATCCCGTTTTTGTCCGCCGGCCGGGTGGCCACGTTCCAGAACCCGGCAATGTTCTGCGGCGTGTAACAGACCGTCTCACCGCTGGCGAGCAATCTCGCCACGCTTTCCACCGCCTGAACGTGATGCTCATGCCCTGGCTGTGTCCTGCGCAACAGGACATTGGTGTCGGCGAGAATGCTCATCTGGCTGGTTAGCCGCGTTCGCTATAGATGCTTTCGCGCCCGATCGCTTCATCCGACAGTGGCGTCGTCCGAGGGAGGCCCTTGACGGAATCCCGCCATGCAGCCGCCCGCTCCAGCGGCGTGAGCGGAGGTGACGCGGAGACGTGCAGTTGTCTGCTTCTTTCCTCAACGACCTCTTTAAGGAATTCCTCCACCGACAAGCCACTCGCGTGGGCGAGCGCGAGCAACCGGGCTTCGGTATCGGGATTTACGTCCAGGCTCATGACGATTCTGTCTTCATTGTCGCAAGTCGGCTCGAGCGTGATTTCCCGGGAGGTTTGCTGCCACCGCCCGTCTGCGAAAAAAGAATGGTGGGACAACCGGGCGGGGGACATTCTGGCTCCTGTGAATGACATCCTGGTTCCCAACGTTTTGATGTGATGGTGGGACGATTTCGCGGCAGTGATGGAAATGCCCGATGAGAAAGAGCGGCGTCTGTAAGAAGTTTCGGAAGGCATGCCGCCGGGGCTGATGCCGGCGGCATGGTTGTACGGTCTATTTTTCCGGCTGGTCGTAACCGCCCAGGCGCCGGACCCATATATTGCGGAAGCGCTCGCCGCCGTTGTGATTCTGCAGCACGAGGGACTCTTCGGCTGCCTGGGGCTGGTATTTCGGGGCCTGGCGATGGGCCGTGATTCCCATAATCTCTTTGCGGTTGTGGAGCAGGATGCCGTTCAGGAAAACCGTGAGATAGCCCGGTTTCACGAGCTTCTCGCCGTCGAACTTCGGGGCTTCGAACACGACATCGTAGACGTTCCATTCGCCGGGTTTGCGGACGGCGTTGACGAGCGGCGGCCACTCGCCGTAGATGGAACCGGCCTGGCCATCGGCATAGGTGGGGTTGTTAAAAGAATCGAGAATCTGCAGCTCATAGCGGCCCTGCAGCTTCAGGCCGCTGTTGCCGCGGTTCTGGCTATCGCCGCGGGGCGTGGCCGGCGGCTGCCATTCGAGGTGGATCTGGATGTCGCCGAATTTTTCCACCGTGGCAATGTCGCTCTTGCCGGGCGTGGCTTCAAAGATGCCGTTTTCGAGCTTCCAGGGCGCGGGGTCGGCCGTGGGATAGATGCCGCCGTTGGGGCCGGCTTTCGCGGCGCGCCACTGCGAGAGATCTTTGCCGTCGAAAAGGACGATGGCGTCGGACGGCGCTCCGCCCAACTGCGCGGCCGGAGTGACGACGTGCGGGTGCGGCCGTGTCTTATCGTGGACGCGATAAGGCAGACCGGGGATCATCGGTGTGTCGTCATAGCCAAGGTCGTTAGCGTGCGGGTCGGCCTTGGTCTTGGTGGCGGCGGGCGCCGGGTTCTGAGCGGTCGCCGGGATTGCCGCGAACATCGCGAAGGCGACGGCGGCAGGCAGGATTCGGTGAAGAAAATGGTTCATTCGTTTTTGGCCCTTTCCAGCATACTGCGTTCCGCCGCATTACACTCAGGACAGGAGGCGGCATGAGCGACGGTCGTGAGGAACGGGCAGAACGCGAGATTCGGATCGAGCGGGAAAAACGGGAGAATCGCGAGGACAGGATCGACCGCGAGGTGCCGGAACTGTTCGAGCAGGAGCGGGTGGATTCTTAAGACGGATTCGCAGCGCCTGACGTTCTTAAAGAGGCTGGACGGGTAAGCAGATTTCAATATCGTACTTCCCTTCCGGATCGGTTTCCGGATTATTGTGGTAGAACTCCAGCGCTGGCCGGTGATCCGGCTGGTAGCCGCTGCCCGGCAGCCAGTCGCCGATGAGTCGATCCCACTGCGTGGCGTAGTCCTCGATGCGGACGCGGACGCGCACTGTTGCACAGCGGCCCGCCTCCATTTTCCTGACGCCGATTTTCCCCGACGGAGGCGTCCCTGCGGGAACGATCAGCGCGACTTCCAAACGCTGTTTCGCGGCGGGAGTGAAGTGGGGATTATCCTCGAACACGCTGAGCCAAAGAGCGTCGGGGCCGAAAAGACCTCGTGGTTCCGCCCATGCGAACAGTTCTCCGAAAAGGCGCCGGAACAGCGCTGTGTTTCCGATATAGGGGCCAATGTGCCGCAGGTAGGCAACGGTGACGGGCGCTATGTTTCGCACGTGAACCTGGAATGGGTGAGTCATGGCTGTTTGCTTCGATCGTGCCAAATACAGGGCTCCGGGCGCTTCCCGCGGCTTGCTTTCCGGTTGACGGATCCTGCGTTTTCTCCACTCGGAGGCGGAAACGCCCCACGCGGTTTTGAAGGCGCGGGCAAAGGGCGCGGAACCGGAGAAGCCGCAATCGAGCGCAATGTCCGAGATGGCGCGAAACGGGTCGAAGACAAGCAACTGGGCCGCCCGCTCCAGACGCAACCGGTGAATGTACGCCTGCGGGGTTTCGCCGTTCATGGCGCGAAAGAGGCGGTGAAAGTGGAACGGGCTGAAGCAGGCCACTGAGGCGAGGAGTTCGAGGTCCAGAGGTTCGTTCAAATGGGCCTGAATATGGTCGATCACGCGATTCATGCGCGCGGCGTATTCGCGGCGTGTGGCTTCCGATGAGGACACAACCATCGGTCGATATTAACGTAGTCCTTCGCGGGAAATTGCAGCGTGGTTTCGCGTGTTAACCTGTTAGAGCCGAGTTCGTTGTGAGACTCTTCACAGACGAAGTGGGGGACCCAGATTTGTCCGGGGGCTAAGTCCGATTCCGGACGGAGTACTTTCAAGCTCCAGCCCGTCAGCTAACCCCGCAGGCAGGATTTGAAGGCAGGCATCCCGTCCGCGGGAGCCGGAAATCAGGAGATCTACCTTGTTGACGCAATTCCGCACACCGTTTCCTTCCCACCAGCCTGGGCGCGCAGGCAGAACCATATGACATCGGAATCCGCCGGTAAGACCGGCGCAAAAGTTGTTGTCGCCACTACGGTGGCGCTGGCGTTTATTTCCTTCTGGCGCGCGGCATCCATCGTTCTCAGCGATTTGGCGTCGTCCGCCTTTTACGCGGGCGGCATTGCCGAAAAGGCCGTCGGACCCGCCGCGCCGTGGTTCGTACTCGGCGTGATGTTGTTCAGTTTCGCGGTCCGGTCCGTCTATCTGGAAAGCTCTTCCATGTTCGTGCGGGGCGGCGTTTACGTCGTGGTTCGCGACGCGATGGGACCTTTCGTCGCGCGCATTTCCGTCTCGTCGCTGCTGTTCGACTACATTCTCACCGGACCGATCAGCGTCGTCAGCGCCGGCCAGTATCTGGCCGGGCTGATCAATGAAATTCTGGTCATGACGCACTCGAAAATGGTGCTGTCGCCCAACTGGTTTTCGGCCGGTTTCGCCGTGCTGGTGACGGTGTACTTCTGGTGGGAAAACACCAAGGGCATGCATGAATCGAGCGGCAAGGCGCTGCGCATCATGCAGATTACGACCGTCATGGTGGTGATCTTCCTGATCTGGTGCCCGCTGACCTTGTTATTGCGTGGTCCCGCGCAGATTCCGCCGGCTCCTGTGGCGCACAATCTGCAGTTCGGCGACACCGCGCTGGGCTGGTTTAAGGGAACCATCTGGCCGACGATTCCGATTGTCGCCGTGATGATCGCCTTCGGTCACTCGCTGCTTTCCATGAGCGGCTTCGAGACCCTGGCGCAGGTCTATCGCGAAATCGCCTATCCGAAGCTGAAGAACCTGCAGATTACCGGCAACATCGTCTGCGTCTATGCGGCGGTCAGCACCGGCCTGATTACCCTGTTTGCCGCTCTGATCATTCCCGATAAGATCCGGCCCACTTATGTGGACAATCTGCTGGGCGGTCTCGCGATGCATCTGGCGGGCCCGGAAATCCTGCGGCTCGCGTTTCACGTGTTTGTCGTCGTAGTGGGCGTGCTGATTCTGGCGGGCGCGGTGAATACGTCGATCATCGGCGGCAACGGCGTGATGAACCGCGTGGCGGAAGACGGCGTGCTGGTCGACTGGTTCCGGAAACCGCATCGCCGGTTCGGCACCACGTACCGGATTATCAATCTCATCGCGCTGCTGCAGATTATTACGATTCTTCTGAGCGGCGGCGACGTCTACCTGCTCGGCGAAGCTTACGCGTTCGGCGTGGTGTGGAGCTTCTTCCTGAAGGCGCTCGGCGTGCTGGTGCTTCGTTATCACCGCCACGATCAGGAATACAAGTTCCCCGGCAATATCACGATCGGCGGCATTGAACTGCCGATCGGGCTCGGCGCGACAACGCTGCTGCTCGGCTGCACCGCTATCGCGAATCTGTTCTCGAAGAAATTCGCGACGATTTACGGTCTCGCCTTCACCATTATCCTGTTCCTGATCTTCACGGTTTCCGAGCATATTAACCGCAAGAAGATGCACGGCAACAAACACGCGCTGGAGGAGTTCAATCTCGACCTGCAGCCGGAGGTGGAAACCTCCATGCTGAAGGCGCGGCCGGGCTCGATTCTGATTGCCGTTCGCGACGTCAGCAATCTTTCCCATCTGCGGAGCGTGATTCAGAAGACCAACATGCGGCGGCACGACATTGTCGTGATGACGGTGCGGCAGATTACCACCGGTGAACTGCAACTGGCCCAAAGTCAGCTCTTCACGGACTACGAACGAGAGTTGTTTTCCAAAGTCGTCGAAATGGCGGAAAAGGAAGGCAAGACGGTGGAACTGCTGGTGGTGCCGGGCTCGGATCCGTTCGAAGCGATTGTGCAGACCGCGCAGAAGCTCCAGGTATCCCGCGTGGTCACGGGCGCTTCCCTGCGTATGGAAACCGCCGAACTGGCGCGGCGTATCGGTCTGGCGTGGGAAAAGCTTCCGGAACCCCGTCATCCGTTTTCACTGGAAATTCTGCAGAGCGACAAACCGTCGTTCTTCGTCAATCTGGGACCGCACCCGCCGCGTCTGTGGCCGGAGGATGTGGCCCGTCTGCACGAACTCTGGCTGCAGCTGAGCCAGGGTGAGTTCGGGGCGAAACTGCATCACCGGGACGTTCTGGGTACCGCGTTGCGCCGTCTGGAGCGGGATCTGGAAGATCCCGAGCGCCAGAGCCAGGCGCTTGCCGATATCGACTACGAAGTCAAACACCACTAAGATGTAGGCATGGACTTCGATCCGGCTTGGGTTATTCGCGATGAAGACGAGTTGCCGGCCCTCTACGGGCCGGCGCTTGAACGTTCCGTCCGCAAGCGACTCGATCGTCTGGACGATTACTGCCGGGCTTTTATCGCGGCTTCTCCTCTGGTGATTCTGGGGACGCAGTTCGCGGGATTTGCCGATGCCTCGCCCCGCGGCGACGCGCCCGGCTTTGTCCGGGTAGCGGACGATCATACGCTGCTTCTGCCGGACCGGCGCGGCAACAACCGGCTCGATTCCCTGCGCAATATCGTCCGGAACCCGGCGGTAGGATTGCTGTTCCTGATCCCCGGCGCCAACGAGACTTTTCGGGTCAACGGCGAAGCGGTGTTGAGCCGGGATCCCGCTTTAACGTCGCTGTTCACCGTGCAGGAGAAAGAACCCCGCACGGTGATCGTGATCCGGGTGAAAGAGGCTTATATACACTGCAGCCGGGCGCTGGTGCGGGCGGATTTGTGGAATCCCGCGAAGTATGCCGCGCCAGGCGCAGTCCCCACGTTCGGAGAGATGCTGGCGGCGCATACCAACGGTTTTGTGGAAGCGAAAGCGGTGGATGACGAAGCCAGGGTGAGAGTGCCTCTCACCCTGTACTAAGTCCTGAGAAACTACTGAACGGGCGGCGGCTCGATGGCCTCTTCGATCGCCTTCTCATCCGCTTCCGGAATCAAAGACGCGGCGGCGACCTGGTCGTTCTCGTCCATCCGCACCAGCCGGACACCCTGCGTGGAGCGTCCCGCCTGGCGGATTTCACTGGAATCGATGCGGATCATCTTCCCGTCGCGAGTGACAATCATGAGTTCGGAATCTTCCTTCACGGAAAGAATTCCGACCACGTTGCCGGTCTTCCGGGTCGTCTTCATGTTGATGACGCCCTTGACGCCGCGATTGGTCAGCCGGTAGTCGGTAAGATTGGTGCGCTTGCCGTAGCCGTTCTCGGAAATCGAGAGGATCAGGCCTTCTTCGCCCACCACCTCGGCGCCGACGATAAAGTCGTTTTTCGCCAGATCCATACCGCGCACGCCGCGCGCCGGACGGCCCATGGGCCGCACCTGCGTCTCATTGAAACGAATCGCCTGGCCTTCATGCGAGCCCAGAACGATATAGTTCTTACCGGAAGTGAGCCGCGCCGCGATCAGTTCGTCGCCATCGTCCACGCCGATGGCGATAATGCCACGGGAGAGCGGATTGTTGAATTCCGTGAGTTCGGACTTCTTAATCACCCCGAGCTTGGTCACCATGACGATGAACTGGTCCGGCACGAACTGGCGCACCGGGAGGAAAGCTTTCACGGTCTCATCCGGCTGCAACTGGATGAGGTTGGAAACGTGTTTGCCTTTCCCGGTTGTCGAGGCGTCCGGAATCTCATAGACCTTGAGCCAGTAGACGCGGCCCTTATTGGTAAAGACCAGCAGGTAGTTATGGGTCGAGGCGACGAGGAAGTACTGCACGAAGTCCTCGGTGCGCGTGCCCATCCCGATGCGGCCCTTGCCGCCCCGGGTCTGCCGCCGGTAAGTATCCACGGCGGTGCGCTTCAGGTAACCGGCGTGAGTGACCGTAACGGCCATGTCTTCCACGGCCACCAGATCTTCCAGACTGATGTTACCGGTGTCTTCGATAATCTGCGTCCGGCGCGCATCGCCAAAGTTGTCTTTGACTTCCTTGAGTTCCTTGATAATCAGAGCGCGCAGCACTTTTTCGGAACCCAGAATTTCCAGATACTCGCCGATACGGCGCTGGATGTCGGCCAGTTCGTTGGCGATCTTGTCCTGTTCCATGCCGGTGAGGCGCTGTAACTGGAGTTCGATGATCGCCTGGGCCTGCCGGTCACTCAGCTGCGTGAGGGGAGCATCGGCTCCCGCGGCCTTTAAATACAGGGGGTTGAAGACGAACGTGGTGGAGGCGGCAACCAGGGAATCGCGCGCTTCCCGCGGGCTTTTGGCGGCCCGGATGATCCGGATGACTTCGTCGATATTATCGAGCGCCAGACGGAAGCCAAGCAGGATATGCTCGCGCTCGCGGGCTTTGCGCAGTTCGTAATCGGTCCGGCGGCGCACCACATCGACGCGATGTTCGATGAAGTACTTAATGGTGCTGATCAGCCCGAGTTCACGGGGCTGACCGTTCACGATGGAGAGATTAATGATGCCGAAGCTGACCTGCAGCTGGGTGTTCTTATAGAGGTTATTAAGAATGACCTCGGCCTGCTCGCCGCGCTTGAGTTCGAACACGATGCGCATGCCGTCGCGATCGCTCTCATCGCGAATTTCGGAGATGCCTTCGATTTTCTTCTCGTTGACCAGCGCCGCGGAGGCTTCGAGCAGCCGCGACTTATTCACCTGATACGGGATTTCGGTGACGACGATCTGCTGCCGGTCCTTGCCCATCGGCTGGATATCGGCTTTGGCGCGGATGCGGAGACTTCCCCGCCCTGTGCGGAACGCATCGAGAATTCCCTGCCGGCCGAGAATATAGCCGCCGGTCGGAAAGTCGGGTCCCTGCACGATCTCGCAGATGCGCTCCAGCGAGGTGTTCGGTTCCTGAATAAGAAGGATGGTCGCTTCAATGATCTCGCTCAGATTATGCGGCGGGATATTGGTGGCCATGCCGACGGCGATGCCGGAAGAGCCGTTGATCAGGAGGTTCGGAACGCGGGTGGGAAGGACTTCGGGCTCGGATTCGCTTTCGTCGTAGTTCGGGCGGAAATCGACGGTTTCCTTGTCGAGATCTTCCAGAAGATAGGTGGCGATCTTCGAAAGACGGGCTTCGGTATACCGCATAGCCGCGGGCGGATCGCCGTCCACCGAGCCGAAGTTCCCCTGGCCATCCACCAGAGGGTATCGCAGGCTGAAGGGCTGAGCCATGCGAACGAGCGAATCATAGACGGAGGCGTCGCCGTGCGGGTGGTACTTACCGAGAACTTCACCGACGATCTTGGCGCATTTGCGGGTGGGACGGTTGGGCGTGAGGCCCAGTTCGCTCATGCCGAACAGAATGCGGCGATGGACCGGCTTCAGTCCGTCGCGAATATCGGGAAGGGCGCGGCCAACGATCACGCTCATCGCGTAATCGATGTACGAACGCCGCATCTCATCTTCGATATTGATGGGGAGGTGGTTTCCGCCGCCCTCGAGACCAGCCGTCACGGGAGGTTCGGGGGGCAGTGGAGGACCCTGCGGGGGATTGTCCTGGTCTGCCATGTTAGTAAGGTTAAGTCTTAGTATAGCAGGGAGTTAGACGGTGTTTTGACGGTTTCGCCCGGCAGGGCCCGCAAACAAAACGCTATCCTTACGTTGGATTCCCTCGGGACGTTGGATTGTCCGGGCTGGTCTATCTGAACATGGCATCTTCACCGAAACCGAAACGGAGGCCGGCAACGCCCGCGAGGGGGCGGCCCCTGTCCTTCGACCGGGATGCCGCTCTGGAGGCGGCGATGCAGGTGTTCTGGAAGCAGGGCTACGAAGGGGCGTCGCTGCAGGATCTGACCGTCGCGATGGGCATCAACCGCCCCAGTCTTTATGCGGCGTTCGGCGACAAGCGGGAACTGTTTCGCAAAGCTCTGGACCGCTACGAGGCGCAGTCCTGTTATATGACCGAGGCGGCGGCGCAACCGACTGCCCGGGGCTTCGCGCTGACGTTGTTGCGGGGCGTCGCCGGTTATACGACGGACGAGGCGCATCCGCCCGGCTGTCTGGTGGTGCAGGGAGCGCTCGCGGGAGGCGCGAGGAACGAGTGCATCCGGCAGGAACTGATCGGCCGCCGCGATGCGGTGGAGCGGCTGGTCTGCCAACGCCTGGAGCGCGCGCGGGAGGAGGGCGATCTGCCGGCCGATTCCGATCCGGCCGACCTCGCGCGCTATCTGATTACAGTGGTGCGGGGCCTGGCCGTGCAGGCGGCGGGCGGCGCGGGCCGGGAGGAGTTGCTGCGGGTGGTGGATTTAGCCATGCTTGCATGGCCGGCCGGAGCGCCCTGATTCGACGAACTTACTCGAAGGCTTCCCGGAGCAGCGCGGGAAGATCCGCCACGCTGCGCAGAATATGGGTGTGCGGCTCCGGCCGCAGTTTGTCCTCGCCGGAGGCTCCGGATAATACGCCGACGTTGCCGCGCAGACCCGCATTGGCGCCCGCCCGCAGGTCGAGAGGGGTATCGCCAGCCGTCACCACCTCCGCGACGCTGTCGACCGCCGCTGTTTCCATGGCGTGGAAGATCATGAAGGGCGAAGGACGGCCCCGCGCGACATCCTCACTTGAAACCAGGGCGGCGAAATAGTCCATCCTCACCTGAGTTGCGGGGCTCTCAAAAAAGAATCGGTAAGAGTTATGATTCCTATGTCAGTTCTATGTACAATTGAGAAGAACACATGGCAGCAGGAATTAAAGACATCATTACACAGCTGGAACAACAGCGGGTCGCCATCGAGCGTGCCCTTTCCGCTCTGCGCGAAGTGGACGAAAATCCCACGGTAAGCGCGCCCGCCGCGTCGTCGGCGTCCCCGAGCGGCAAAGCGGCCGCGAAGAAGAAGCGCAAGGGCGGCATGACGCCGGAAGGCAAGCAACGCCTGATTGCGGCATTGAAGGCGCGCTGGGCAGCCCGCAAGGCCGCCGAAGGGGAATCCAAACCGGCTGCGGTGAAGAAGGTTCCCGGCAAGCGTGGCCGTCCCCGCAAGACCAATTAAGAACCGGCTTCAGACTTTTAGTTTTTATCCTCCGCGCCGGTGGCCCTGTGCCGCCGGCGCATCGTTGTTTCTATTCGCGTGAGCTCTTACGAAGAAGCGCGAAGCGACGGGTACGCCGTATTTCCCCTGCGCGCCGGTTGGTCCAGCACTTCACGAACCTTGCGCACCAGGACCACAGGAACAAAGGGTTTTTGCAACATGTCCTCGAATTCACCCGAACCACCCTGGGTCCTGATTACCTCCTCTGCATGTCCCGACATAAAAACCACGTTCAGGCCGGGCCGCAGTTTCCTCAGCTCTTCCGACATTTTCAGTCCGTTCATCGCCGGCATCACCATATCGGTCACGACCAGATCGACCCGGTCGATCTGGCAGGCCCACCGGCTGATTGCATCGGCCCCGTTGCAGGCTTCCCAGACGCGGTAGCCGGCTTTCACCAGCGCCTCCCGTAACATCAGCCGCACCGAATTTTCATCCTCCACCAGCAAAATCGTCTCCGTTCCGTGGACGGGAGCCGTAAGACCGGGTACGCCAGGGGCCGGAGGATCCGGCGGGCCGACACCTGGAAGATAGACGGAAAACTCACTGCCGAGTCCCGGCTCACTGGCTACCATGATGCGACCGCGGTTTTGCTCGATGTTGCCATAAACGCTGGAAAGTCCCAGCCCGGTGCCCTTGCCACGCTCCTTGGTGGTGTAGAACGGTTCGAACAAGTGCTGTCTCGTGTGGGCATCCATGCCACAACCGGTATCTCTTATCTTCAGGCGAACATAAGTGCCGGGTGCAAGGTCCGCGCCTGTTTCCGGCTGGTCCGTCCGCACCTCCACTCTTTCCGTCCCGATGGTCAGAACGCCCCCTTCGGGCATCGCATCGCGCGCATTGGAGGCGAGATTCAGCAACACGCTTTCCATCTGATTGCGGTCGGCATGTATCCAGCCGGCGTCGGGCGCGAGTCGGGTGCGCAGTTCGATGTGCTCGCCAATGACGCGAACCAGAAGCCGCTGCACCTCGCGGACGAACTGATTCACTTCAAACGTGGTCGGCTTGATTGTCTGACGCCGGCTAAAGGAGAGAAGCTGCGAAACCAGTTCGGCGGCGCGCGTGCCCGCGCCAAGTATCTCCTCCACCTGACTTACCGCAGCGGGATTTCCGCCCACCGTGTCGAGCAACAAAGAGCTGAAGCCGTTGATGACGGTCAGCAGATTATTGAAATCGTGCGCGACGCCGCCCGCGAGCTGTCCAATGGCTTCCATCTTCTGCGAATGGCGCAATCGCTCTTCGAGGGCCCGGCGGTCGCTGACATCCGCTACCGTGATGAGGGTATCGGAAATTCCCGCCGCGTCGGCTTCCGGAGCGCTCAGCAGAGCGGCCGTCCAGATCGCGGCGTGAAAGGAGGAACCGTCCTTGCGCCACTGTTTCAGTTCCACGCCGTCGATATGTTCTCCCTGCAGCGTTCTTTCGGCGAAGCCCCGCGCGATCGGCTCGGAACAGCCGGCGGGCACGGGCAAAGGCCGACCGGTGACTTCGTCCGCGGTCCAGCGAAAGATGCGCTCCGCCATCCTGTTCCAGCTGGAGACGGCGCCCTCGCCGTCCACGGTGAGCATGGCCAGGGGAGAAGCCCGAAACACCGCGTCCAGCCGCGCGCCGGCCCGGGTCGCGGCCGCGAGCGCGTCGAGTGTCCGCGCGTGCAGTTGCTCCACTTCAGCGGCGTGCGCATGCTCCTCTTCCACGCGCTTCCTTTCACCCTGCAACTGACTCAGATAGAGAACATAAGACCGATAGATTACCCAGGCGATGGGAAACGCCAGGATGGCCGCCTGCCATCCCAGTGTTTGCGTCACGAAATGAAAAGCGCCGACGATGCCCGCGCCGGCCAGGTAATAAGGAAAGTACCAAAGATAGCTCCGGGCCCAGATGCCGCGCACGGAGCGGTGTTCGGTCATCGCGATCACGAGGGCAATCGGAACGGTGTTCGCCAGGAACAAGACCACCGAAGCCGCCAGGAGGCGGATGGAACCCGGCAGCACTGTCGCGATGCTATACGTCAAATACGTGACCGCGACGGCATTAATAATTGCCGCCATGCTGAACGATACGTGGACCGCGCGGGGCCGCGTTTTCGCATTCCAGAAACTCTGCGCGCCCACGCATACCGCGCCCAGCAGCAGGGCTTCCGCCAGGTTCAGTTCCACCACCGCGCCCAGCAGAAAAAGAAACAGCACGGACATGGTTCCCGTGACCCCGGGCAAACGAATTTTCAGGCAGGAAGCTGGTAAGGCGAGCCCGAGCCAGAACAGGAATCCGAGCGGGTTTGATCCGTCCCCATGCGCGATTCCCCAGCAGAGACAAACGAGTCCCGACAGGATTACAGCGGCGATGTAGAACCGCGCTCTGGCCGTCATGACCTGAATTCCGGAGAAAACCGCCCGACTGCATCGGGTCCGATGTGATCGGACACACCCGGAATGACATCAGTTAGCACGGAATACTCGCCATTCTAGACGTTTACTTACAAAGTATGCAAGCTAACATACTAAACCCTTACGTTTTTCCGGACCCGCCGAACTCCCGGATGTAAGTTCGTGTACGTGGGCGGTTAAATTGCGGTACGCGGTCTATTCCTCGCCGGCGGCCGGCATCGAGCTTCCCCCAACGGCGGTTCCCCAAACGGCCGCGCTGCCCCAGAC
>Ga0118677_10011583_pt1 | contig 13171 bp, 11 predicted proteins | sample AliMusrvi5mmetaG_FD_86154 | JGI IMG/M metagenome (GOLD analysis project Ga0118677, IMG submission 86154)
TTATGCTCAATCGATCGGCCTCTTTCACGCTCATCATGGTCTCCAAAGTTGCCCCCTTTTTCTGCTTAGGGGTGACATTTTAACTTTGGTGAGGTGGTGACACTACAACTTTGGCGTTACAAAATTTAAAAATCCCCTTGGTTTTATAGCGTGATTTTTTTAATTTCTTAGATTTTCTTAAAGAGAATCTCCTATAACCTCCTGATTATTAAAGAGCTCATTTTCCTTTTGCATTTTGTCAACATAGCCTATACTTATCTATTAGCGTCTACATTTCTAGAGGACAAAAAACTATGAGCTCATCCCAGACCTATCAAGTCATTGCAAGAAAATACCGGCCCCAGACGTTTGCCGATGTAATCGGCCAAACAGCCATTGTTACTACGCTAAAAAATGCACTTAAGTTTCAAAAGCTCGCTCACGCATACCTATTCTGCGGCTGTAGAGGTACTGGGAAAACCACCCTTGCAAGAGTCTTTTCTAAAGCCCTTAACTGCCAAAGGCTCACAGAGAACTTTGAGCCCTGCAATGAGTGCCAGTCATGCTTAGAAATCTCTCAAGGAAGATCCCTCGACGTCATAGAAATCGACGGAGCCTCTCACCGCGGCATCGATGACATTCGTCAAATCAATGACACAATCGGCTATTCCCCTTCCTCTGGTAAATACAAAATCTACATCATCGATGAAGTGCATATGCTCACAAAAGAGGCATTTAATGCTCTTTTAAAAACCTTAGAAGAACCCCCTGCGAATGTAAAATTCTTCTTTGCAACAACAGAGCCACATAAAGTACTACAAACGATTATGAGTCGTTGTCAAAGATTTGATTTAAGCCGCATAACCTTTCCTCTGATACAAGAAAAGCTTTCTAAAATTGCCAAAGATCTTGGAGTTACGGTAGAAGAAGATGCCCTTGGGCTTATCGCTAAGCTGTCTGAAGGATCTCTTCGTGATGCCGAGTCCCTCTTCGATCAGGTGCTGTGCTACAACGAAGGAACCCTTACTGTAGAAAAAATCTCTACTTCTTTAGGTATAGTCTCGACCTCTGCTTTTTTTGAGCTCGATGAGGCTGTGGTAGAACAAGACTACTCTTATGCTTTTGTTCTTGCAGAAAGAGTATTTTCTTCAGGAAAAGACCTGAGTTACTTCCTTGATAGCCTTATGGAACACTTTAGAACGATCCTCGTCTTTCAACTGGGTCAAGCACCACAACTTTCCCCTCTTAACAACAAAAAATATCTCCATGCCTCCTCGACGATATATTCCCAAGAGCAGTGTCTTTATATCCTAGACTATCTCCTAACCTGGATCCAGCAGCTATCGAAATCGACATTTAAAAGAATCAGCATTGAGATGATCCTCCTTCACATCATACGAAGCAAAAAAAGGATGCCGATCGATGCTCTAGTAAGACGTCTTCACGAATTACAAAAGACTCTTCCAGCTCCTGACAAACTTCAGGATGCCACTGCTACACTAAAAATCGAAGAACCTACTAAACTAGAACCTAAGGTACAAGAGCCAACGCCTGCAATTCTTGAGACTATCCAGGAAATACCTTCCGTAGCAAAAATCAAAGAGCCAACGCAACTAGCTCCAGAGCTCAAGGTAGAAGAGCCAGTAGATGAGATCAAAGCTGAAGAACCAGCTCCTGTGATTCTTGAGACTATCCAGATGATAGATCCAATAGCAAAAATCGAAGAGCCAGTTGCTTCGATTGCAATTGAAGACCCAGCTTCGATCATTCAAGAGGCTATCCTTCAAACACCTCCTGGAACAAAAATCTCAGAGACTGCTCCACTAGTTGCTGAGCTCAAAGCAGAAGAACACGTAGATCTAATTTCCCTTGAAGAGCTAGCACCTATAGCGCAGGATCTGCCACAAGAAGTCTTAGCTCCAGAACCAGTCATTGTAAAACCCCCCGAGATTCTCGCTGCAAAAGTGGAGACTCCTATTATAATCGACATGCCGGCATATACGCAGCCTGTAAATGAACTCGAAGTCATAGCTCCAGAGCCTGTAGTCATAAAGGAAAAGCCAAAAGCTGAGCCAATGCCTACACCTACTTTGGAAAATATAAAACCCTATAAACCACAAATCAAACACGAGACCGTCTTACGCTTCGCTGCAGTTGAGCTTGACGGTGTGTTTTCTAAAAATTAAGGAGAGTTAAAAAATGGGTAGCGGATTTTCAAAAATGAAAAAGCAAGCTCGTCTTATGGAGCAGCAAATGGAACAGATGAAAGAAACCATGAAGGCTACATCTGTTACGGGATCTAGTGGCAATGGACTTGTTACCATTACGCTCAATGGTGAAAAAGAGATGAAAGAAATTAAAATCAAACCCGAATGCGTTGATCCAAATGATATTGAAGGATTGCAAGATCTTATCCTAGCAGCATTTCAAGATGCCCATAGCAAGGCTTCTGAAGAATCCCAAAATGGTATGCAAATGCCTGCTGGATTTTCATTTCCATTCTAAAAACAAGGGGATAGCCTATGGCTATTCCCCTGTATCCAATATTTATGTTCACTCCAAAAAGTCAAAAAAACCACCGGCCAATTTGAAAGACTCTATTTTCTTTATCCATGCACAAATGTTATCAAAAGCATAACATCTACACAAAAAGGCCGGTTTTTTACACAGCATGTTATGCTTTTGATAACATTTGTGTATTTCCTGTAAGGATAGGCCAAGCCTATCCTGCCGTTTAAATTATTCCTTTAATAAGTTGAGATTGGCCGTATCCTAGTAGATACGGCCAAAATACCCAATAAATGGCCGTATTTCAACATATACGGCCAAAACCCTTGAGGAAATGGCCGTATTCATGATAAAATGGCCGTATAAGAGGAAAAGGAGGCCCTAATGAGCTTGCGCGACAATAAAATGGCTGTTTTAAGACAGTTAGGGATATTGTCCGAACCAATCAGCCTGCCTGACCTAACACTTCGATTGGGTAGTGAGTTTCCAGACCGTTCGGTTAGACGTTGGTTAAGTCTTTTAGTTAAAGATGGATCAGTTAAAAAAATCGGCCAAAAGCGAGGAACTAAGTACATTGCAACAGGGCGATCCAGGGAGGTTAATAGCGAGGTCAGCAGCTGTTTCAGCTCTGCAAGTTTACAAGCAATTAAGGTTGTAAAAAGACCCATATTTGAACGTCAACCAATCGCTTATTCCGATAGTTGGTTTGATAGTTATCAACCAAATGTTAGCTACTATTTGGATGAAAGCTTGAGAAACCAGTTGTTAGCTTCTGGACAAAGAGCTAGTAGTCAAGATCCAGCCGGAACTTATGCTCATCAGATTTTTAATAGACTGATAATTGACCTATCTTATAACTCCTCCCGTTTGGAAGGAAACACTTATTCCCTTCTAGATACTGAGAGACTGCTTCTTCACGGACAAACAGCTGAGGGCAAGCTTGATGAAGAAAAGTTAATGATTCTAAACCATAAAGAAGCTATTCGCTATCTTGTCGATAATGCTCCAAAAATCGAAATTAACCGTAATGTCATATGCACACTACACTATCTTTTAGCAGATGGACTTGTTGAGCCATTAGAAGCTGGAAAAGTGCGTAAGTATGCTGTTCGCATAGGAGGCTCTACCTACATACCCTTTGAGGATCCAAAACGTTTAGAGTGGCAGCTGGAAAAAATTGCCGCTAAGGCTGCATTAATACGGAATCCTTATGAACAAAGCATTTTTCTTTTAGTGCACATGTGCTACTTACAAGCCTTTTCAGATGTAAACAAACGAACGGCACGTTTGTGCGCAAATATCTCCCTGATTAAAAGTAATCTGGTTCCCCTTGCATTCAGCGATGTTAGAGTCGAAGATTATATGTCAGCCATGATTGCAGTTTACGAGCTGCAGGATGTTCGACCTCTGGTCGATCTGTATGTATACTCCTATCTTCGTACATGTGCTGCCTATAATTCCACAATTAAGGCAATCGGATTTGATGAAATTCGCGTACGATACAGAAAGGAACGGAGGGAAGTTCTTCGAGAAGTAATTTTGCAAGGCTTAACTAAAGCTAATTTACGGCAATATATAGAGAGAAAAGCAAAGGAATTGGTTCCTGACACTATTCATGATGCTTTTATCGAGGATGCTCTTCAAGATTTGGAATTAATCGATGAGATTCGTTTAGCAGGACTTGGAATAACACCAGAAGAGTTAAAGGTCTGGCAAGATTTGAATAAATAATACGTCTAAAAAGAAAGCGATCCCAGCCCCCCTTAACCACATAGCCTAAAAGCTCCACGGCTTGATTAGCTTTTTCCACCTCTACAATGCCTTTAACTACGGGAAGAATATCTAGAATGGGCTTTGCAAAGAGGCCTGGAACAGAGGTCGATCCTATGTGATGAATGGTTTGACAATTAGCACCTAGAGCTTGTTGGATAAGAGAGGCCTCTTATTCAAAGAGGCCTCTCCACTCTGGATTATAGGCTACAACTTCTACATCATAGTTTTTCAAACTACACACCAGGCTGCAAGACAGTCTCTACTATAGTTTTAGATGAAAAGGAAAGTCCCTTGATCTTATTAGCCGGCAGGGATTCTGAATAGGCGGCTACTAGGGTCTTGGAAATCTCTGTAGGAGAGCTCATCTGGAGTATTCGCTGAGCTAGCTCATACGCTTCGAGAAGCACGGTGTTTCTGATAGCTCGTTTCACAAAAGGGATATATCTAGGTGAGCAGGAAAATTCATTTACCCCAAGACCTAAAAGAAGGGGGATAAAAATCGGATTAGAGGCTATCTCCCCACAGATGGTGACAGGCTTGTTTTGCTTGCGAGCTTCCATCACTACCATCTTTATCATCCTTATCACGCTAGGATGCGCTGGATAACAAAAATCGCTCATAGAGGGGTTACTACGATCGATCCCTAAAGTATACTGAACTAGGTCATTTGTGCCGATAGAGAGAAAATCAGCTTCTTTTGCAATAGCATCGCAGATGAATACAACCGAGGGAACCTCGATCATACATCCTACGGGATAGTTGCGCCTTTTAACGATCCCCTGCTCTACGAGTTCATCTTGCACTTCATTGATTATTCTTTTGGCTTCAAGCAATTCATGGATGTCTGAAACCAGAGGTAATAGAAGTCTTACATCTGCATCACCGGCCGCGCGCATGATAGCACGCAGCTGCGTGCGAAATATGTTTGGGTGACGAAGAAGGAATCGGATTCCTCTACAACCAAGAACTGGATTGGCTTCCTTTTCATGCTCAAAAAACAGGTTGGGATTCTTATCCCCACCCACGTCAAATACCCGTATCACAACAAATAGATCAAGCGATTTGGTAATAAGTTCACAGTAGGCAGCATACTGCTCTTCTTCGGATATGAATAAGGTATGCTTCTCCAAAAAGAGATATTCCGATCTAAATAGACCGATCCCTTCAGGCCTATAGTTATGCATCTCATCTAAATCAGTAAGGTTACCGACATTGGCAAGCACATGGACTAAATAGCCATCGACTGTCTCTGTTACATGATGAACATCTTGCTGAAGGAGTTGATAGGAAGTTTTTAGACGCGTTTTGATCTCTTTATACTTCTCAAGAGTCGCACTATCAGGATTTACAATGATTTCACCAGTCTGTCCATCGACAATGATACATCGTCCTTGGACACTTTGAAAAAGATCTACATCGATACTCGATACATAGGGAATTCCCTTAGCGCGAGCAATAAGCGCTGCATGGGAGTTTCCTCCTCCACTTTGGGTTACAAAGGCACTTACACGCGAGGCCTGAATTGCCGCCGTATGGGAGGGGATAAGTTCTTTAGCAAAGACAATTGAGCTTAAAGGAATATCCGAAAAATTAATTTTATTTTTCTCCCCTAAATGACTCAAGATTCTTTTAGAAAGATCTAAAATATCGATGAGTCTCTGCTGAAAAAATTCGTCTTTCATCTTAGCAAATTTCTTCTCATATTCTCTAATAACAGCAGAAAATACCGATTCAATATTTCTTCTGACCGAGCGAATCTTTTCTTCTACATGCTCCGTGATCAAGGGATCTTCAAGCATCTGCAGATGAGTTTCTATGATATCGATAGCTTCCTGAGAGCCTTCTTTTTCCAGATTTTGCTTCAGGTATCCAAGCTCTATTTTGCAGGCGGAAAGAGCTCCTCTATAGCGGAGAATCTCGTCATCCACTTGATTACTACGAATCGAAAACTCAAGGATAACATCATCTGTTTGTGGAGTGATAAAAAAAGAAGTTCCAATAGCAATCCCTTCGCTTACTGGAGCTCCCTGAAGTCGAAATTCTGTACTTTCGTCCATGTATGTTATTCCCCAAATCCCTGCTGGAAAGCAAGAGACAGCTTGTTCATCACTTCTTCTGCATCATCCCCTTCAATATCGACCTTGATCACTGAATTTTTTGCAGCTGCGAGCATTAGTATGCTCATAATACTTTTCGCATTAATCGTTTCGTTCTGATAAGTAAAAGACACAGATGATTTTGTCTCTTGCAATAACTTCACAATAGCAGTTGCAGGCCTTGCATGCAGCCCTAAGGAATTCATTACTTTTACCTTACACGACACTTTCACGGATGTTCTTCCCTTTGCTATGTTTCTTAGAAATCGTTTCCAGAAGCTTTATATTAAAATCTTTTGCCGAATTATATCCCATCTCTTTTAATCGATGGTTTAAAACAATCGTTTCGATAAGGAGGGCTACATCCCTTCCAGGCTTCACAGGAAGAGTATGGTAAGGGATTTTTATCCCGAGAATATCTGAATATTTCTCATCAAGACCTACCCTATCGTAAAATTTCTTATCATCCCACTCTTCTAACCTGATCACCATATCGATCCGCTTATCATCCCTTACGCAGACAGCCCCATATAAATGTGCGACATTAATAATACCTATACCCCGAATCTCCATAAGGTGGCGAGTGAGATCAGATCCGGATCCTTCCAAGTACAACCCCTCCCGTAGCCTCACCTTCACAGCGTCATCTGTAATAAGCCGGTGTCCCCGTTCTATGAGGCTCAAAGCCGCTTCACTTTTCCCGACAGACGAGTCCCCCTGTATCATCACCCCGACTCCAAAAGCCTCTACTAAAGTGCCGTGGCATGTCATGCTAGGAGAAAAATCTTCCCAAAGAAGATAACTTAAACGACTTTGGAGCTCCATGGTCTTAAGGCTCGATCGAAAAAGTGGTATCTGCTGCTTCTGGCATGAGTCTATAAGCTCTTTTGGAGCAGGTAGCTTACCTGCGACAATAACAAGTGGAGTTGCAAGCGTAAGTATGGCTCCTAGCCTTTCTAATCGAGTAGCTTTATCAAGATCTTTGAGATAAGAAACCTCAGAATTACCAAATATCAAAATCCTCTGGTTGACATAGTTTTTTAAATATCCCGATAAACTAAGACCCGGCCTATGTGCTTCAGGCAGCTTGATCGGTCGCAAAAGATTCGTTTCTCCTGAAAGGATCTCTAAGCCAAGCATGTCCTTATAAGAATCTAATAGGTTTTTACTGGTATACATTAGTCTCCAATGCTTTCTAAATAAAATGTCAGCCAGTCAAGAAAAGAAGGAAAGGCCAAGGTATCGCTTAATGCTTTAGAATTTTTAAAATCAGATACCGTTTTATCTCTCAGAGAAAAATAGATATTGCCAACCTCTGCGGTTGGATACCACTCCCTATAAAAGCATTGATAAGCTCTTAATCCAAATGACTCGTAAAAGGGAATAAGCTCCCCTGGATCGATTATATGATCATGGCATTTGATCACGAAATTCTGATCTGAGAGATCACGAACAAGACGTCTATGGATCCGAGGCATGTCCTGCGCTTTACATACCCCTGTGTCAGTATGCTTGCTAAATCCATTATGAATATGTAAAAACTTAAGAAAATCATTTGGTAAAGATCCACCAAATTGATCATTTAATAGCTCTATTTCTCTAGATCCTGGCGGTGGCGCTCCCTGATAAAAGCAGCTGTCATCTTTTAAGCTATAGACCATTTCACACTCAAAGGAAAGTCCCTCCCCCCATTGCAAGATATAAACACCAAGATCATCAAGACTGGTAAAAAACTGACTCAGGAACCGATGTATATGAGGTACAAAAGGAAGAGTACTAAGCCAATAGTCTCTAACGAAATCTATTCTATCTTGCCTTGGCAGTTGAGCTAGCTCATACCATCCCTTAGGTAGAAGATAGACCTTTTCATGCGCTTTCTCCCAAGTGAGAGAGCGGTCTTCGTGGATGGGTATCACTTGGTGAAAAGTCTTTACTTGGGAGCTGTCCCCTGTAGACTTTTGATAGTATTTGCATACATGAGAATTCATTAAAAAAAATCCACCCACGTCAATTAGCCAAGTTGTGAGCTTAAAAGAAAATTTCCATTTTTCAAAGAAAAAAGAATATGGATATTAAGTTCTCAATGGAGAAAAAAGTTTGCAAATTAACTACAAAACGGATCAACTTAAAGAAAATAACTTTAAAATTGGAAAAATCGATGACCTATACGAAAGTAGTTATTATTGGCGGAGGTTTTGGCGGATTAAATGCAGCCAAAACACTTAAAAACGCCTCAGTAGATATTCTTCTCCTTGATAAGACAAATCACCATCTTTTCCAGCCCCTATTATACCAGGTAGCAACAGCCGCACTATCTCCTGGAGAGATCGCTTATCCGATAAGAGAAATCTTCCGGAAACAAAAAAACACCATGGTGATCATGGGGGAAGCTGCCTCCATTGACAAAGACAAAAAAAGTGTCATCCTCTCCAACGGAGATGTTGTTAACTACGACTATCTCATCTTAGCTGTCGGTGCTAAGCATTCTTACTTTGGCAATGACGCCTGGGAAGCTTTTGCTCCAGGCTTAAAAACAATCGGAGATGCCCTATCCATTAGGGAAAGGATTCTCACCTCTTTTGAAAAAGCAGAAAGACTAGACAACCCTAAAGAGTCTGCTAAATTTATGAGCTTTGTCGTTATTGGTGGGGGACCCACGGGGGTCGAGATGGCAGGAGCGATCGCTGAGATTGCCCATACTACACTATTTGATAATTTCCGCAAGATCAAGCCGGAAACCTCCAAAATTTATCTCATTGAAGCCATGCCCCACATCTTACCGGTATATGCTCCAAATCTTGCAGATAAGGCAAAGCTCGAGCTCGAAAAACTTGGAGTGCATGTTCTTACCAATACTAAGGTTACAAGCATCACCGCAGAGGGTGTACAGGTTGAAGGGCAGTTCATTGAATCTAAAAACGTGATCTGGGCCGCCGGCAATCAGGCCTCCCCTCTTCTTAAAACATTAAACACCCCCCTCGATCGGCAAGGGCGAGCAATCGTTGAAGCTGACTTATCCATACCAGGCCACCCGGAGATCTTTGTCATTGGGGACGCTAGCTGCGCTATGGGTAAAGAGGGCAAACCGCTGCCAGGTATTGCACCGACGGCCATTCAGCAAGGGCACTACGTTGGTAAAATCATCAAAAATAATCTCTCTAAAGAGCGTCGCCCCCCCTTTAAATATCTCGATAAGGGAAGCATGGCGACAATCGGCAAAGGCAAAGCCATCGCCGTAGTTGGCAAATTACAGATGACAGGACTTATAGCCTGGCTTGCATGGGGACTGATTCACCTTCTTTATCTGATAGGATTTAGAAATAGACTTGGAGTTATGATTGAGTGGATAACAGTCGCTTTTACCGGTCAACGTGGAGTGAGAGTCATTCGAGGATCGATCGATAAGGACATCCTTAAATAATGGATTCCATTTCTAGCGGCACGCTCGGGCTTTGGAAAAAAAGCCCAGCGCTGCTCCTTGGACTCCAACTACTTCTCGGTATTGCCTTCTCCTTTTCTCTAGATTATTTTTTTCTCCTTATAGCAGTAGTTATGACTCTCCCTTTTTGGGCTCTTTCTAAAGAGAAGATGTATACGCAAACACTGCTTTGTCTATTAACCTGCCTTTCCGGCGCTCTTTATGGGCATATCATTATTGATAAAGACCATCCTCTTACTTCCCCGGAAAAGGGGGTAGCCCTTTTTTCTCCAAGCAATATAAAGCAAGAGGCTTCAGCATTTCACGCCTCCTTTGTATACAAAGGAGAGCTTACGTATTTTGTATCGGAGTCTATGGAAGGCTACGCCCTACCTTGCCGGGTGAAAGCACCCAAGGGGGAACGGCCGAAGGCTGACTCTTCCTTTTTTCTATCGGGCTCTCTTAGAAAAAACGGTCCTCAGAGCTTTGAATTTATCACTGACGGCCCCTGGCAAAAAGTAAAAAACACTTACTCCTTTGCCCAGATGCGCTATAATGCAAAAAAGGTCTTTCACAACTTTGTAAAAAAACAGATCTCTGATAAGAAGGCCTCTGACTTTCTCTATGCCCTTTGCACAGGTGAGGTAGAAGATAGGATGATGTCTTATGAATTTTCAAAACTGGGGCTCCAACACATCCTTGCTGTATCGGGATTTCATTTTGCGTTAATCGCCCTTTTTGCAGGATCTATCCTTAAGTGGCTCTTTCCGGAAAAGACCTACCTCTTTCTCCTTATCTTCCTTATAAGTTGTTACTTTTTTTTCCTCGGCAGCTCCCCTTCGGTATTTCGCGCGTGGATTGCAATCACCCTCTGGTCTCTTGGGAAAATCCTCGAAAAAAAATCCAGTGGGTTAAATACTTTAGGGGTGTGTTTACTTATTGAGCTCATCATCAATCCCCGCTCTATTTTTCATTTAGGATTTCAGCTGAGCTTCCTCTGCACTGCGGCCCTTCTTCTTTGCAGTCCAGTGACCCTTGAGTGGATGAAAATCCTTTTTCCTCCTAGAACCAAAAGAGTTCTCGTTGAATTATCTGTTGTAGAGCGCGTAGCGTATCTCTTTTGCTGCTTTTTTAGAGGGGCGTTGGCTGTCACGCTCGCCGTACACATCGCATCGATCCCGGTCTGTCTATATCACTTCGGGACATTTCCTCTTTTAAGCCTTACGTACAATATATTCTTTCCGTGGCTTACAGGTATTAGCATGTTTGGGTTTATGGCAGCATCCCTTTTTTCCTTTTGCCTTCCCTTCCTTGCTAACCTTCTTAATTCCATTAACACATCTTTCACCTCATTTCTTATGGAGTTAAGTGCTCACCCCCCGTCTCTACTCCAGTATAACATTTCCGTTTCTGCGATCCCTGCATCTCTAGTTATCCTTTATCTTATGGTGCTACTTTTCTTTTTTTCAGCATACGCCTCAAAAAAGAGCTCCTAAATAAAAAATCACAAAAAACTATTTTCTTTAAGTGATCACTCCTCAAGTGATAAATCTTGAGGCAGGCGTTCACCTAACTCTATAATGCAACGCAATTAAACTCATTTTCAAATTCTTCAATGGTTTTTAGAATTAATTCCCAATTAGGAGTTGCTCTGAAAAACATCGATTCCATAAGGCTGTAATCCTTCTCTAGTTCATTTAAAATTCGAGAAGGAGGCAAGAGTTTTAAGGTTTCCTTTCGAGCTGCTCCGTAGTTTGCCCAGCTGGATGCAAAATAAATGCTTTTATGGATAGCAACTGTTTCGAGTAAAGCTGTCTCAATAAGAGCCTTCTCCTTTATCTCCGAATTAAGTAAACGAAAAAAATCATAATAATGCCTTGAAATTCGTGGAGGAAGCTTTTTGTCTTCGGGCAAATGTGCATATTGATGAAGGATAGTTGCTTTCTCCCAAAAAGTTCGTTCAGCATTCAATACCCGAACTACTATTTCAGATTCGTAAATCTTCTCTTCTAGAGCTTCTTTAACGTAACTCTTTATGTTATGTTCGCTCACAGGCCAGTGTTCAGATCTTGCACCAATTTCGATTTTAACAAGGGGACGAATGTATCCTGATTTAGAACTCTTACTCGGATATTCAAATAATAAAGTCTGAGCATCAGGGTCTTCTTCATCAGAGAAAAGTCTCCATCCTTCGGCTGTTCCTATTTTCGAGCTAATGACGTCCTTAAGATCATCTAGCATCTGAGTTTGGACATAATTAGAGCAGGCTTTTGAAAGATTATCGATGATAGCGTTTTGTTTTTTCTTTAATGGTGCATTTTCAGGATTATGACGCGACCCAAAACCAAAGAATTCCCTTTCAATTGAAAGATCTATATCTTCTGAAAAGCGATCTATCAATCCGTATATTTTTGAAAGAGATGTCCCTCCTTTAAAAGTAAGGAAAGGTTTCATCTTTTCTAAGGAAAACAACCTTGCCAAAACCCATACGACCCAGTAGTCTTTCTCAATAATTTCAAAGGGCATGTTCTTCATATCTGCAGCCGCTCTAAAAAAAAGCTCACGTTCTTCTTTTGGCAAAAGGCACAGCTCATTCATGGCTTAAACCCCATAATTTCAAAGACAAGAGATCGTATCCATGCAGGTGCAAATTTCATATTTTTCCTAATTTCATTTTCGTTTGATCCTTTTAAAAATTTTAAAATTTGCGCACGTCCTTTTTGATCGATATGGTCTTTCCCTAAATTCTTCAAAGCTTGAATTAGAAGACCTTCTCTAGTTCCGGCAGAAGACATGATTTTTTTTGTAGTCTTTTTGAAAATGATTTCTTGGTTACCTATTTTGACTTTCCTAGATGGACCTTCTGTTAAAAATACAATTCGGCCAGGCACTTGCATAGAAAGACCAACTAAATTGGCAGCATGAGCTCCAGCCGGTTGAATTTGAACTCCATTTTTCTCTGCAATTGCCTTAGCTACTTCATTTAAATCTGCTGGGATTATACCTAAAAGATCATGCATTATCGGGTAATCATAAATACCTTGGGAGAGTCTTCGAATAATATTTTGTTTTTGAAGTTGAGACAAAGCTTTTCTAATAGAAACGTCGCTACCTAGATCAGAAAAATGCAAGGGAGTAAAACACCACCCCGGGCCGTTTTCTATAATTCTATTTTTCACCAAGATTTCAATACTTTGACGCATTTTTATCTCCCTTGTTTATCACAAAAATAGCATCTTTTTGTGAAACCAGTCAACAGAAAGAGCGATTTTTTCCACAAAAAAAGCACCTTTTTGTGAAAAAACATCTATTTTGCAGGCTCTATCCTTAAACAGCTCTTTCCGGAAAAGACCTACCTTTCTCTTCTTATCATTCTTATAAGTTATTAGTTTTTTTC
>Ga0118677_10003778_pt3 | contig 13170 bp, 8 predicted proteins | sample AliMusrvi5mmetaG_FD_86154 | JGI IMG/M metagenome (GOLD analysis project Ga0118677, IMG submission 86154)
CGATGGCCTGCTCGTCGCCCACCCCGCATTCGCCGCATCCAACAACCGCGCCGTGGTCTGGCACTTGCGCGACACCGCCTCCGGCGAAATCCTCCGCTCCTCCGATCCCATCGCCCCGGATCGCCCGCTCCCGCTCGCCGCATTCCTCGACCGCACCGCGCTGCGCGTCCTGTTCGCCGATGGCGGCTTGATGGAAATGCCGGTTTCGCCGGTGGAGCCTGTTAGAACCACGCCGCCGGCGCAGCCGCTCCATTTGCTCCGCGCACAGTTTGCCAGCGACGGTGGCGCGGCACTGACCCTGATAGACCCGGGTCCGCACCGCGCCCCGGAATGGTTCCTGCGGTCCTTGGGTGGGCAGTCCTCCGCCTCGTTGGCACCCGCCGGATTGCTGGAACGTTTCCCGTGGAGCCGCAATCCCGGCCTGTGGACCGACCTGTGGCGCGAGGCCGATCACCCGCCGCTCAAGGTGGACGACCGCACCGCCCACGTTCTGATAGAGCCGCACCCGCCGATCCGCGCCGGTTCCGCCATCACCGCGCTGGCGGTGAACGCCGAGCGGGTGATCGTCGGCGAAGCCAGCGGCACCCTGACCCTCCTGCGGACCCTGCCGGTGCCGCTGGTGAAACCGGATGCGGCGCAACCCAAGGCCTTCGATGCCACGTCCCTCGCCGCCCTGCGCCAACTCACCGTCGCCCTAACAGGAATCCGCTACCACGAAGCCACCCGGACATTCACCGCGACCGCCACGGTGGACCGCCTGTTGGCCTGCAGGGATTGCGATTTCAACGCCCTGCTGCGGGTTTTTCCGGCGCTGGATTTCAGTCCGCTCGTCACCGTGATGCATTCGATCCACCCTCGCTCCGCCGCACCCGCGGCGCTGGTGCCGCTCTGGGACCGCCTCGCTCGTGCCGATTCCTCCGGGGCCTCGTGGCCCAGGTTGTTGGAAAAGGCGGCGGATCTATCAAAAACCGCGTGGCATCAGGAGCTGACGGCGGCAGTGGTTGCCCGCGCGTCCAAGCAGCCGGTAAAACCGGAATCCTCACCGTGGTTTGCGCCACTCGGCATGGAACGTTTGTTTGAAACCAGCGATACAAACGCCATCGAGACTACCATTCAGGCAGTCGGGGGTACGGGGCCGGCAGCCGCCAAAGCATTGGAACTTTCGCTGGCGTCGCGCCATCCCGAGTGGATTGTCGCCTGTCTCGCGCATGCGGTTGATCTGCCGCCGTTGTTGCGGCGGATCGCGGATTCGCGGATTGCCTGGTTGCAGGATCGGAAAGCGGACGCCTTGACCGGTTGGCCCGAGATTTTTCCCGATCTGCAACAAGTGCGGTTGAGCGAGGATTGGGACGGTTGGGAGCAGGCGGATTTCAGGCAGGCACTGGAGCAGCTTCGCCTTTGCGTGGGCGAGGTGCTGGCCTCCATCGAGGTTCCGGCCAATCCCACCGCCGAGCAACGCCAAGCCATCGCCGCACGCCTCAGCGATCCGGCCACGATCCGGGCGGTTGGCCGCGCCCGTTTCGCCAGTGCCTGTCTCAAGGCGGCGCTGGCCTTCGCCGCGTTCAAGGAGGAAACGGCAACCACCTTCATCCTGGCAGCCCGTGCCCGCGAGTTGGGCGAGGCACCCGCCCCCTGCCTGCGTGCCGAAGCCATGGCGCTCACCGCGCTCGGCGACTATCAGAAAGCCCACGACCGCTGGATCACCCTGATCACCGAACACCCGGTGGCGGCCCAACTCCCGGGCGACTATGCCGAGGCCTCATATACCTCGTTTGAAAACTCCGATCCACGCCAGGCGATGGCGATCCTGACAACCGGCCTGCACCGTTTCCCCAAGGACGCCAACTTCGCGCTGCGCGCTGGCTGGGTCGCCCTGCTCACCGGCAACGCCGAACGCGCCTACCGGTTCCTTCTAACAGGACAACAGATCGGCTATCCGCCGGAGAAACTGGAAAACGCCACCGCCCTGCTGGCCATCGCCGCAGTGCAGACCGGCGCCGCCGAGGATGCCGCCGCCTACTACGAGGACCTGATCACTCTGGATCCCGCATGGAAGAATCCGGATACCATCGAATCGCTCGAATGGCCGGAGGAATTGAAGGCGTCGCTCCGGCAAGTCGTCTCCCCGGACCTCACGCCAGATCCATCACCATTACTTTTGCCCACCATTCCTTGAACGTGTTGATGAACGCGTGATGGTCGGCATCCGCCTGATAGGCGTCGTGATCCTCCACGGTGGCGAAGCGCATGCTCAACGCATAACTCCACGATTGGTCGATCACCGGCCGTTGCACGACTTTGGCCGGCACCGCCCACCGCCCGCCGGCCACCAGCCCGATGTCGAACAATCGCGCCAATCCTTGCTCGAACACCGCACGGTCCGCGGGATTCTGATATTCGTCCTTCAGCCAGAAATAAACATGATGCTCCATGGCCGCCGGATCTAGCAGCCAAGGAGCGCCGTGACAAGCATGGAAAATCGGGTGCTCTCCCCGGGACCGCGAGTCTTGAGAAACATCCCTCCGTTTTCCGCCGTATTCAACCGACCATGATCCGCACCCTGCTCGCTTTGTTCGCATGCGTCACGTTGTCAACCGCCGGGGAAGAGGTGCGGCAGGCGTCCGAGGCGCGGTTGTGGCTGAATGTTCCGGCCGGCCAGGCACCGCTGCGGGACGTGCGGGTTTCCACCGGCCGCGCCAGTGACGCGTCGTGGGAAAAGGATCCGGCGGTACGCGAACGGCATTCGGACATCGTCTTTCCAATCCGCTGGTGGCAGTGGAATGAGATCTCCGTGTCCTTCACCCCGGCGCAGGACGGCTCGGTCGAGTTGGTGCTCAGCGGCCCGTGGGCGCAGGGCAAATCCGGCTCCTTGATCCGTCAGGAAATCCTGTGGGATGACCTCGCCGCCACCGGCACCGACCTGCAAAACGGCGGCTTCGAAACCACCGCCGGGAATTGTCCCGCGTCGTGGCAGGCGCCATGGGCCCCCTACCCCGCCACCACCGACTGGCCGCTCGCCAAGGCCGAACCGCTGACCGGAAAAGCCTTGGCCGCTACCTGGCACAACCGCCCGCTCAGCCAATCCCTCAAGCTCAAGGCCGGTCAACAGGTCGTGCTCAAGCTCCACGCGAAAGCCGCCACGCCGCCCGGATTCATCCCGCCCAAGCGGCTCGGCAACGACACCCCGGCCCACCGCGCGTGCGCCCAACTCAAACGCGGCATGAATCTCGGCAACGGCTGGGAAGCCCCGCCCGACCAATCATGGGGCGTTCATTTCACCACCGCGGATATCGACCGCATCGCCGCCGAGGGCTTCGATCACATCCGCGTGCCGGTGGCCTTCCATTTCTATCTGATACCCGGCGACCACGGCCTGGAAATCTCCCCCGCCCTGCTCAAGGAACTCGAGCCGGTGCTGCGCCACGCGCTCGACAGGAATCTCCACGTTTTGTTAGACTGGCATCATTTCAACGACCTGACCCAATCCCCGGCGGAGCACACCGCGCGGTTCACCGCCGGTTGGGAAACCATCGCCCGCCACTTCAAATCATGGCCGCAGGGAATGTATTTCGAATTGCTCAACGAACCCACCGCCGCCCTGACCACCGCGGTCGCAAACCCGATCTATCAAAAAACCATCGCCACCATCCGGGCGCTCGACCCGCAGCGTATCATCGTCGTCAGCCCCGGCCAGTGGGGGCAGGCCGGTGAACTCGACCAACTCCGCCTGCCGGATGGCGATGACCGGTTGATCGTGACGTTCCATTGTTATGAGCCGTTTCATTTCACCCATCAAGGCGCTGGCTGGACGGGCTTGCAGGACCTGCGCGGCATCGTCTATCCCGGCCCGCCGCCCCAACCCTATCAGATTCCCGCCGCGCTCCGCGACAACGGCGGCGTGCGCTCGTTCGTCGAGGGCTATAACAAGCTAACAGGTGAGCAAAACCCCAGCTCCGCCCGCCCCATCCGCGAAACCCTCGATGCCGCCCGCGCGTGGTCGCAACACTTCGGCCGCCCCGTGCATCTCGGCGAGTTCGGCAGCCACAACCCCGGCGATCACGCGAGCCGCGCCCGCTATCTTCACGACGTGCGCACCCTCGCCGAGGCCCGCCACATTCCGTGGACGATGTGGGAGTGGAAGGCAAGCTTCGGCTACTGGGATCCGGTTGCTAACAAACCGAACTTCCACAGCAGTTTGTTCGAGTGAGTCATTGGCGTGCGCTAACATGGCGGGCATACCCGCCAGGCCATTGCCCATGGGACACCATGGAGCAGGCCATTGGCCCACCGGATTTTCATATTATCAGATGGACGGTCTGATTTTCGGTCTATTCCGCCGGGGTGCGGCGGGTGATGTGGATGAGCGAGGAGAATTTGCGGCAGATCTCCGCGAGTTTGGAATCGGCCATGATTTGATGGAGGGACCAGGGAAGGCGGAGACTCCAGTTATGTGAGCCGGCGGTGCCGGGGTGGTTGAAGCGTTCGTCGATGGCGAAGAGTTCGGTGATCATGAGGGAGGCGAAGCGGGAATTCGTGTCGAGCAGGGCCTTGATGAGGCGCAGGTGAATGCCCTCGGTGAAGGACGGCCATGACCCGTGCGCGGGAATCGGGAGACCGGCAAACTCGGATAGGATCCGGAGGGTGCCGTGAGCGCCCTGGACATGCCAGACGGGTTTGTCATGGGATTGCTGGATGGTCTGGAAGCAGCCGCGCCAGATGCTGTTGACGGGGTCGTGGTCGTGGGTCGAGTAAGCGGCGAACGAATTTTCCGGGAAGTCGCTGCCGAGGGCGGGGTGGCCGAATTCGTTGCAATCCCAATGTGGAATGCGGTAGCCGGCGATCCCGAGCGCGGAGAGATGGGGCCGCACGTAATCCGGGACCCAACCGAGATCCTCGGCGATGACATCGATGCCGACGGCGGCGGGCAGGATGGCCCGCAGACGGACATCGCCCTCGGCCCGGTTGGCGGCCTTGTTTTCGGCGCTGTCGTCGGGCCGCAGGAACCAACGCGGGAGGCGGCCGCCATTGCGAGCGGCGGCCTGCTCGTGGGAGAGGCCGAGAAACGTATGGTTGCGTTCGGGTCGCCACGGAAAAGCGTAGATCCGATAGAACCCGAGGATGTGATCGAGGCGGAAGATCTGGAAAAACTCGGCGATGCGGGCGATGCGGGATTGCCACCAGAGGAAACCGTTGGTCTCCATGTGGTCCCACCGGTAAAGCGGAATGCCCCAGTTTTGCCCCCATTGTTGGAAAAACGGATCGCTTTGGCCCATGCCTTCGGGAGGGGATCCGCCGAACCAGTCGAGATGGAAATTGTCACGCTGGAAGAAGACGTCGCAGGAATGCCAGCAAATACCGATTGGCACATCCCCCATGAGCTTCACATTGCGGGAGTCCGCGTGGGCCCGCAGCGCCCGCCATTGGCGGAAACACAGCCACTGGACAAAAGCGAAGAACCCAAGCCGGCTGGCGATGGCCGTTTCGTCGCGAACTCGCAGGTAGGCCAGGTGTTGGCGGGCCAGGCTGGGTGTCCGACAGGATTCCGGCCATTGGTCCCAGGTCAGCGTCTCGCCGTATTGTTCCATCAGCAGGCGGAACAGGCAGTAATCGTCCAGCCAGCCGACTTGTTGTTGTTGGAAAAGCGCGAATTCCTCGCCGTAGGCGGGTGGCCCCTCCCCGAACCGCAACCACGCCCGCTCCAGCAAACCGCGCTTAGCCCGCCTGACCGCCGGATAATCCACCCATGGCGCGTGAAGTGCGGCACCCAACTGGCTGCGTGCCAACGCGACATCCGCCACGTCCAGTCCCGGGATGTCGGCGTCGAGAGCCAGATAGATGGGATCGAGCGCGACGGAGGAAATGGCGCTGTATGGGCTTTCTTCCGCCCCGTTTTCATTGATCGGCAAAAGTTGAATGAACCCGACACCGTGATCTGCGGCCCAATCGATCCATTCGCGCAGGGCGGCGGTGTCACCGATGCCAAGATCCCCCTCGCGGCGGAGGCAAAACGCGGGAATCAAAATGCCGGCCTGGCGGTTTCCGGGTGGGTGCACGCACGGGATTGTGGCAGGACTTGCGAGCGCGTAAACCTGGAAATTCCCCTTTGTCGTGGCGACCGGCATCCCCAAGTTGGCGCGCGGGCTCCACCCAAGCGCCGATGACTCTGACCGAAAAACTTTGCGGGGGATTTTACTTGCGGGCATTGGGAATACGCTTTATGTGTCCCCACGAAACACAAACCATGAAAATTCCGTCCTCCCTATCCTCGGTCCGTTTTGTTACCATGCTCCTGATGGCCATGCCATTGGCCGCTTTGAATGCCGCCCAGCCGGCCGGTCCCAACACGGGTGCCGCCCCCCAACCCTCTTCTAGGGACAATTTCAAAAATGCCAAGATGGTCACCGTGGAAGGTGGAGTGATGCGTCCCAACCCCTACGACAAATTCATCGCCCTGGATGACGCGCTCGGCGCGGATGGCATCAAATGGAAAGAAGTGATGAACCGGACCGAGGTCAATATCGACCCCGATTCGATCAAGGACACGAAGGTGGCCATCCCCGCGTTGCTCGGATTCCGCATCTGCGACGGCGTGATGGCCATCAAGGCCCGCGATGCGGAAAAACTCAATTCCTGCGCCGATCATATCGAGAAACTGGGCAAGAAGCTTGGAGTCACCGATGATGACCTGCGCCGCGCCAAAATGGTGCGCTCGTTCGCAACCCGCGGCGAATGGGGCCGCGTCTTCCTGGAACTCGGCTATCTCCAACAGGACATCGAGCGGGTCCTGCAGCGCGAGTCGGGCGTCGGTGGCAAGGCACCGGTCCGCAAGATCCTCTATGCAGCGGGATGGATTCAAGGCGCCCGTTACACCTCCAGTTTGGTCAAGGACCATTACACCGAGAAAACCGGCGGCATTCTGCGTGAACCCATCCTTGTCAAGGAACTCAAGGCCGATCTCGACAGCACGGGCATGTCCGACGCGCCCATCATCAAGCTGATGTCCGACGCGATGGGCGATCTCCAGAAGCTCGTCAACGTCGAATTGCGCACCTCCCTGTCCAAGGACAGTGTCGAGTCCATGGCGAAAATCACGGCGCAAACCGTGGTCTCCTGCGTCAAAGAAGCCAAATGATGCCCGCTGTGCGGCGAACTGTCCACCAATTCACCCTTGCCATGAAATTCGCCCCCGTTCCCCTCGTGACGGCACTCGGTCTATGGTGCCTGGTTGAGCCGTCGTGCAATCCGGCGGACCCCTCGGCCATTCAGGAAAACCAAAAGGCGTTGGCCGAGACGATGGCCAAGAACATGCGCCTGAACGATGAAATCGCGGCACTCAAGAGCCAGTTGGAACAGGCGAAAACAGATGTGGAAAAGGCCAAAACGGATGTGGAAAAGGCCAAGGGCGACCGTGATATGGCGTTGGCGAAACCCGCCAAGGCGGAGGAACCCAAGATGCCGAGTGCCGCCGAAGTGGAAGCCAGACTGGATCAGGAAGTCGCCAAACTCAAGGACGAGGCAAGACAGAAAAATCCCGGTGCCAAGGTGGAAGGCCTCAGCACCTGGGATGTGACCAGTCCCGGGGATAATCCATACAGTTGCAAGGCCAAGGTGGCTCTCACCGACGCCAAAGGCAGCCGCCAAACGCTCTATTGGACCGGCTCAGCCAACCTCAAAGGCGAGTGGCAGTTCAAACAAGCCGAAAACCTGGAAGCCAAACTGGCGGAGCCGCCGCCTTCCGTGCAACCCACCGAACCGCCGAAAACCGTCGCCAAAAACGAGGAGAAAAAGGAGCAACCCAAAGAGGACAAAAAACCGGAGGACAAAAAACCGGACACGGACAATGGTTTCAAACCGCCGATTCTCACGGTTGTCAAAGACGGAGACAAGCGTGGCCTCAAGGATCAACAGAAGCAACCTGACAGGTCCCAGCAGCAGACCACACCGGACAAGCCGAAGCAAAAATTCGATATCGATCTGAAAAACCCTGTGATGGGTCCTGGCTCGAAGTAAGTGTCCGGTCGTCTTTCGTAAAGTCAGCTCATGCAGGCGGAACTTATCATCAATCAGCCAAGCGGCGGTGTTCGTTTTAACTTGGAAAAAGGGATGCATGGCGTGGCCGGCGTGGCTGCCGGCTATCCGATCCTGGTGATTCCCACCAATCCCAATCCCGTTCCCGAGTTGATCATCGAATGGGATCCGTCATTGCGAACCCTGATGTGGCGCGAGGCCAGCGCACCACGCGGCCGCAACCAGGCCCTCAGATCCGGCGAATCCTTCAGTCATGCCAATCTGACATTCGCGTTTTCCCTGAAATGGGACTCGCCGATCGTGGACGGTTCGCAACGCGAATCATTTCCCCTGTTTCCAAGCAAGAGCTATCAGTTCGGACGCGGGGCCAGCGAGGCACCCGACCTGACGGCAATCCACGTCGCCCTGGATCCCCAGGACCGCTCGATCTCCAAAGTCCACGCGCGGCTGTGCCTCGAAAATGGCGATTGGATGCTTTCCGACCACAGCTCCACCGAAACCTTGCTCAACGGGGAACCGTTCACCCGGGCCAAGCTGATCTTCGGTGACCGATTCAAGATCGGCGACTATGTGTTCGAGTTCCGCGGTTCGCAAATCGAACGCGTGGATCACTCGGACTCGGGGCGCATCGAGGCTCGCAATCTTTCGGTCATTGTGAAAGACCGGCTGACCGGCAACCCCCTGCACATCCTCAACGAAGTGGGCTTGCGCATCGGCACCGGCGATTTCATCGGCATCCTCGGCGGCTCCGGCTCCGGCAAATCCACCTTGCTCAACGCGCTCTGCGGGATCCGCCCGGCCGACCGCGGCAAGGTGTTCATTGGCGGCATCGAAAACTCGCTGCTCAACCAATTGCGCCCGGGTGCCATCGGCTTCGTGCCCCAGGATGACATCGTCCACCCGGAATTGGTCGTGCGCGACGCGTTCTACCTGGCCGCGCGCCTGCGCCTGCGCCTGGAAGGCAAACAGCGCAAGGCGCTCGTCGAACGCACCATCGAGTTGTTAGGGCTGGCCGAGCATGCGAGCAAGCGGGTCTATCATCTATCAGGCGGGCAGCGCAAGCGGGTCAGCATCGGCATCGAGTTGTTATCGAAACCCTCGGTGTTGTTCCTCGACGAGCCCTCGTCCGGCCTCGATCCGGCGACCGAGGAATCGCTGATGGAACTGCTGCAGTCGCTCACCCTCACCAATCTGACGGTGGTGTGCACGACGCACGTTTTGCAGAAGGCCTATCTGTTTGACCGCCTGGTTTTCGTGCATGGCGGGCGGGTGATCTTCGAGGGCAATTCGTCCCAGGCGCGGGATTTCTTTGTCAATCGCGCGGTGGACTTGAGCGATTCGCATTCGGGCAGCCATGCCAGTCTCGGCATCACCAAATCGCCGCTGGAAAAAATCTATTCCGAGGTATTGCGCGGCACCAAGAGCGCCGCCGAGTGGGAGAACGATTTCAAGCAATGGTCCGGCTATCAGCCACCGCCCGCAGTCGGGGTTGCCGATGCGCCGCGCCCGGTGCTGGCGAAGGCCGGGGTGAAGCGGGTCCCGGCCCGCTCGCGGTTCTTCACCCTGTTGGTCCGCCAGTGGAAGATCCTCGGCGCGGACTGGCTGAACCTCGCGTTCCTGTTCTGTCAGGTGGTCATGATCGGCTTGCTCATCGCGCTGGTGTCCGATGAGTTCGGATTCAGGATGTTCCTCGGCTTGATCGCCACGATGTGGTTCGGTTGCAGCAACGGCGCGCAACAGATCGTGGGCGAGTTGCCGATCGTCAAACGCGAGCAGATCTGCGGCCTCGGGCGCAACGTGTATCTCAGCTCGAAGTTCGCATTCCAGGGATTCATCTCCTGTGTTCAGGGATTGTTGTTGTTCGCAATCATCATCCCGGTCGGTCATCTGATCCATCCGATCGACTTTTCCGCAGACAATTTCAAGGAACTCTACCGCATGCGGCTGGAACAGGCCGGCTTGAAGGAAGCACCTGCCGCGACCGAGGATGAATACGCCGACGAGCCGTTCACCGCGGTGGAAAAAGACTCGAACGGCAATACGATCAGCGTCTCCGAAGACGATAAAGCGCCCGCCAAGAGCAAGGAAACCGCGAAACCGAAAGGACCGACGTGGTACCACCGCCTGATGGTCGCGCCACCCTTGAAGGTGGCGGCCACCGCCGCCAAATGGTTTGTCATGGAGGACAGTTTCATCGAATCCGGTGAACGACCGCAAAACGACGAAAAGGGCAATCAGTTGACAATGGCTGGCAAACCGCAGATCTATCCGGCAATCTCCGTCTGGAAGGTGCTGTCGGTCAATGTGATGCTCAAACTGGCGGCGTTCTTCGGCGCGGCTCTTGTCGGCGTGAGCCTTGGCCTGGCGGTGTCCGCCTGGGTCCGTTCCCCCACCCAGGCCGTCATGTGGGTGCCGCTTCTGCTCATTCCGCAAATCCTGTTCGGCGGTTATGTGGTCACTTTGCCCAAGATGTCGCAATTGGTGCGTTCGATCTCCAACGCTTTTCCCAGCCACGCCTGCCAACGTATCATCGATGTCTCCAATCTCTATGGCCGTGCCACGCCCTTCGTCACCAACCTCACCAAACACCCGGTCTTCCTGACTGGTGCCGCCGAACCCGAGGAAATCAAATGGTCCGACACCAAGGGCAACAAGATCTCGGAAAACTTCGACCGCGAATCCTACGTCAACACGTCCTGGCAAAACCTCGCGGTGATCCCCGAAAAACTCGGCCAACACAAAAAAGCATGGGAAGTCGCCGGCACCGATTCCTACGGCTCGGAGATCAAGCGCAAGCGCGATACCATCGAAAACCGGGGCGATGTCCGCTACAGCAAAGGCATTCCGTTCCTGTTCACTTTCCCGGCGGTCGCCGCCTCGTGGATCCTGATCGCCTGGGTCTGCTTCTGTTATCTGTTCGCCCTGTTAGGAATCCACCGCAAGACCCACGGCTAAATCATGAATACCTTCCGCAAACCATGCCTCGTGATCCGAATCCTCGAGTGTATTCTGTTAGCATGTGCCGCCGGACTGTTGCTGCGCGCCACCTGGTTGCCGGTATTCAAAATCAAGATCCTGGGTGAACTCAATCTGGAAAGCATGGGGATGTGGGCCACTCACGCCGCACGCTACACGTTCATCGCCGCCCTCCTTTGTCTGCCGTTGCGGCCGCTGGGTGTGTCCCGCTGGTGGATGGCATTATCCGTGGGGATTCTTTTCGGCCCGCTCGCCAGTCTGGCGGGACAGGCCATCGATCTGGCGAACTCACTGGCAACCTCGGAAAACCCTGTCAACCTCAAGGATGTGGTTCAACCCCTGACGGGTGCCAAATTCTGCGCGGCCGGCTTGGCCTGCTGGTTGCTTGACTTGCTGGTGGCGCTCGGCGGACTGATCTGCGGTTGGTGCCGGAAACGAGTCCCGCGGGTTCTGTCAGACCCTGCCTGCAGCGTTTTTCACGACCCTTCGGCATAAGTTCTCTATGAAAACTGAGGGATCAGGGATCAGGGATCAGGGATCAGGGGCTAGAAAAGAACAGCAAATTCTTCGCTAGCCCCTAGTCCCTCCGTTCACCCGGCCAACATGTCGCTTTAACCTCCCGACTAACTTGAATTTCACCACTGAATTTCAATGGGTTACAAATTGGCTTTTTGCGGTTGTGCCAGCCATTTCCCAACCAAGTTACTCTGGGTTCCACACCTGCAGCACGCCGGGTTCTGGTGCTAAAAGGGAAAATGAAAAACAACATGGCGCTTAATTTGTTCCACGGATTACCCGGATTATAGCGGATTACACGGAGAATATGACTGTTTTCTATCATATTTCACAATCACCCCGCAGGTGAATCCCCTATGATTCATAACTCATTCTTAATCCGTTCAATCCGTGTAATCCGTGGTTTCTATTTTCCTCTTTAGGGTTATGTCACCGTGTCCGTTCACCCAAAAGGTGAATGTCCTAACTGCTATTTCCAATCCAATTCTTTCAGTGAAATCAGTGGAATCAGTGGAATCAGTGGAATCAGTGGAATCAGTGGAAAATGCTGCCCGGAAAACCGATTCCATTTTCCCATTTAGGATTAGTCGACATCGGTGCGGAAGGGCGAGGCGGGGATGCCTTCTCTGTTGAAAAGATTCACCTCCGGGGAGTTTGCCCAACCGAAGCGGACCGCTTTCGGATCGCTCACACCGGCGGCGGAAACGATGACGCTGGGGCCCTTGATTTCCGCCTTGGCGGGCACGAACTTGCCGTCCGCTCCGGCAATGGTGAAACCTTTCAGGTCACCGTCCTTCGCGACGAGTCCGCCACCAACGTGGGTAAAGCTGATAGATATCCTGTCGTTCTGCGCCTTCATCTCCTGATAGAGCGGGCCGGAGAATTCGATCTTTTCGTGGTAGGCGAGAGCGCGCGCCGCGAGTGCCAGGCGCTGGCCGACCGGTTCTTTTTGTGTCGGATGGATATCGGTGGGGTTTCCGACGTCGGTCGTCACGGCCATGGCGGTGTTTTTGGATTTGGCGAGGGTGAGGAAGTGGCCGTCTTGGAAGCGGCCGATTTGACCGTCCTTGGCGAACCAGATGCGGCCCTGGCGGTCCCGGGCGAGGGTGCAATCAAACCGGACGGGCAGGCCATCCGCTTCGCGGAACCGGGTTGCCTGGCCTTGCCGGATGCGGCAGACCGCGCCGCCATGATACGCGAGCCAGATGGCGCCTTCACCGTCCTCGACCATTTCCTGCACAGTATAATCCGGCAGACCGTTGGTAAAAATTTCCGCCGGACCGGTGGTAAGTCGGACGATGGGGCCGTGGACCATCGCCAGCCAGAGGCCGCCACGGGAATCCTCCAGCAAAGTGCTGATCCGGGCGGTATAGCCGGAGTAATTGGGCAGCACGCTTTTGGAGGTGAACTCTTGGAAGTGGCTGCCGTCAAACCGCGCAACATGGCCGGCCGTGGCCACCCAAAGATAGCCGTCGGCGGACTGGGCGATGCCGGTGACGTTATTATTGGGCAGGCCGTCATCCGACTGCCAGGAACGGACCAGCCAGTCGGAATTATCCAAGGCCGCCTGACCGTTGCCGGCCAGGAACAGGTACACGCCGGTCCAAAGCCAGGGCCGGAGCAATCCGATTACCCCGAACAGGTGGCACC
>Ga0118677_10011586_pt1 | contig 13168 bp, 4 predicted proteins | sample AliMusrvi5mmetaG_FD_86154 | JGI IMG/M metagenome (GOLD analysis project Ga0118677, IMG submission 86154)
ATAATCCGGTCAAGCCAAGCCTGGGTTTCGGACCAACTCGCGTTGTTCAGCAGGTGTACGATGTTGAGCCTGACCCATCCGTCCACGGGAAGCCGGCCGAGCGCGTCGTCGCGGATTCGCGGCAGGTTTTGGCTGAAGCAGGTCACCTGATTGATCATCGCGGGAACGAGCAGTGCCGCGGCCACTCCCAGCACGACCGACAGGCCGCCGATCACGATCCACAGGCTGACCCAGCGTTTCATGCCCTTGGCACACAACCAGTCCACGAAGGAATGAAGCGTCACTGCCAGGAACAGTGCCAGAAACACCAGCAGCACCAGCGGCCATAACATATAAAGCGCATAGGCGATGATCAGCGCCGCGAATACCTTGAGAATCGTGGTCGTGGGAACGGATATCTCCACACGCCGGCGTGATGGTGTCAGGGCTGGCAAGCGCACGTTCTGCGGATGTTGGGGGATCTCGGCGGGTGGAGCGGAAGTAACCTTTTCCGCAACTCGCGATGGTGACGGTTTGGTTTTCATATCATGTCGTGAGCTTGATCGGCTCCGCATTGACCTGACAGACCGGAGTGCCGTCTTTCCTGAGTTGCTTGCCGGTTGACGAACGTTGATTTGGATCCTGAAGTGAGCTTGCCTGCCGCAAACGCTCATTTTCAAGCTCACGTCGCGAATCAACTATCATCAATCGGCAATCATCGATCTTCTTCGGGTTTCGGCTGGTCTGAGGCCGTGCTTCGCTAGCCTTTCTTGTGGTCCTTTTTGTCGGATTTGTCCTCCTCGTTGCCACCTGGGGAGGATCTGGATTTCGAGGGCTGGTCCGGGTTCCGCTGGATGTTCTTTTCCGAACCTCGCGAACTGCGCTCCGGTTGATCGTGTACTTTCACAGGCGCTTCCTTGGTGCGGTGTTCGGGTTCCGGTTGGATCTTCGTGTCGCGCGGGGTGACTTCGGTCTTGCGAAATTCCGGTTGGATCTTCGTGTCGCGCGGGGTGACTTCGGTCTTGCGAAATTCCGGTTGGATCTTCGTGTCGCGCGGGGTGACTTCGGTCTTGCGGGATTCCGGTTGGATCTTCGTGTCGCGCGGGGTGACTTCGGTCTTGCGGGATTCCGGTTTGAGGTTGCCCTTGTCGCCATGTGGCAGAGTGGCGGAGTTTCCGGCCCCTGGTTGCTCTATCAACTTAGCCGCAGGCGATTTTTGGAGTGCGGGTGGTGTCTGGTTCTTTTTGAGCTGGGTGACCGGTGAGCCGACGATCGGCGAGCGAGACATTTTCGCATGGTTAGCGACCGCAGTCTCACCCGGCTTCAAGGCTGCCGTGCCGGCACCCGTGGCTTCCAGCGCGCGCCGTTCATCGCGTGATTTCTGAACTTCCGTGCCGCGCAGGGCCAGCGTCTGCCGGTCCTGCTTGGTGACCGCCTGCAAGCGTACCGCTCCACCCTTGCGTTTGGACAGTTGGTCGATGGGGGTCGCCACCATCAGGTGGTTCTGTTTGGCTGCGGCGGTGGTGGGGTCGATAGCGCGCATGGCGCTCCAGGTGCGCGGCGGACGGGCATCCACATGATCGCGGCGATACTGGTAGGTGGTCGCGGCGCTCTGCGCCCAATTCTGGTCCTGGCGGTGCATCCAGAGCTGATGGGAGAAAATCGGATCGTAACCACTGCGGTTGGACTGATAGGCATAAGCCGCGAAGTAGCCGCCCTGGTTGTAACTATTGTCATAGTAGTCGCCGAAGTAATAGTGGTGGTAATTGGGACGCAGGAACAGGTTTTCGGCCAACAACGCCAGATCGAGCACAATCGATGGCGAATAGCTGTATCCTGACCGTGAAGACAGGCCCGAGTCGAAATAGACCGGAGCAAAGAGCATGCCGCGACGATTCACCGAGTAATCCCAGTAGCCATCGACAAAGACATATCCCCGCGGGGTCCACACATAATGGGAGGGCATCCAATCCCAATCCGCCCGGCCCTGCGCCCAATAGCCGGGGCTCCAGGCGTAGCGCTCGTCGCGCCAGAGCCAACTGCCCGGCGTCCAACCATAGTCGCGGGATGGTGCCTTGGTGCTGGGGCCTTCCTCCACGGTTGCCGGCGGTGCCGGCAAGTAGGTGGTCTCCTCTTGGGCCGCGTTCGCCCAATAACCGGATGTCCATTGGTAACCTTCGGTGATTTTCCCCCAATATCCGGCGACCCATGCGCGACCGGGCGGCAGTGCCCGCCATGTGCCGCTCACCCAGAGGAAGTCGCTGCGCTCGTCATCCCACGCCCAGTAGCCCGGGATCCAGGTAACGTTGGTTCCTTCCGGCCGCTCACCCGGCGGGACTTCCTCGATCGCGTTGGGCGGTGCCTTTTGCACGATGACGCCCGGCGCGGGATTGAACGTGACCATCCCGGCAAATGCCTCATGCACCGGCCCGCGGGTGAGCACCTGGACTCCCTGCGCATCCTTGTCGGCCTCCTGAGCCCGGCACAGGCCGGTGACCCAACTATAGCCGACCAGGCCGACCAGCACGGAAACCAGGCAGCCACGGGTGATGAGACGGGCACGCGAGCCGGGGTCGGGGCGTGTCATTCTTCTGATGGTTTCCAATTGATATGTATTCATGATTTCAGTATGGTTGTGTCTTTCATGTCGATGACGCAACCGTAGTCTGTGGAATGGACAATTCCTATGGGGTATAGCCCTACTTTCGCAACAGGCGTCAGGTGACATCTCCCGGCAGCCAATCATAGGCATCCTCGAAGGAGGTAACCACCAACATGGAACCCGCTGTTCATGACCGGATTTTGAATTCGACATCATGCTCGTGGTGATCGTCCTTGATCGGGATGCAAGCACCCGCGAGCGGCCGGCCATCGACTGATAGATAACAGCTTTCCACCGCGTCCGCCGCAAGGCGGCTGATCGTGATATGATAGACGGTCTGGCGGAAGCGGTAGTGGATTTTGAAACTGTCCCAGGAATCCGGGAGCAGCGGGGCGAGGCGCAGTTGGTTTCCTTCCAGATTCACCCCCAGCAGGTTTTCGACGAGCAGGCGGTACATCCAGGCGGCCGAGCCGGTGTACCAGGTCCACCCGCCGCAACCGGTGTGCGGGGCGACGGCATAGACATCGGCCGCCACGACATAGGGCTCAACCTGATAGGTGGCGATCCGCTCGGCGGACGCGCCATGGCGGACGGGATTGAGCAGATTGAAGAGTTCCCAGGCGCGTCCGCGATCCCCCATGAGGGCGAAGGCCATGGCGGACCAGATCGCGCCGTGGGTGTATTGGCCGCCGTTCTCGCGCACTCCGGGGATATAACCTTTGATATATCCCGGATTGAGGGACGATTTGTCGAACGGCGGATCAAACAATTGGATCAGCCCGGCGGCGCGGCGGACCAGTCGCTCATCGACGGCCCGCATCGCATCGCGCGAGCGCACCGGATCGCCGGCCCCGCTGATGACCGCCCAGCTTTGCGGCAGGGAATCGATCTGGCATTCCTGGTTGAGATGGGAGCCGAGCGGTTCGCCGTCATCGAAGTAGGCGCGGCGATACCATTGGCCGTCCCACGCGTGTTGTTCGATATTCGCTCGCAGTTGCCGCGCCTGGTCCAGGCAGCGGTCGGCGAAGGCCGGATCATCATGGGCGCGGGCGAGGCGGGCGAAGCGGGTGAGCACGTCATAAAGGAAGAACGCCAGCCACACGCTTTCACCGCGGCCATCCTTGCCCACCTGGTTCATGCCGTCGTTCCAATCGCCGCAGCCAATCAGCGGCAGTCCGTGAACGCCGAAAGACAGCCCGCGTTCGATGGCCCGCACGCAATGCTGATAGAGCGTGGCGGACTGGCCGGAGTTATTGGGCAAATCATAACATGCTTCCTCGTCCGGCTTGACCGGCCGGGCTTCGAGAAACGGAATCATCTCATCGAGCACGCCGCTGTCCGCAACGCATTGGACATAGCGGCAGGTCACATAGGGCAGCCACAGATAGTCATCGGAGAAATGAGTCCGCACGCCGCGACCGGTCGGCGGATGCCACCAGTGCTGAACATCTCCCTCGAGGAATTGGCGGGCGGCGGCCCGGAGCAAATGTTCGCGGGTGAGAGCGGGTTCGGCGTGCACCAGCGCCATCACGTCCTGCAATTGGTCACGGAACCCGAACGCACCCCCGGATTGATAGAACCCGGTGCGGCCCCACAGCCGGCAGCCCAGCGTTTGATAGAGCAGCCAGCCGTTGGCCATCACGTTCACTGCGGGATCGGGTGTGTCCACGCTGACGGCGCAGAGCGTGCGGCACCAATAGGCCCACACCCCTTCGAGGGCGCTGCGGCAGGCGTCGGCGCGGCGAAAGCGATAGATCAGGTTTTGCACATCGGCCGGGCTGCGGCCGACGCCGAGGCGGAAGCAGGTTTCGTGTTCCTGGTCGGGCAGCAGCTCGATGACCACTTGCATGGCACCGCACGGATCGAGGCCGGCGCCGACCTTGCCGGAGAGGCCGGCGCGTTTCATGGCCGCAGGTTGGGCGAGGTTGCCGTTGCGGCCGATAAACTCCTTGCGGTCACCGGTGAGCGTGCGGGCGGCATCATTCACATCGAGAAACACGATGCGGCCGGAGAAATCCGTGTTGTCGTAATTGCGTGCCAGCAAGGCACCGGTCTTGACGTCCACCTCGGTCCGCACGTGCAGCAGGCTCTTGTGCCGCAGATCAGCCAGCACCCATTCCAGATAACAGGTGACGGAGAGGCGGCGGGGGCGGCCGGAGAGATTGCGCAATTTGAGTACCGAGAACTTCACCGACGCGTCCATTGCCACATACACCCATAACTCCGAAGCGATGCCGTTTTCGGTGTGTTCGAACACGGTGTAGCCGAAGCCGTGGCGAATCACATAAGGCGTTTGCCCGCGGGCGGGTCCCGGTGTGGGCGACCAATAGCGGCCGGTTTGTTCATCGCGGACGTAAATGGCCTCGCCGGTGGGATCGCGCACCGGATCGTTGCTCCACGGGGTCAGACGGAATTCGTGGGCGTTCTCCGCCCATGTGTAGGCGGCACCGCTCTCGGTGACCATCGTTCCGAATTCGGCATTGGCCAGCACGTTGATCCACGGGGCCGGCGTGGTCTGGCCGCGGCGCAAAGTGATGACATATTCGTGGCCGTCGCGGGTGAATCCGCCATGTCCGTTAGATAGGATCAATTCGCGTGGTGGCAGTGGCGGCGGCACTTCGGAAATCGCGGGGCGGCTGGGCAGCAAGACGGGGACTCGCGGTCCGGAATACCTGCGATGTTCGAGTTGATCGCCCAGAGTTCCGCTCTCATCGTCGAGCACGACCCTGGCCGCAGCTTGCAGCAGCACGCGGTCGTCGTTGGGGATTTGTTCGAGGCGGCGGACAAAGATGCCGCCCGGCCGGTCGAGGATTTGCGATTCCTGTCCGGGTGCCACCAGGCTGGCGATGAGTTCCTGCAGGGACTGGCGGTAAACCGAAACGTCCTCATAGAGGATGACCAGGTCCGCGGTCAGGCCCTTCATGCGCCAGTACGAGTGGGCGCGGATGAGTTGTCTGACGATTTCGATTTTCCCGGTGTCGCTGATGTGGAGCAGGATGATCGGGACATCGCCTGAAATACCATGGCTCCACAGCCCGCTTTGGCCGCGGCGGTTGCCGAGCAGGACGTTGGAGTTGGCGCGGCACGAGGGATCCGCATAGATCAATGCGCCAGCCAGACGATCATAGAGCTGGGCTTCCGCCTCGGATGCGTTGAGGTGGTGCAAGGTGACCTGGCTATGGGTCCAGGCCATTTCCAGGGCCCGCTCCGCCATGCGCGAACTCTGATATTTCTCGATATGTGCGATGGCGGCCTCATGGGTTTCGGTGACACCGAAGATCAGGTCGATGGTGGCACTGCCATGGGGCGGCAGGGCGATGGCGCGCCGCAGTGAGATGATCGGATCGAGCACCGGCCCGACCGTGTTGGACAAGGGACCGGATCCCTGCATTGCGACGGGATTCACCATGGATCCTCCGCGACCGACAAACTTGCGGCGATCCGTTTCGCAGGAAATTTCTCCCGGAATGCCGTCCGGTGCCAGCATCAGGTGGAGCATCCACGGCGGCTGTTCCTCGGCGGAGCGGGCGCGTCGGGTGCAGAGGATGGCGGATGACGCGGCGGTGAATTCCGTTTGCACAAACAGATTGCTGAACGCGGGATGGGAAGCGTCCGCCGCCGGATGAGCGAGCACCACTTCCGCATAACTCGTCAGTTCGATAACCCGCGCCGCGCCGGTCCGGTTGGTGAGGGTGATGCGCCGCAACTCCACGTCATCTTCCGGCGAAACACAGATCTCGGTATGGATGTCGAGGCCGGCATGCCGTTGACGGAACTCCGCACGCGCCTGGGTGAATATGGCCTCATAACCATCCGTGGCCCGCAGGGTCGGTTGATAGGCGGTGGAAAAAAAATCCCCTGTCGCCAGATCCCGCACATAAACAAAGGTGCCCCAGTGATCGCAAGTGGCATCCTCGCGCCAGCGGGTGAGAGCCAAATCGTGCCAGCGGCTGTAGCCGCCGCCGGCGCTGGTGATGACGACATGATAACGGCCGTTGGACAGCAGGTGGACTTCGGGCACCGGCGTGGTGGGATTGGTGAACACGCGCATCACGTTTTCACAATCGCCATCAGGCGTGTCCGATAACCGGCGTTCTGGATTGGCGGGCAGGACGCTGGCGGCGGTTTGGGGGACGCGCTCCTGCAATAACAAGTCCGCGGCCTTGATCATCGGGCAGGCCATGAAGCGCCGCTGCATCGGGCGCTCGAACGCCAAATTGGCGAGTGCCAGCAGGCTCATCCCCTGATGGTGCGCCATGAAGGAACGGATGGTGACGCTGGTCTTGTCGGGAGGCAGGCGGGTTGGCGTGTAATCCACCGCCTCATAGAAACCATGATTTCCCGTGCGCCCCTCGGCCGCCAGCCGCTGCAGGTTGTCACATGCCGCGACCGCATCGACCATCAGCGCCATGACGCTGGCATAGGGCGCGATCACCAAATCCTCGCCCAAGCCGCGTTTCAAGCCCAACCCCGGCACGCCGAAGGCACGGTATTGATAGTTGAACTGGACATCGATCCGATTGTAGCCCGATTCGGAGATACCCCACGGCACGCCGCGTGATTTGCCATAGAGGATTTGTTGCCGCACCGCCTCCTTGCAGGTATGGTCGAGCAGGGTGTTGCCATAACTCGGCATCACCAGCAAGGGCATCAGGTATTCGAACATCGATCCGCTCCACGACGCCAGCACCGGCGCGCCGTGGGCAGCGACCAATAAACGACCCAGTGCGAACCAGTGGTCTTGCGGCACTTGTCCCAAAGCAATGGCGACATAACTGCACAAGCGCGCCTCCGAGGCGAGCAAGTCATAATAGCTGTTATCCATGCGGCGGTCGGAGACATTGTAGCCGATGGAAAACAGGTGGCGCGCCGGATCGAACAAATAGGCGAAGTCCATCGCGGCCAAGCCGTCGCATTGCCCGGCCAGGATATCCAACTCCCGCAGGCGCTGGCGGGCACGCGCACCGGCTTCGCGTAGGCTGGCGAGCAGCGCGGCTTGGAACGGGCCGGATGACAGATCCCGCCGGGCTGCCTCGCTCCACGGACAGCCGGCTTGCCCGAACTGCGCCAGGTCGCCCAGCGTCCGTGCCTCGTCGAGCCGGGTGAGCAGCGATTCATGAGGTGAAACGAATGACGGCAGCGGGGACGGCGTGGGGATTGAGGATTGTGGATTGAGGATTGTGGATTGGAGATCCGCTTGATTTGATTGGTCACTATCAGGGATTGGCAGGGCCAGCCATGGGGCGTGGAATAACAGATCCTGCTTGTGCGCCTGGCAATCGGCCAGCAGGGCGCGCAACCACCCGTCGAATCCGCTGTCATCGGCAACCGGCCGGGCGGCCAGCGTGGCTAACAGATCAACCGCCTTTCCTAACAACTCGTGAGTGTGGCGCAGGGTGGGCGGAGTGACCGGCCAGCCGGCGTCGAGGTGGCTGAGGGTGGTTGAGTCGCGGTTGAACTTCCGGAGGATTGCCAGGGTGTCGCGCAAGCCGGCGAAAATCCCGGAGGTGAGGATGGGCGTGGCGGCCTGTTCGCGCAGGCCGGCACCGAGGACGAGCAGATGTCCGGCGAGGTTGCCGCTGTCCACACTTGATATATAGAGTGGCAGCAGCGGTTGGAGCGAGCGGGTATCATACCAATTGTAGAAGTGCCCGCGATGGCGTTCGAGCCGTTGCATGGTGGCCAGGGTGTCCTGCGTGCGTTGGATCAGTCCGCCCAGCGGGAGATAGCCGAAATCGCGGGCGGCGAGGTTGGCGAGCAGGGCGAGTCCCATGTTGGTGGGCGAGGTTCGCGAGGCGATCACCGGGTTGGGGACTTCCTGGAAATTGTCGGGGGGCAGCCAGTTTTCCCGTTCGGTGACGAAGGATTCGAAGTAATGCCAGGTCCTGCGCGAGGCATCGCGCAGAAACGCCGTCTGCGCCGGTGTCAGGTCGGGCTCCGCGATTTCTATCGGCTGACTGATTTGCCAGGCCAGCCACGGCGCGGCCAGCCAGGCCGCGAGGACCGGCAGGATGAATGCCGGATATGGCGAACCGATCCGGGCGATGCCCAGTGCGCACGCCAGCGCGACCAGCGGTGCGATCCACATGGTGGCATGGAAGCCGCCGAGGTTGGAGCGCTTGGCTGATTCCGAGTCACTGGATGTTTGCCATTCCAGCAGGTGTTTGCGCGTGACCAGCAAGCGGACCAGGGTTCTGCCGATGGCATCCACGCTGACAAACGCTTCGTAGGGGAGAAATGCCAGGGTGAGGAATATCTGGCAGAGTTGCCGGCCGCCCGACCCGGCCACGTCGCGCAGATGCATCGGCCATGGCAGGGAGATCGGTTTGTTCAAGCCGCTGACCAGCGCTGACAATAGGCAGGGAAGCGTGGCGATGGTCAGCACGAGCAGCGTTGCCATGGCACCGAGCCGGGGTGCGAGCAGCCACGCACCCGCTAACAATAACACCATGGCCAGCGGAACCAGACTGCGCCGCAGATTATCGAATATCTTCCAATGTGACAGGCCGGACAGCGGATTGGGGATGCTCCGGCCACCGGGGCCGGGAACCCACGGCAGCAACCAGCGCGCAATCTGCCAGTCACCGCGCATCCAGCGGTGGCGGCGGTCCATGTCCACGTTGTAACGCGATGGATATTCCTCGTAGAATTCCACGTCGCTGACCAACCCGGACCGGGCATGGCAGGCTTCCAACAAGTCGTGGCTGAGCACGGCGTTCTCGGGAAACCGCCCGTCCATCGAGCGCTGGAAGGCATCCACCTCATAGATGCCCTTGCCGATGAACGAGCCTTCGCCGAACAGATCCTGATAGACATCGGACACCGCCCTGGTGTAAGGATCGATTCCCGCGTCGCCGGCAAACAAGCGTGCGAACCACGAACGCCGCGAACCGGGCAGGCTCACCCCGATGCGCGGTTGGAGAATGCCATAACCATCGATGACGATCCCGCGCTGGTCGTCCAGCACCGGGCGGTTGAGCGGATGGGCCATGGTGCCGACCAGGCGCCGGGCGGCATCGCGCGGCAATTGGGTATCGGTGTCGAGGGTGATGACATACCGGATTAGTTGGAAAACCGCCGGGTCCCCGATGATTTCGGCGAAAGCATCCTTGGCTCCGCCGCGCAACAGGGAGTTGAACTCCGCGAGCTTTCCCCGCTTGCGTTCGTAACCCATCCACCTGCCCTCGCTGGCATTCCAGCGACGCGGGCGATGCAGCAGGAAAAACCGGCTTGAGTCCGGGGCCGCATACACGCGGTTGAGTCTGGCAATCCCGTCACCCGCCCGCCGTAACAAATCCTGGTCGCCGGGCAAGGTCTCTGCGCTGGCATCGCGGAAATCCGTGAGCAAGGCGAAATGCAGGTGCTCGTCCCGGTTTGCCAGATAATGGATCTCCAGGGATTCTAACAATCTATCGATGGCGCCGGTGCCGGTGAGCATCGTGGGGATGACCACCATCGTGCGGCACTCCGGCGCAATGCCCGTGGAATAATCAAGGCGCGGCAGCAGGGAGGGTTTGACCAGCAAGTGAGACAGCCAGTTCATCAACGCCACGGCCAACTGGCTGGCCGCGACGGCCAACACCAGGGTGAGCCCGGCGAGTAGCCAACCGTGCGTGCCGAGCAGGCGGGCCTGATAGATGAAACCGCAGACCATCACCAGGGTGAGCATCGCGGTGCCGCCGGCATGGAACGCCAGCGGGAAGCGGCGGACGCTGCGTTCGGCCAGAGTGCGCCAGGGTCGGCGCACCTCCGCCCACCGCTCCAACAACGACACGCCGTGGCCGGTCAGATAGAAACCGACATGGGAGCGCCGGTCGTCAGTGGCCGCGTGACTGGCACCAACCGTGGCCAATTGCACCGCCTGTCGGGCCACCTCGGCCTCGGTCATGCGGCTGTGGTGGGCGATGGTTTCAACCACATGACGGTAGCGGTCACGGGTGGCGAAGTCCATTTTCACATAATAATCGGCGGGGTCGGTGCGCAAGGTCGCCTCGACCCCACTGAGGCTTTCCACAAACTCCTTCCAATCCTTGGCACTGAGGAAACGCAGGCTGGCGATGCTGTGGCTCACCGAAACCTGGTCTGCCGCCTGGCTCTGGCTTTCCAAATCCACCAGACGCTCGATGGACAAGCCCGCATCGAGCAAGCGGTGTTCGAGCCATGAGCGGGCGAGATGGAGGACCGGGCTGTGGCGTGACAGGAGTTGACAGAACTCCGCCACGAACGCGCTGGTCAGCGGGATCGCGGATTGTGCCATCTCCGCTACCACCACCACCAAACGCGACGGATCGTTGTCCGCCATCTCCTGCAGGCGTTCCACCCACATGTCAGCCAGATCGCGATCCTGGCGGGCGACGGTCAGGCGGGTGACGATGCGTTGCAGGTTTTCGATCAGGCTCAGCCGCAACATGATCGGCACGGCCCATAACTCGCCGAGCTTGAGGGAATCCACCGTTTGATAGGAGGCGATGAACGAGGCGAGCGGCCCTTCATCGATCTGCGCGTCCACATGGGCGATCAATTCCAGCACGATGTCATACACCCGCGGCAAGCCCGCCGAGGGACCGGCAAGAAGGCGCGGCAACTCGCGGCTATAACCGCGCGGCAGATGCCGCCTGGCCATCTGGATCTGCTCTTCCAGCAGATAGAAATTGTCCAGCAGCCATTCAGCGGCGGAGGTGATCCGGCGGTTCGGGTTGGCCGTGCGGGTGGCGCGGATGTAGGCACGCAGGATCCGCTCGTTTTCCGCCAATTGGAGCAGCAGGCTGTTAGGCCCGCCGCTCGGGGCGATCCGGTGGCCTGCCGCCAGCGCCCGGGCATGACGCGCGAGTTGTTCGCCGCTGAACAACTCGGCCCGCAATGGTGGTTCACCGGCTCGTGGCCGCGCTTGTCTTGCCTTCCTTGATTGCCTTGATTGCCAGCGTAACAAGAAGTTCTGCATCGGGATCTATCATGATTTCCTGACGCCGCGGGGGCGTTATTTGTTTTCGGCATCCACCTTGGCCTTGGCGGCGGCGGCCTCGGCGTCGGCTTTCTTCTTGTCGGCATCGAGTTGCGCCTGCATGGAAGTCTTGTTGGCCTCGATCCGCGCCTTGTCAACCGCGGCGTTGGCGTCTGTTTGCGCGGTTGCCTTCTTGGCGGCGGTGTTCACTTCGTCCTTGCGGATGTTGATCGCCTCCTTGGTAGCATCCCTGGTTTCATTGATCGCGGTCTTCTGTTTGTCACAGCCGACGGTGACGGCAGTGGCAAGCGCGAGGATGATGATGTTGATTGATTTCATAATATATGTTCCTGTGTTGTGTGTTTGTCATTCGCCGCCGCCGTGGCAGCGGATGGATATCCGCCTTTGGCGATGCGGGCAGTCTAGTCTAGAATGTTGTGGCGGAAATTGCCATGGGGTGAAACCCTTCCTTATGGGGATCACTCGTGGACGCAAACGCAGCGGTTGCGGGTGGCGAGAAGAAAACCCAGAACGACACCGGTGCCGACGCCAATGGCAATGGATTGATAGAGATTGCGGTGCATGGCGCAGTCCGCGGCCTTGGTGCCTTCAAACGCCTTGTCGCGCACGCGGTCACGGAATTGCCTGCCGCAGCCGAGCGCGGAGGCGAGGCGCTTGCGGGCGTCGCCGATTTGCTCGCCGGCCATATCGGCGGTGGCAGCCAGCAGCGTGCCGGTGTCATGCGCCAGTTGGTCCAGATCGTGTTCGATGGCTTGTGCCGGTTTGTTCAGTAGGTTGTTCATGGTTTTGGTATGTTGGTTGATGGAGTGGTTCGGGCAGATTGCCGCGTGAGTCAGCTGAAGAATAGGTTGGCGACCGGGCTGGCACCATGGGGTGTTTCCCTAGTTTTCCGCCGGAAAGCCGGCGTTGTTTCGCAGTCGGGTAACACCCCATGGCAATCTCCGCCGCCATGGTTCAGGTTCCGTGTGACCGCTTGAGGCGGCCCATCCATTCGACATGCCGTTGCCGACGAATGGCGGAAAACACCAAAGGAACCCACGGACCTAACAAAACACACGCATATTATGAAAACATTCACCCTGCTGCTTGTTGCCGCCGCCATTTCCTCCCTCGCGTCATGCCTGCCTCTGGCAGTCGGCGCCACTGCGGGATACGTCGCCCACGAGGAAGGCTATCGCGTCCATAGTCCGGTATCGAAAGACTGAAAGCGATCGCAAATCATCCCTAACATATATTGCATGTTAGGGATGATGGGTCGGCTGGAGGAGAAAAGCGAGGTATAAGATGGACCGCGGGTCTCCAGACTCGCATGCCCGTGGAGGGCTAAAGGAAAGCGCTTCAGGCGCCACGTTTTCTCCGAATGAGCGGGCGAGTCTGGAGACTCGCGGTCCAACCTGTGATCCGGATCAGATGATGGTCACCTGGACGCTGCTTTCGATGATACCCGCACTGATGGCGTAGCGGGTGAGGCCGGCGGTGTCGTGGATGTCGAGTTTTTCCATCAGGTGTCCACGATGTTTCTCCACGGTCTTGATGCTGATTCCCAGATCGGAGGCGGTCTCCTTGTTCGCCTTGCCTTCGGCGATGAGTTGGAGGACCTCCACTTCGCGTGAGGTCAAGAGGGC
>Ga0118677_10011587_pt1 | contig 13166 bp, 9 predicted proteins | sample AliMusrvi5mmetaG_FD_86154 | JGI IMG/M metagenome (GOLD analysis project Ga0118677, IMG submission 86154)
CATAAGGGTAAATATAATAAAGACATTGTCCGCAGGGTTGTAGGTAAGATTCACGAGGCAGGGATAGATTTGTGTGCTAATTTTATGTTTGGCCTTCCCGGCGACACATGGGAAACCATGCAGGAGACCTTGAATCTTGCCTTTGAGTTGAATTGCGCATTTCCAAGTTTCTTCTGCGCAATGGCGCCTCCTGGATCCGACCTTTATAATGACGCACTGAAGACAGGCATGCCTCTTCCCGATAAATGGATTGGTTTTGCGCAACAGGGATACGAGTTTCTTCCACTGCGTACAGATACTCTGACTGCCGAAGAGGTTCTGAGATTCAGAGACTATGCTTTTGACGCATACTTCCAGAACCCGCGCTATCTAGCTTCCATTGAAAAGAAATTTGGACGAATGGCCCGTGACCATGTGCAGGCCATGACAAAGATTAAACTCAGGCGCAAGTTGCTGGGCGATTAAGAACGATAGTACTATGCCTTCAACGCAAAAACATTCTCCATGGAAAGTGCTTAGGGAGAAAAAAGTTTTTACCGCACCGCCCTGGTTTTCGGTTTCTGTTCAGAGCGTCCAGTTGCCGGATGGTAAAGTTCTTGACGAATACTATCAGATTCATCTTCCTCAAACGGTTATTATGTTCGTCACCACACCTGATGATAAAGTAGTAATGCTAAGAAATTACAAGCATGGATTCAAACGCGTAAGCATCACATTTCCTGGAGGCATCATGGATCACAGTAACGAAACCCCTCATGAGGCGGCAATACGGGAACTTCGCGAGGAAACCGGATATGAATGTTCTGAATGGCAGATGATGGGCAGCTTTATCCCGCACGCCAACTACGGCTGCGGCAGAGTTAATTTCTTCCAGGGGAGAAATGCTCTAAGAGTAACTGAACAGTCTGATGATGACGTTGAGGAAATAGAAGTCATTCTTCTTAACAGGGAAGAGCTTGCAACATCATTTCGTAATGGCGACATTGCGTCTTTGAGCGCCATGGCAATGCTTTGCCTGGTTTCCTCAGGTTTGACAGGCGAGACTTCCTGTAAATAAATATAGCATTTTACGTATCATGCATCAGCCTGACATAATAAACCCTGAAGAACATGAGCTAACTTTCCGCACACAGATATCACACTGGTGGTATCGAAGTCGCAGAAACACAATGAGCGTGTTGATAGAAAGATACATAGATCTGTCCAAAGTACCATTGATCGCTGATGTGGGATGCGGGCCGGGGACTAACACGGGATTCTTTCGTCAATACGGGATAGTTACCGCTTTTGATGGTGATGACTACGCAATGAGCTTCATCAAGAAACAATGGAATGACCAAATCCCTGTGAAGAAATGGGTCTATCCAGAACCTTTGGACAAGAAATATGGCCTGATAATCATGAACGATGTACGGGAACACCTCAGAGATGATTCCGGAATAATCGAATGGTTGAAAGATAATCTTGCGGAGGGTGGTTATGCTTTGATTACGGTGCCGTCTAATAAATGGTTGTGGAGCGAAATGGATGATGTCATGGGGCATTACAGACGATACAACCGCAAGGCAGTGCAAAAAATGGTGCACGGAGAACTCGAAATAATAAGACTTTCTTATTATAACTTTTTGATGTTTCCTGCGAAAATAATATTTGTATTGTTCTCACGATTAAAACAATTGGTTTTTCCTAAGAACACAAAGAAAACCTATAATGAAGTTCCGTCTGCTCCATTGAGCTTCATGTTTAAGATTATAACTTCAATTGAGACTGCGCTGATTGAATACACGAATCTTCCTTTTGGCGCGGGTTTAGTAGGTTTATTTAGGAAGAAATAGCTCATTTATGCACAACAATCTTCAAGACATGGTTGGTGTAGTCCAGGTTGTGGAGCGTCGAATATATTACTATAACGATATTCGTCGGCACGAATCCCTGGGCAATATTTCACCAACCTGCCGATTACTTAAAAAAAATAGGGGTTGAACCCCGACAAGACTTATTGTAAATTTGCCTCAAAAGTGGGTCGAATCATGGGGGTCATGTCCCTGGTTTGATAGGTTTGTTCAGAAAAAAATAAGTCGGAATTAAGTAAATCCCGCACTTTGAACGGGACAGGACGGACAATTAATGCATAAGAAGCTTAGAACTGAATCGTGCGAAAAAATCCGCACTAATCGTTTTTTTATATTGATTTGGCTGTTTAATCCAAGACAGTGGACAAGATGTCAGCTTTTGGCTGTTTCCACGTTGATTTGTGCATTACTTGGTGTGTTCATTTGTTACCCCGATGGCAGAAAAGGTAATTTTGCGGCTGATGTATTTGCTGTTCTTTCATTTTTTCTTTTCGGGCTTCTTGTCCTTTCGCGATTGATTCAAAGGGTACAAAAGAATGTTTAATACATCAGAAGATTCACGGCAGACCTTAACTCCGCGCTTGGAACTTCTGTTATTTGGGTTTGCTACTTTGATAGTTATCGCTTCCCTCTTTTGGATGTATTTCTCCCATATGTATATAATCGAAGACTACAACGGGGAGGCAATGCTTACTCTTACCGTCGTGGCATACATGAAGATGGCCCAGCAAAGGGGCGTGCCAATTCGAGAATTTCTCTGTAAAGACCTGGTTTTCGAAAATATAAAAAAAGAAGACCCTAATGCTTACCACTGTCCCGGCAAGCGTTTTGAGGTCGATTATTACGTTCATGTCTCGCCTATCATGAATATGCTTTATTATCCATTTATTGCACTCTCCGGATTGAACGGTAAAACAATTGCAAATTTTTCCACAACGTTTTTTATTGCTGGACTTATCCTTCTTGCATGGTTGACGTGGAAAATATATGACAAGTGGACAGTTCTTGTCGTTATCCTTTTCCTTATGATGAGCATATCATGGTTAATACATCTTAAAGTTGCTTATCCAGGATGGATGCAGGGGTTCTTTGCTTATATAGGACTTGCTTTTGTGCTTGATCGTTATATACATTATTTAAGCCGTACGATGCTTGTTATTTCCGGAATGATTCTCGCGTGTTTATACAACATGGCTTCCTTGCATTCGGTGATGGCATTACTCTTTATACTAATGGTGATAATTATTGAGGGTAGATGTTCGATTAAGGGTATTTCGATTGATTTACTTACAACAGGAATCTCATTTTGTTTCTCAGTTCTGTTTTTGGTGTGGTTATATTCTTTAATGTTTGGACTCAGCCAGGCTGATATTCATCGAACTGTTCTTGATGGCAACACGCATCGTTTTACAGGTGGAGCAGTGCCGCAGTTTCCTTTTTCTCCGGGTGGCAAACTTTGGTATTTGTTTAAATGTACTTTTATTGATTCGACAACAATTGATCATCCCGATAAATATCTCGAAGGAGTACCTGCAATATCCTGGTTCTTTAGTGTATTCTTTGGTTTTGGCATATTTTATGCCATTCGTGACCGAAGGGATTCTGACCGTCTCATATTGTTATGGCTCGCTTCCGTTTTTGTCGCCATGTGCGTTTACTTGTATGCGCCAAGATATGCATTGATGGGTATTCCGGCTATGGCAATTATTGCGGCTCGCGGTTTTATGGGCACCCTTTCTGATTTTGCCCAAGCTAAATCAAGGTGGATTTCATTTGCATCAGTGGCAGCCTTTATTTTGATGGCAGGCCTGTCGATTCGGAATGTTCACAACGAATTTTACGGTAGATATATGCATCAAAAACCCTTTGCTCTCGATATTGATATATTCCGTGGACAATACAAGTTTTCAGAATGGCTAAAGTCTGAGATTAATCCCGAAACAGACCTAGTGGTGATGAGTGATCCCACGACGTATCCACGAGCTTGCTTTACATTTTATACATTTGAAAAAAATTACAGGTTCTGTTATTGGATGAATTACTTGCCAGGATTAAAGTCGAAAGAGAGTGTTATCGAGTGGGAAAAGCAGCTTCTCGCCAAATACAAGAAAGTGGTGTTTGCGTTTACGACTTTGATGTTTTCAGACTATCGAACCGGAGCCGTAATTAATGATCCAAGGCTTTTCATTGAAGCTCATCCGAAGCTAACCCCTGTTTTTGTTTATTCGTATGAAAAGAGGGCGCCATCACTTATCGCGTTTGAAATTACACGGTAAACTGTTTTTATGAAGATCCTCAATGATGTTAGTTTATGGAAACTCTCAATGAATGTTGATTACTACTTTTCACCAAAATGCCTGTCGTTGGTTAGGTGATTTCCACTGAACTTGATGGTCAGTTGTTGCTTGAGCATGAAAAATACAAGTTTGAAAGCAAAGCCTATCATTTCGGCCATTCCTTTGAATGAGTAAATGTCCGGTAGAATGACTTGTCCCGCTGTGCCATATCTGATCTTGTTGATGTTGAAAAGCTGTCTTGGCCGGAAAAAGAATGCCATATTCCCGAACCATTGAAGCCTGGCAAGGTCTTTGGCTGTGCGTCCGTCAGGGATATATGGAATTGTTTTGCCTGTTAATGCGCTGTGAGAGGCATAATTAGACCAGTCCAGATTGATTTTCTTGTCGGCTTTTGCCATATCAAAAATCTCAGATCCGGGATAAGGCACGAGCAGGTTGAATCGCGTAAAATCCAGCGGTAACCTTAATGCATGCCAGATTGTCTGGAAGCTCTCAGCCCTGGTTTCGGTGGGAAACCCGAGAATAAACTGACCGCTGACAATAAATCCACACTTTTTTGCGATGCGGACACCTTTCTCGATTTCAGCAACTGTTTCACCCTTTTTTACCAATTTCATTATCCTCTCTGATCCGGTCTCCAAGCCGAAGATTATCGTCATGAAGTGAGCTTCCCGCATACGGGACAGAAGTTTCTTTGTAACTGCATCGCCCCTGGCATTGATTGCTATCTTAAAATTCTTCGGATAATTCCTGCTGATTATCAGGTCGCAAATCTCGTAACACAGATTCTCGTTCACAATAAAATTGTCGTTATTAAAGAAAACAAAGTCCTGGTTGTATTTATTTGCCAGGATATCCAGCTCTTCGACTACTCTTTTGGGTGAACGGCTTCGATATTGCTGTCCGCTAATGGATTTTTGCGAACAGAATATACAATTGTAGGGGCATCCGCGCGAGGTAAGCATGTTTCCAAACTGATACTCTTTGATATTTTTCTCAAATAAATGATAAGGAAACATTGGAAGATCATCCAGGTTTGAAATCAGCGCCCTTTCCGGATTGCGAACAACTGCACCATCTTTTTGAAAAGATAACCCATCGATTCCTTCAACTGATTGGTTTGCATTCAGGTGGGTTATTAGTTCGTAAAAAGTAATCTCTCCTTCATTTCGCACTACGAAATCCGCAGCCCCTAATTCGAGAGGCTCTTCAGGCATAAGGGTGACGTGAACTCCTCCCATCACGACTTTAATGTCCGGCCACTTGCTTTTGATTTTTCGTCCCAATTCATAGGCGCGAGGAGCAGTCAATGTATATACCGTCATGCCGACGATTCTGGGGCTGTATTTAGCGATGATTGATTCCAGATATTCATCGGTAAGTTGGGCAAGCTGTTCGTCTTCGACGTGTACCGGGATGCCCTTGTCGAGAATGTAGCCAGCCAGGAAGCCGATTGACAGGGGCAATTGTGAGGTAATGTATTTTGTGAAAGGGCCAAGTGTTGCTTTCTTGTTGTACACAGGATTAATCAATAGAACCGTGCCGGATGACGTGGCATTTTTAGGGTGATTCATGGCTTTTTCATGCGGCAATTCATTTGATAGTGACATCGTATATCTAATCCATCAATTCTAAAGGTCCGGAAATTGTTTTGAGATTGGAGCATACTTTATTATTCCCTCCATAATCCAGCCGAATCTTGGAATATTGAGTTCTGCGGGCGCATTGGACCTCTGCCGACCTTTTTCTGGCTAATCCGAAAAGATATTTGGTCAGGCTTTCTTTCTGATGGTTTTCCGCTTGGATGATTTGGCTGTGGCAGGAGTGAAGAACTCTATTGTGCCAGATTGGATGGATAGATCTATCCATCGATCGATCAGGGATCGGAATTCCTTGTAGACAGCTACCCGGCGTATGACCTCGCCGGCACAAGCAGCCCTTACGAATCTGCATCCCGTTTTTCCTTTGAAGACGTAGGACAGTTTGTGGAACGGTCCATGTCGTTGGGGGTTCTTCGGATCCATGCATTTGCAGTTGGGGTTCCCGCAAGCCTGGTACTGCATGGATATACTTCCAGGATGAATGGGCCCTAACGCCAACATTTTCTTTTTTATTTCTTCGATTTCTCTTTTCAACTCTAAGCAGTCTGTTTTAGTATTCATAACGGCTAAGCTAGCAAGCTTAGCCGTTATTGTCAACACCTAAAACAGGAATACTTATGAATTCAGACGACGTGACCGCATGGCTGTATGAGAAGGCGAATGCCACATTGACGGAATCAGCCGACATGGGGGCGATGGAGATGGCTTTACGCCAGGCAACACTTGAACCCGCCAGAAAAGCACTGGAGCGTATGGTTCAGGAGAAAGCTTCGCGGCAGAAGATGGTCTGCCACAAATGCGGCGGTAATTTGAATATGGAGTCATATGACCGGGGCCGCGATCTGACAACGTCTTTTGAGACCATCCACTTTGTAAGAGACTACGGCTTCTGTACCCGCTGTGCGGAATATGTTTATCCGGCTGATGTTGCCCTCGGGTTGCACACCCGTGCGCCTGCCTCACCGAAAGTCCAGGAGATATGCGCATTGACTGCGCTACGCGCCCCAGCAGGACAGGCACAGAATGATGTATTGCGTCTAACTGGAATCAAACTGGACTCTTCGACTCTTCATCAAGAGGCAATTCGACAAGGCAAACGGGCCCTGAAAATGAGGGATATTGACGAATTGCTTACACAGATTCCGGAAGGGATCGCAAAACTCGCTGGACGCGCAATCACTCCGAATGCACCATTCACACTGGTTATAGAGATCGACGCCTGGAACATCAGGGAACGGGACAACTGGGGCCGGACTGCGGCATTTAAGAAGAAAAAAGAGGACACCGGGCGTTGGCATTGGGTCTATACCGGCACAGTTTTCCGTCTTGACCAGCGGGGTACAACTGAATCAGGCAGGCCGGTAATTGCCGAACGCGGTTATGTTGCCACAAGAAAAGGCATCGAGGCCTTTCAACGGCAGTTATATGCAGAGGCTCTTCAGCGGGGGTTAATTCAGGCGGAACTCGTCCTGATTATAGCGGACGGGGCGATCTGGATCTGGAATATTGCCGAAGATCGTTTCAAAGGCGCCCTTCAGCGCGTTGACCTTCATCATGTTCAGGAACATCTCTGGACTCTCGCGGACGAAATATATGGCCGGAGCACTGCTGAAGCCAAAGAATGGATTCAACCATTATTGTCATGGCTGGAACGTCGGAATGACGGCGCAATGGATGTAATCAACGGGTTGGAAGGTATGAAGACTACTGTCAGCAATCTGACAGAGAAGCAATCTGCTGCAATTGACCGCGAAATCCACTATTTCAAGGAACACCGGCACAGGATGGATTACAAGGCTGGCAGAAAACTCGGCCAGCCTGTCGGATCAGGAGCTATCGAATCAACCTGTTCCCAGTACCAACGCCGATTTAAACTGACAGGCCAATTCTGGAGTCTGGAAGGAGATGAAGCATTCCTGGCCCTTTCCTCTCTTCATCGGAACGGCAGATGGAAACAACTGTTTCCTTATGACCCAATATAACTGCCGATACGTCGTGTCCGCCGTTCGCCCGAAAAAAGGTCGGCAGAACGCCCTTGCGCCCGAGTTCTGCCAGACAGGAAAGGGTGTGTCCCTGGAATTACTCTTCTTGTAGTATCCGGATGGTTTGATATATTCATATTAAAGTTCTTGTGCGTCAAACGACATCACAGAAAGATTGAAATGACATTTACTTTATTGCTGCCAACTTTGAATGAAATCGAAGGCATGAAAGCTGTTATGCCTGAAATAAAACGCGAATGGGTGGATAAAATCATTGTAGTTGATGGCGGATCTACTGATGGTACTGTAGACTACGCCAAACAGCTCGGTATTCCTGTCCACATTCAGAAGAAAAGCGGAATAAGAAATGCATACATAGAGGCGCTTGAATTCATCGATACAGATATAGTCATAACTTTCAGTCCCGACGGAAATTCACTCGCGTGTAAAATTCCTCCCCTGGTGGAAAAAATGAAGGAAGGATACGATATGGTAATTGTATCGCGATATGCAGAAGGCGCAAAAAGCGATGATGACGACGCAGTCACTGGTTTCGGAAACTGGTTGTTCACTTTCATGATCAACCTTTTGCATGGATCAAAATATACCGATGCCATGGTGATGTTCCGGGCATGGAAAGTCAGTGTTTTCAAGGAATTACATATGGACAAGGAAGAGTCTTATGTGACGGAAGAAAAGTTGTTTGGCACAAAAGTCGGATGTGAGCCGCTCCTTTCAATTCGTGCCGCAAAAAGAAAACTGAAATGCGCTGAAATACCGGGAGATGAGCCTGCGCGAATCGGTGGTACTCGAAAACTTCAGATTATCCGGTGGGGAATGGCTTATATGTATGAGATTATTCGCGAGAAGTTTGTAGGGTAATGGAATTCTTCCAACGTGGGCTGCGTCCACAACCCAAGAAAAATAAAAAAATTTACCGCAGATACACGCTGATATTCACCGTCGGCGGACAATAAAGTCATCTTTCTTTTTCTATCTGCGTTTACTTGTCCTGCATAGCTCACAGAGCGACGCGGGATCCCGTGCATCCTCCTTCGCCCCTGTCTGCCCACTGGGGCTCTTGCAAAACCCCTGTGGACGTGACGGAGCACGTCCCTCCATTTAGAAAAACAGGCCTATTCTTGTATTCTTGGCGGGTCGCGCTTTGTCGCGACCGTCTTTTTCCGGGCTTTTGCATGAGGCTCCATTACTTCGGCGGGACAGGTCGAGCGTGGGAGCGCGGGCGGTTACATTTCTGTTTTCTTGCTTTTTTTCGCAGTTCCTCATGTATAAAGCACTATTATCGTTTCGCCAGATATCGTTTAATTCTTCTGGCGATGGCTTTCTCTCCAAGCCCCAGTGTTTCGAGAATTGCGTCACGTGCGTCTGATCTGAATTGATAGTGGTCACGCAGTCCTATATTCGAGAATGAAGCATTAATTTTCTGAGTAGCCATGAGGTGAAGAATGGCCGAATCCAGTCCGCCTTTGCCGATGAAAGCCTCCTCGATGGTAAGTACGGCTTTATACCTCTTTAGAATCTTTGCCAGTTTTGCATTGTCGAAAGATTTCAAAATGAAAATGTCGATCAGCCCCACTTTTGTTGAGTGCTGACCGAGAATGTGGAGAGCGGCAAGCGCTTTATGGGTCATGTAGCCGGTGGATACGATACACAAATCGGTTCCCGAAGCGATCTCGCAGAAACCGGTTTTAATATCAATTAAACTATTCTGATTGTAAATATGGGGCAGGGGTTTGCTGTCGAGCCGGATATATCTCACGGAATTTGTGTTCAGCGAATAGTCAATCATGGATCTCGCGCACAAGGTGTCGGAAGGAGACATTACTTCGATGTTTGGAAGGGTTCGCATTATTGAGATGTCTTCCATGGCCTGATGCGTAGGCCCTGATACGTCATAGCTCAGTCCTGCACCGACGCCCAGCAAAGTCACGTTCATGGGACGTATCGTTGACAGGAGCGCGAGATTGTTCCGTATCTGTTCATAGCACCGCATGGTTATGAAGGGCGCGATGGCATAGGCAAAAACCTTGAAGCCTTCAAGTGCCATACCCGCCGCTATATTAACCAGATTTTGCTCAGCGATTCCGATGTTAATTACTCGATCAGGAAATCTTTGACAGAGCACATCCAGCTTGGGAGATCCAAGATCTGCGGTCAGGAAAAAGATGGTAGGATCTTTTGCCATTCCGTCTATCAGCGTTGTAATGCAAACGTCTCGCATCCGGTCATGAATTGTATGCATTGGGATTCTTTATAAGTTTATCAATTTCGGCGCCTGATAACGACCGGATGTGGCAGAGAGGATCGTTTTCCAGAGTTGGAACTCCATGCCCCTTAATGGTGTTGGCAATAAGTACAGTAGGTTTATTGGAATGACGCTTGCCGATGGATTTCAGTTTTCCCAACAGTGCGCCGATGTCGTGACCACAGACTTCTTCTGTAATCCATCCAAATTCCTTGAACTTCTGCTGAAGAGGGAAAATATCGAGTATTTTACGGGTATAGTTCAACATGCATTTAGTATTGCTGTCAATAATCATGAGGAGATTGGAAAGTTTATGATGCGATGCAAACATGATCGCCTCCCACACAGCTCCCTCGTGGAGTTCGCCGTCGCCTATCACTACAACCACCCTGTTTTTCATTTTCTTGCGACGTAACGCCAATGCCATGCCACACGCAACACCAGGCCCATGCCCAAGCGAGCCATTGCAGGTTTCATAACCTGGAATAATAGGGTCTGGAATTGCGCCGAGGAAGGAACCGTGCGTAGAAACCGAATCAAGTTCCTCGATATTGAAAAATCCAAGATCGGCAAGAATGGGATACAGCGCTATTGACCCATGCCCTTTGCTTGCTATCAGGCGGTCTCGATGCGTGTCGAGAGGATCTTTTGGATTGAATTTGAGAAAACCGCCATAATAGAGAGAAACAAATATTTCAATCGCAGAAAGAGATGATGCAAGGCGCGTTTCGTGCGCAGTTTTGTGTATAAGAAGAGTCTGTTCCCACACCCATCGTGCTTTTTGGGCTAGTCGTCTGATATTCTCCGGCGACGTATTGATTATTCTTTTCATAATGCCAATGTTCTGTGTTCCGATGTCATGTGTTTCTCTTTATCTCATGAGACAGGATATTGGATATCAAAGCTTTCGCTTCTCCACCGAACTTGCCTGCTATCATTTGCTGATAGGCCTCGCTCGAATAGTAATCTTTGAACGCATTGTCCCTGAATCTTAAAACGTCTCTTGAAGGAAGAGGTTGCGAATCGGGCGAATACTGGCTGTAACCCGACCATGAACGGGGCAGAGGGATGCCGTCTTTTAGGGACTGTTCATACAATGCTGTTCCTGGATATGCCATTGCGCAATAAAAGTTGACCCACTCGAAATTATGGTCTTTTGCCATTTGTAGTGTGTGCTGCATGGATGTAAGGTCATCTTCCGGCAGGCCGAAAATGAAATTGGCTACAATATTAATCCCCGCTGAACGGGTCCATTCGATAACCTTTGCCGTATCTGAATCTTCTGCTTCTTTGTGCGAGGCGTGCCTTACTCGCTCATCTGCAGATTCAAAGCCGTAAGCTATCCAGTTAATCCCTGCCTTTTTCATAAGTGTCAGGATTTCCGGCCGCTTTACAGTCTCCACACGTCCGTAAGCCCAAAGATTGAGGTTACTCCATTTGCGTGTGATCCGGGAGCATAACTCCTCGACGTAATCGAGCCGCGCGGTAAAGATATTGTCCAGTATTCTTATATTCCTGACGGAATGTTTACGAACCAGCAAGTCAATCTCGGCCATTACGTAATCCGGCGAATGTTGCCTGAAGTTTGGTCCGCCAGCCATAACGTTTACACAACAGAAAGAACAACTATAAGGACACCCCATATTTGTAAATATGGCCGCGTAGGGCGTGCGTTTATCAAGGCTGTCAAAACAATGCCAGTGATGAGCCCGATAGTTTGACGGATTTATCGCGTTCCAATCTGTCTGGGGTAATTCATCAATGTCTTTGAAATAGCCGGCATGTGAACTTTCAACGATGGTATTGTCGTATTTTGCCCATATTCCTGGAATCTCATGGGGCGATAATCTGTATTGTGTTCCCTTGCTTCTGAACAGCATTAGAAGTTTCTCGACTGGCAAATAAGGTTCACCCTGGCAAACCAAGTCGATGCCGGCGTCGTTGAGAGTCTTTGCCGGATAAGAACTGGGAACATTACCGGTGAACATTACCGGCAGATCGGGGGCATGCTTCTTGATTGCTTTTGCAGTGTCTTCTGCCGCTTCCATTTTTGTGACATCCCCTGTGTTTACCTGGTCCGTGCTTATCTGAACCAGCAAAGGGTTTGTCTTGATAGCCGCATCAGCTACCTGTTCCGGAAGCAAAGAGGATGCGTCGGCGTCTATCAATGCCACATTGAAACCCTTGCCCCGAAGGTATGCGGCCAGCATTCCGTCCTGTACGGGAGGAGCTATTGCAGCAATCTCGCTTGCAAGGGAACCAAATGCCCGAATACGATTATTCGGAAAAATAATAAGTATATCCGCTGAATGCACAGTCGGTCTTTCTGCGGCCAATATTTGTGTCTTTCGCATCGTGCTCATTTTCCGGATTGTTTAAGCCACCACTTGTAGGTAAGGGAAATTCCTTCTTCAAGGGTAAATTTTGCTTTCCAGTCAAGATATGCAAGTTGAGTTGCGTCTAGGCATTTCAACGGCATGCCGTCGGGCTTTGTTGTGTCGAATGTTATTTTGCCCTGGAACCCGACAATCTTTTTGATCATCTCGGCAAGTTCGGCGATTGAGACTGAGGTGTTGCATCCTAGATTAACGGGCAATACGTTGTCCCATTTATTCATTGCACAAATACAGGCTGATGCAAGATCTGCTGAATAGATGAAATCTCTGCGTGCTTTACCTGTTCCCCATATCTCCACAACCGGCTGCCTCCTGACCTTGGCATTATGCATCTTTATGATCAGGGCCTCAATCACATGTGAATTATCCTGGTCAAACTCATCGCCAGGACCAAAAGGATTCGAAGGTATAGCCGTAATGAATATACATCCATACTGCTGGTAATATGCCTTGCAAAGCTGGATTCCCGCAATCTTTGCAGTCGCATATGCATCGTTTGTTGGCTCCAAGGGACCAGTCATGAGATATTCAGGCCTTAAAGGTTGAGAGGCATTACGCGGGTAACAGCAGGAACTGGCAAGATAAAGCAGTTTCTTAATATGGCAGTTGTGCGATGCCATGATCACGTTTGTAGAAATCAACATATTATCAAGCATCAAGGTTGCTGGCATGCGCTTGTTCATGCCTATTCCACCTGATTTACCTGCCAGAAGAAACACGTATTCCGGTTTGTATTTTGAAAAATAACCAATTGTTTGATCAGCTGATGAC
>Ga0118677_10011588_pt1 | contig 13166 bp, 18 predicted proteins | sample AliMusrvi5mmetaG_FD_86154 | JGI IMG/M metagenome (GOLD analysis project Ga0118677, IMG submission 86154)
ATATCAAGGGATAATTTTGTTAATCCGTGATCGGTTAATTGGTTAATTCGTATTAAAACGAGTTAACAAGTCACGAATTTACGAGTTAACGAGCTATGAATCGTCATTTATCGCGCATGATAGCGATGCAAACGCTTTACGAATGGAAATTTCGCCCTGATTCTGATTTGAATGAAATAAAAGAGCGAAACGTGGCCGAGTACTCGGATAAGTGCGAAAAAGAGTTTGTTGACACGCTTGTAGATGGCGCTGCCGACTATTACGAAAAGCTTGAGCAAATTGTGGATGACGCTGCGCCGGAATGGCCGATTGATCAGGTTTCTTTGATAGATAGAATTATTCTCGACCTTTCGATATATGAGCTCTTGCATCTCTCCGATGTCCCGCCAAAAGTTTCAATAAATGAAGCAGTCGAGCTGGCTAAACAATTCGGCAGTGACAATTCGTCAAAGTTTGTTAACGGCGTTTTGGGCACAGTTTACAAAAAGTTTGAATCTGAGATTTCGAAAATCAGACCCGAACATCATTCACAAGTTAACGAATTAACTGATCAACTGATTAACTAACTAACGAGGTAATATGACACCGGAAGAATTTGAGACAAAAATTGGGATACAATTTAAGGATAAATCACAGCTCGAAATCGTATTTATTCACAGATCGTATCTCAACGAACACAAAAGCTTTGCCCTGCCCCACAACGAACGGCTGGAGTTTTTGGGCGACGCCGTCCTTGAGCTGGCGGTTACACGCTATCTTTATGATAATTACGACCGTCCTGAGGGAGAAATGACAAACTGGCGTAGCGCATTGGTCAAGGGCGAATCCCTTTCCGAAGAGGCCAAGCGTTTGGGCATGGATGCGTTGATAAAGACTTCACGTGGTGAGGCTAAAAATGTCGGGAAAGCTCGAGATATTATTTTGGCCAATGCCTTCGAAGCGCTCATTGGCGCAATTTATCTCGATAGGGGTTTTGACATCGCCTCCAATTTTATCGAGGACAATATTGTATATAAGCTGGAAAATATTCTGAAAGTTGGCTCCTATCAGGATGCCAAAAGCAAATTTCAGGAGTTGGCTCAGGAAAAACTCGGTGTTACGCCAACTTATGAAGTAGTCTCTGAATCAGGCCCCGATCACTCCAAAATATTTATTGTCGGCGCTTTTCTTTCAGGAAAAAAAGTCGGAGAGGGCTCCGGCGCCTCAAAGCAAAAAGCACAAATCGAAGCAGCCGCAAACGCGCTGACTCAGTGGGAAGAGATTATAAATTCCGGTAAGTAATCGTACTCTATAGGTCGGAGGCTCCGGTCGAAATATTGCCGGAGCTTTTTTGTGTAGTGGTTATGACTGAATTGTTGCTGCCGTCGCCCCAATCGATATTAGTAAAACCCCAGTCAAGCAATTTTTTGACTTCGGTCGCTGAGGCGTCTGCCGCAGTTGAATCGGTGTGCAAAACAATAGCAATTAAAGTGTGACCGTTTCGACGGGCCGCGCCTACCAAGCAGTGCCCGGCACCATCCGTAAAGCCGGTTTTTACGCCTATTGCGCCGGGATAATTCCATGCCCCGACAAGTCGGTTAGAATTTGGCAATTGAATTGCATTTTTCCCATCAACAGTGTGAGCAGTGTATGCCGAAGTGTCGACGATTTGAGCAAACAGCGGATCTTTGAGCGCATATTTGGTGGCTAAAAGCAGGTCATAGGCGGTCGAATAACCGGTGTCATCAAGACCGGCCGGATCTTGATAATGAGTGTCGTCCATGCCTAAAAGCTTGGCTTTTTCATTCATCATTCCGACAAATTTATCGACTCCTGTTTCCCCGCTTGTATTGGCATGCTCAGCCAAAGCGTAGGCCGCACCGTTTTCTGATTTTATCAGCATGCAATATAAAAGTTCTTGAACGGTGAATTGCTCACCGACGTAGAAATCGACGCTGGCGCCGGTTTCGGCCACGGCACTCTGAGACATTGTGACTATGTCAGAAAGATTATAGTTCTGAAGCACAATTGTGGCGGTCATAATTTTAGTGGTTGAGGCAATCGGGACTTGAATATCGGCGTTTTGTCGAGCAAAGGTCTGGCTATGTTCGTCATCGGCTAACAAATAATTTTTGGCATAGATTGAATTATTTGATAGACTTTTTAGAATTTTTGGTTTGATCTGCAAGTCTGGCAAAAGCACGCTAGCCGGACTGGCCTGCACTATTTTACTATTGCCGGTAATTTGTTGAACGACAGAATTATCATACTTGACGGCTGTACCATTTAAGCCGAGTGTGGAAAATATAATTGAAACCAATAATGTAAACTTGGCGATCATAATATATCTGTCAGTTTAATAACTTTGTATTCGGCCGATTTCAGCTCCAGCTGAGTCAGGTCAAGCTTGCCGATTTTAGTTCGAATCAATCGTATCACCTCCAGCCCGACCCTAGCGCACATTTTTCTGATTTGATGATTGTAGCCGGTGTGAAGAGCCAAGACAGGAATTACGAATGAAGTATTATGAATTATGGGCTGGCTCATCGTATCAACCCGCATTATTTTGCCATCAATTTTGATGCCTTTTGTCAGCCTAGAAATAATTTCCTGAGCCTTATTTTTATTCCCTGATTCCTTATTCATAATCAGGCATTCAACCCTGTATTCCTTCGTATGTTCAAAGCTTGGATGAGTCAGCTCTTGCGTCAGCTCTCCGTCGTTAGTCAGAATAATCAGTCCTCCAGAATCGGTATCGAGTCGTCCGACCGGATAAACGCGCGGATCGCTTGGCACCAAATCTATAACAGTTTGTCGCCCGAGCTCGTCGTTAGCGGTCGAAACAACGCCCTGCGGTTTATTTAGAGCGTAGTAAACCGGCTCCGGTTTGGTGGAAATTAATTTATTCTGAAATTCAACCTGATCATTTTCTTCATCAATTTTTGTCCCAAGCTCGCGTATAATAACGCCGTTAACTTTGATATCGCCGGCCAAAATATGCTGATCGGCTTTGCGTCGCGAGCAGACTCCTCTTTCAGACAAAAATTTGTTTAATCGAATTTTCATTGCTTATGGTCTTAGCCGTTTGACATCGCGCGGGAAGAGAGTAGCTTCTTTGACCGATGAAAGACCAAGAATGAGTTGGGCGAGACGCTCGGAGCCAAATCCCCAGCCCCCGTGTGGTGGCATAGCAAATTTAAAAGTGTCAAGATAAAATTCCAGACCATTTGGTTTTACACCTTTTTTCTTCATATTTTCAATCAACATTTTGTGATCATGAATTCTCTGACTGCCGGTAACAATTTCAACGCCTTTAAAAAGCAGGTCAAAACCATCAGTTTCATCCGGATTTTCAGCATTAGGCATGGTATAAAAAGGCTTGTCTTTCCAAAAATAATTGGTTATGAAAATGAAATCGGAGTTGAACTGCTCTTTGGCATAGCGACAAGCCAGCCGTTCGCCTTCGGGATCAATGTCAGTCGTTTCCGGAATCTCGTAGCTGTATTTTTCCTTGACTATCTTTCTAATTTCAGCCAGCTTAACTTTTGGAATTTCTTCCGGTACGACAGGTAGCTCGACTTTATACAATTTTAGGACATCTTCGGCTTTTTCGCCGATAAATTCAAACATTTTTTTGATCACTTTGTTAAACATTTCCATTACATCTTTATAACTCTCAATCATCGCCATCTCGGCATCTAGACTAGTGTATTCATTGATATGGCGGGTGGTAAAATGCGGCTCGGCTCGAAATACGGTGCCTATTTCAAAAACACGTTCAAAGACGCCTGCCAAAATTTGCTTATACAATTGCGGACTCTGCGCCAGGAAAGCTTCTTTTTCGAAATAATTGACCTTGAAAAAATTAGCTCCGCCCTCTGATGCCGCCTCCAACAATTTAGGTGTTTTCACTTCGGTAAAGCCTTCTTCGCGCATCACTTTCTCATACGACTCGAGAATTACATCATAAAGCTTAAATATAGCTTTAATCTTGGGGTGGCGGAGAGAAAGCGTCCGGTAATCAAGCAAAGTTGTCAGCTGGAGATTTATCTCCGGCTTGGCGATATCAAAAGGATGCTCCTCGATGCTTGAAGAAATTATTTTAATTTCTTTGCCCTGAATTTCATATCCGCTTCTTGACCTTTCTTCCTTAACAACATCCCCGGTGATCTCAACGATATCTCCAATTTTTGCGCTGGTGGATATCTGAAAAACAGTTTGAATCGTGCCGGTATAATCCATAATTTGTAAAAAGCTGATAGTGCCAAGTTGACGAATATTGGCAACTCGCCCTTGTATGGTAGCGCTTTTGCCCTCAAAATCATTCAATTTCTCAATCAATGTTCGTGTCATTTTATTCCTTATTATTATTTGTCTCTATGTTTCGCCTGATATTTTGATTCAATATTTTTTACCACATTTTGTATAATTCCGTCCGCTTCGGCATCGGTCATCGTCCGTTCCATTTTTTGAAGGTAAATGTGATAGGCGATATTCTTTTTATTAATTCCGAATTTATCCGATGAAAATTGGTCAAATAGCTCAACTCTATTTATGGCGTCTGAGACACTATAAATGTCGTCGAGCACGCGATCCGCGTTCGTATTATTATCAACAATAAATGCAACATCACGTGTCATCGAGGGAAATTTGGAGACCGGACGATAATGGCTCGGCTTGATTTCAATATTGAGCGGATATAAAACATGCTTCGACTTCAAGCTGAGTTGATCGAGATTAATCTCAGAAATAAAAGTGAGTGGTTTGCGAATTTTGAACCGTTCAAGTTCTTCCCGTGGCATTTCAGCTAGGTCAAAAAGACTTTTGTCAATATGCAAATCGTTGGAGATGGAAGATATGGCTGTTTCAATTGACTCTCTGGCCCTTTTCCCCGAAGCGCCGATGCAAAGCTTTGTTGATTCTCCGGTTTTGTCGGCAACATGGCCGATTTCAAATAAGAGAACAGGATCGAAACTGGGATTTTTGGCGATTGACTTAAGCATATTGGGGACTAACGAATTTCTGAAATATTTATTTTCTTCCTGCACCGGATTGGCGACTTCTAGTAAATTATTGGCATTGATTTTGGCGGCTCTAATATCATTTTCAGACAAAAAAGCGTAAGAAAGATTCTCAGTAAAGCCGGATCCGACCAAGAGATCCTTGAGGTGCTCCCTAAAATAATATGGTGATGTTTTAGTCGCTACTGTGGTCTCGACCGGAACAGCATCAACTTTATTATAGCCGTAAATCCGGCCGACTTCCTCTGCCAAATCCTGCCAAACCGAAATATCATGTCGCCATGACGGCGAAATTGCCACTCTACCTGAGACCTTGAAACCAAGCCTTTCCAGTATCCGGTCTATTTCCGAATTGTCTATCTGAATTCCAAGCAAGCTCCTGATTTCGTCATACTTAATCTCAACTTGTATCGGTAACCGTTCCTGACTGACCGAAGCCACTCCTTCAATATTACCGCCCGAGAGTTCGGCTATCATGACAGCCGCTTTTTGCAAAGCAATCCGGACATTGTCAGTATCAACACCTCGTTCAAATCGATAGCTGGCTTCAGATTTTAGATTGAGTAATTTGGCAGTTTTGCGGACAGATTGCGAAGTGAATTCGGCTGCTTCAAGAATAATATTGGTTGAATGAAAATCAATTTCAGAATTCGCTCCTCCCATAATACCGGCGATCGCAATTGCTTTTTTGGTGTCGGCAATCAAGAGCGAACCGTCAGGAAGTTTATGGCTCTGGCCATCGAGGGTGATAATCACTTCATCCGGATTATTTAGGCGGATTATTATAGTATCGCCGGAAAGCTTGCCTGTATCAAAAGCATGCAACGGCTGGCCGGTATCAAGCATAATATAATTGGTAATATCGACAATATTATTAATCGGCCGAAGCCCGCAGGATTCCAAACGTTTTTTGAGCCAGTCCGGACTTTCCCCTATCCTAATATTATTTATAACGGCACCGAAATATCGCGGGCAAAGTTCTCTATTATTAATTTGGATGGTCAAATCATTGGTATTTGGCAGATCAAATATTTCCGGACTTTTTAGCTCGAGTTTCAAAGCGGCGGCCAACTCGCGGGCGATGCCATAGTGAGAGAGACAATCACCGCGATTTGGCGTAATCTCAAGGTCAAAAATCGCGTCTGACTCAATATATTTATTAAGCGATTCACCGACCGCATAATCAGACGGCAATATTTTAATGCCTGAATGATCCGTGCCAAGACCAAGCTCATCTTCAGCACATAGCATGCCGAAGGATTTGACTCCACGAATCTCGGCTTCTTTAATTTCGAAGTTACCGGAAAGAACGCTACCGATTTTGGCCAGTGGTACTTTTTGACCGGCCTCGATATTCGGCGCGCCACAGACAATTTGCAACTCGTTCTCCCCATCAAAAACTTTGGCGATATGGAGCCGATCGGCGTTTGGGTGAGAAATGACTTCCCTGATTTCGGCAACGACAACGCTGTCCGGAATCTGACTTTCAACCGATTCGACACCAATGCCAATATTAGCTAGCGTTTCGGCTATCTCATCATTTGAAATATCCAGTTTGATGTAATCCTGTAACCAGGATTTAAGAATTTTCATATTATTTTAACCTCACCTGTCTCTCCTTGTAAAGGAAAGGGACTAAAATTGCTTTAGAAATCTAAGGTCGCCGGAGCGGAAATTGCGGATATCTTCAATTTTATGCTTCAAAATAACCAGTCGATCGATGCCCATACCGAAAGCAAAGCCGGAATATTCTTCAGGATCCAAGTTCATATTTGTAATCACAGTAGGGTGGACCATGCCGGCACCGAGTAATTCATACCAAGACCCTTGATATCTAACATCGGCTTCGAAACTCGGTTCAGTAAAAGGAAAATAACTCGGCTTGAACCTGACTTTGACGTCATCACCATATATTTTTTTGAAGAATGTTTCCAAAGTCCAAAAAAGCTGACCAATTTTAACATTTTTATCGATATAGAGTCCTTCCATCTGATAAAAAGCGACCTCATGCTTGGCATCGGTTGCCTCATTGCGAAAAACCTGACCGGGAAAAACGGCTTTGATCGGCGGTTCATGTGTCTCAACATAGCGAATCTGGCAGTTTGAGGTCTGCGTTCGAAGTAAACGGCCATCGGTCAGCCAGAAAGTGTCCTGCATATCGCGGGAGGGATGATCGGCCGGTACATTGAGTGAATCAAAATTGTACCAAGCGTTATCAACCTCCGGTCCCTCGTATACATCAAATCCGAGGTCCTCAAAAACTTTGACCGTAGACCGTAAAAACTGAGTGATAGGATGTAAATTGCCTTTAATTTGCATTGGCTCTTTTTAATAATCTGCCGATAATTTCATTTTTATAATTATTTCTTGTCGTGATGTCAGAATCATGCTTTGGAAGTGAAAGTGCTATTTCCTGCAAAAATATATTTGAAATCGCGTTCTTAATAACAGTGTGCTTCTGCCTAAAATATACTAAATATTGTTTAAGAATTACCGAGTCACACGATCCAAGCGAATTAAGAAAAATCGTAGTTTTGTCTATGAAGTCAGAATCAAGTAGGTTATCAAGATCGCTCAAGGCAAGATTATAATCCGCCAATGTCTCGGCTTCGTGACGGCCATTGTCATAATAATCCAGTATTAATTTCCGTACTTCGCTTGAAGATATTTCCAGGTCATCAAATTTTTCGTCTTCGTAACTCACTTAACTTTGCCTTTCTTGGTCTGAAAAAATAATTCTAGCAATATAGCAATTACAATTATCGAAATGCCGGTCAGCCAATCAAGGATTTTGAAGCCCTTGAGGGCTAGGAGCGCGGTCAGGCCAGCTGAAATTAACATGCTCTGGCGGATCGACGGCCAAAATATGGCAAAAATCGTTTCATTTTTCGCCAATTTCATTTTAACAAAATAAATGACAAGTGACAAAATACCAGCTAATGCGACAAATAATGAGGAGTAAAAATCGATAAAAATCTTGGTATCGGCAGTCGAAGGATTATAATTATAAAGCGCCAAAATAAAAGCGGCCAGGCCAAATATGGTGATTGAGAAGAGAAAGAATAGATTTCTGATCAAAGTCATTGTTAATCCGTTGACTGGTTGATTTGTTAATCCGTAATCCGAACAGTCCGTAATCCGTTATGAGAAATTACTGTATTTCTTTTAATAATTTCTCTATCTTGCTTGCTTTTTCCTCAGTCAGATCCGATACAAAATAGAGAGCCGGTACCTTGCGAGCGCGAACACGCTGAGATAATTCTTTTCTGATCTCGGCCGATATGCTTTGGCAATGACTCACAATCTTCTCTACATCAGCATAGGCGCTGATCCAAACTTTGGCGTGAGCCAAATCCTTTGAAACGTGAACTTGAGTGATCGAAAAAACATCCGGAATCTCATTATGAATTATTTCCGACAATTCCTTCTGGATCAGCTCGTCAAATTGTAGCATACGATTTGTGACCATCAATCTAATCCTATCAAATTCTAGACCGAATTGCCAGAAACAATTTCGACTTGATTAAATCAATAAAAATAGGTCTGCCAGCATCCAAGCCAGCAGACCATGCGCTGATCGTGCTTTTTGACCATTAGGCCTTCTTTTTTCCATCATGGGAAAGGAATGTGTTCGGGATGTCCGTCGACACGGGCAAACCCATCTTCGGAGATTGGCTCTTGAAAATTGCGTGGTCGGCCATCACTCATATATGCCTCTGCATATAGTGGATGAGCGAAGCGAACATTAATATTTTCGCCCGTCTCCTTGTTGTGCTTGTCAATCCCTGTATTAACAAACCCAGGGATAATCCCATGATACATGCGCGTGCCATCCTTTTTCCCCTTATCAGGATTATAGCGCGTATATTCGCCCAGCAACTTGTCATCAATCGTTTTGATTTCGTAAACTGCGCCCCAATGGCCCGACTGTCGAACTCGCCTCACCTTGATGGCGACGAGAGGTTCGCCGGCTTGTTGCTCAAGATATTGAGCAAAGCGCTCGGCGTCAGGAAGTATTAGTGACATTGTACTCATCCTCCTTCGGAAGTGTATGTTTACATTAAATCATAAAGCCGTGATAAATCAAAATAAATCCGGCATTTGTGGCCGGATTTATTTTTTATGTTCGTGATTTGTTATTCGTTGATTTGTTAGATTCGTTATCCGTATGGTTTGGATACTTAGCGTTTTGCCCATTGTGGGGCTCTGCGGGCGCCACGGAGACCAAACTTTTTGCGCTCTTTTTCTCTGGAATCTCGAGTCAAAAATCCGGCTTTTTTCAAAGTAGTTCTAAAATCGGGGTTGAACTTTTCGAGAGCTCTGGCCACGCCCAAACGAGCCGCTCCGAGCTGGCTCTCTTTACCACCGCCGGAGAGCTTGATTGAGATGCCAAAATCGTCTTTGACTCCGACCAAGACCATCGGCGAGAAATAAATATCGTTGCCATCGTCTTTCTTGCCGTTGACTGTGATGGTTTTGTCATCTTTGGAGATGCGAACTGAGGCGATGGCGGTTTTGCGCCGGCCGACTGCTCCCCAATATTGTTTTTTTGATTCTTTTGTTTCAGCCATAATATTTTATTTAGAATTAAGTACACGGATTTTAGACACAGATACGACACGGATAAATTAATATTGAATTAAGCATTAGATTTAATACGCGGGCTAATCATGGATATTGACAAATTTGACGTCGTTATGCGGATGTTCTGGAGCGACGTAAACCTTGAGCCGTTTCAAAAAGCCTTTTTGTAGACGATTTTTTGGCAACATGCCGGTAACGGCGTTGATTAAAATCTGACCGGTTTTCTTCGCTTTCAAATCAGCAACGGTATAGGTTTTGAGATTGCCGAGATAGCCGGTGTGCTGGTAATAGCGTTTTTGATCAGTTTTGCGACCGGTTAGCACAATATCGTCGGCGTTGACGACGACCACAAAATCTCCGCCATCTTTGTTGAGGGCGAAATCGGCCTTCTTCTTGCCACGAAGTATATCGGCAATTTCGGTCGAAAGTCGGCCAAGAATCTTGCCTTTAGCATCAAAAAAGTACCATTTTCTCTCGATTATTTTATTATTTTCCATTTTTCTTCTCTCGGATAGTTACTTTGGTATCTGATTTGTCAGCTTTGACTTTCTTGGTATCAATTTTAGTTACCGTCTCTGGCTCGACAAAGGTTTTCTTGTCGATCAAAACAAGTTTAATCATCGAAGCATTGTCGCCGACGCGGTTTTTCAAGCGATAACTTTTGACAAATCCGGATGTGCGAGCTTTGTAACGAGCGCCAAATTCTTTGACGATTTTGCGGACAGCATTTTTGTCGAAAAGATTTTCCATTAAATACCTGGTCGCAGTCAGATCGCCGGCTTTGCCGGTTGCAATCAAGCGGTCGACAAAAGGAATCAGCTCCTTACCTTTGGCATAAGTTGTCTCAATCTCCTCATACAAAATGAGCGAAGTCGCCAGATTTCGTAAAAGGTGTGAGCGTTCCGATTTGTCTCGTCCAAATTTGCGCATTTTTATCGTCCTAAAAGAGCATTAATTTCGTCAACACCTTTTTTGCCCATGCCCTTGATTTCTTCGACTTTCAAGGCGGAAAGACGCTTTAGGCCGCCATATGTCTTGATACCGGCATTGACCAAAGCGTTGGCGGTGCGACTTGACAGTCCGAGCTCTTCGACTTTAGACTTGCTGTCCAACTCACCGCTGATTGGAGCTGAAATTTCTTCGTCAGTCGTTTCAAATTCAACATCTTCGGTCGGAGCAGATACTTCGACTTCCGGTGAAATGATTGATTGATAATGTGTAATCAAAACTTGAGATGCCTCTTTGATGGCCGCATCCGGCTCAATCGTACCATTGGTGATAACTTCGAGCGTCAGCTTGTCATAGTTTGTCATTTGCCCGACACGAGTATCATCAACCTTGAGCGAAACCCGCTCAACCGGAGAGAAAAAAGAGTCGATGGCAATCCGGCCAATCTCAGTTTTTTCATCCAGTCCGACAGCGGCCGATTTGAAACCGCGTCCTTTTTCGACAACAACTTCCATCTCCAGATTGGCGCTCTTGTCTAGTGTGATAATCGGGGCTTCCGGATTGATAATTTCAATATTGCTGTTTTTCTTGAAATCAGCGGCGGTCACGATTGATGGACCTTTTTTGGACAGCTCCAAAACAACCGGTTCATCCGAGAATGATTTGAAGTGAATGTCTTTGAGATTCATCATCACCTCGATAACATCCTCTTTGGCATGAGGAATCGAAGAAAACTCATGGCTGGTACCCTCAATCTTAAATGATGTCGCGGCGGCACCGACAATCGATGAGAGCAAGGCACGGCGAAGCGGATTTCCGATAGTGGCGCCATATCCAGGATACAGCGGTTCGATAGTAAAGCGAGAGTGATTCGCGGCGACCTTTTCTTCAATAAATTTTGGCAACTCGATCTTTTCCATTAGTATCTCCTTTTTTGAGTCACTATTAGCGTGAATAATATTCAATTATTAAACTTTCATTGATTGGTGTGTCAATTTCTTCGCGAGTCGGCAGTTGGCGTACAACACTTTCCCGCTTTTTCGAATTGTTTTCAATCCAGGTGATCGATGAATTTAAGGTAATTTCCTTGAATTGATCTTTCTTTTTCGGAACAATGATGTCACCGACCGAGACCTGATAGGAGGGAGTACGGACATTTTTGCCGTTGACTGTAAATAGACCATGAGAAACTTGCTGGCGGGCCTCGCTATGTGAGCGGCCGTAGCCAAGACGGTAAACGATATTATCGAGCCGAGTTTCCAGCATTTGCATCAAATTTTCTGTTTTGCTACCGATTTGCTTCTGCGCCTTGGTCACATAATTGCGAAATTGGATTTCATTGATAAAATAAAATTTGCGCGCTTTTTGCTTTTCGCGTAGCTGTTTGCCGTATTCTGACATTTTGCCGTGAAAATTCTGCCCGTGATCGCCTGGGACATATGGTTTGCGCACCACTCCGCACTTTGGAGAAAGACAACGCTCACCTTTGAGCATCAGTTTCATCCCTTCGCGTCGACATTTTTTACAAGCTTGTAACATATTCGTTGATTTGTTAATTCGTTAATTTGTTGATTCGTTGACTGGCTAATTCGTAATCAGTTTAAATTCGTATTTCATGTTACGCGGGTTAGACCCGGCGGGCTTTTTTGGGCCGACAACCGTTGTGGGCCAGCGGGGTGGTGTCTTTAATCAGCGACACCTCAAGTCCGGCATTTAAAAGTGCACGGACAGCCGAATCCCGTCCCGGACCGACTCCCGTGACAAAGACAACCGCTTTTGCGAATCCGCGCGGTCTGGCTTTTTCCATGGCGTTGGTCACTGCTAACTGAGCCGCGTATGGGGTTGATTTCTTTGCTCCCTTGAAACCAAGCGCGCCAGCGGAAGCTGAAGCGATGGCGCCACCTTTTTCGTCAGTAATTGTAACCAAGGTGTTGTTGAAGGTGGATTGAATATAAATTCGGCCGGAAATAACCGGTGTTTTAGACCGTTTTTTGCTGGCTTTGGCTTTATCTTTAATTTTATCCGATTTTGTTGCTTCTTTGGCCATGATTTTTTTCAAAAATTATTCAACAATGGATGGCTAATTTTCTAATGTCTAATTATTTGCTATTCGCTATTAGGACATTCGCTATCCATTGTTGAGTGGACTGTTTATGTCTTTTCTAATGTACGTCTGCCGGAACCGACCGTAACTTTTTTGCCCCGTTTGGTCCGGGCATTGGTACGGGTGCGCTGGCCGCGAACCGGTAAATTTTTCTGGTGACGGGTACCACGGTAGCTATTGATCTCTTTCAGCCGTTTAATATTTTGAGATATCTCGGTTCGGAGATCGCCTTCGATACGGTAATTTTTGCCGATGAATTGGCGAATCTTTTCCAAATCTTCCTCGGATACATCTTTGGCTCTGATATTGCCGTCAATCTTCAATTCCTTGAGGATTTTTTGACTTAACGACAAACCGATACCGTAAAGGTACATCAGGGAAATTTCGATTCTTTTTTCATTTGGGATATTTATCCCGGCTATTCTGGCCATATATTTGTAATAATCAATGATCAAATATCAATGATCAATTAATTTTCAATTATCAATTTTCAAACATTCGGGTATAAAAATTTGGGATTTGTTTAGAAA
>Ga0118677_10004065_pt1 | contig 13165 bp, 11 predicted proteins | sample AliMusrvi5mmetaG_FD_86154 | JGI IMG/M metagenome (GOLD analysis project Ga0118677, IMG submission 86154)
GCAGAAAAGCCTGATACTGCTGCGGATCGGGAGAAATCTCGCACAGCATGCGCGTGAGCGTGGCGCGCCCCTCGTGCACAAACACATAGGTGGAGAGCAGCGGACCGTCGACCATCTTCCTCAGCGCGGCGGCGATCTCCGGGCGGCCATGGCCGGCATTGGCGATCAGCACGCCGGAGGACCAGTCGACCCAACGGTTGCCCCAGCGGTCGCTGACGACGCTCCCTTCGGCCTTGTCCCAGACGATCGGCGGCTGCCCCATCATGGAGCGCGGCTCGGAGCGCTGCAGCTCCTCGAAGATCGGCAGCGATTCGGGCACGGGGATCTTCGTGCAGATCGTGCGGTACTTGGTTTTGACAGGCGGGACGGCGACAGGGGTGAGGTCATATTCGGCCATGGTTCTTCTCCAGTTAGCAGTGAACGGTTAGCAGTAACCAGTGAACAGTACTCACTGCTCACTTCCCTTTCTACGCGCGCAGCTTTGCTCCCGGCGTTTTGCCGTAGGTGATCTCGGCCCACGCGCCATCCTGAAGGATGGAGAGGCGGGCCGCCTCCACGACGAGCTCGTTGATGGCGCTGTTGGCGGGAGTCGCAAGGATCCCCTGCCGGTCGATCGCCTCGATCATCTCGCGGCGGCGCGCCAGCGCCTGGTCGGCTGTCAGGCCGGCGGTCTCGGCCTCGATACGGTTCATGGCATCCATGTTGGCGGCCACGGAGTCGAAGCCGTAGCCCACAATCTGGGCGCCGGCCCCGCCTTCACGCGGCACGAGCCGGTAGAAGTCCGGGCTGACGTAGTTGTACTTCGAGCCGGCGCAGCCGATGTTCTCCAGGTAGCAGTAGCGCACGCCGCGGTCCTGATCCTGGTGGGCGATCAGGCCGCCAGCGGTCTGCCCCTCGCAGTACAGGACCACCCCCTGGTCGTTGCTGCCGGCCGCGTCGTCCGGGTAGCCGAGGCCGTCGTTGACGGTCAGCAGCGCGCCGTTCTCGTAACGGATGCGCGCGCTGGCCCAGAGGTATCCCTCCTTGCCGTTCGGAAACTTCCCCTTCACGCCCGAGACACTGATCGCCACGGGCTTGAGCCCGGTGATGAAATAGACCAGGTCGACGTAGTGGCAGCCGACGTAGACGAACGGGTCGGTCTTATCGCACGTAAACCAGTTCTGGAAATTCGAGTGGCGGTAGTAGTACGGCTCGATCAGCTTGGCCTCACCAAGCCGGAACTCGCCGAACGCGCCGGCTGCATACTGGCGCTTGGCCACCAGCGAGCGGCGGTCGAAGCGCTTGTGGTATTCCACGCCGACGTAGAGTCCGCGCGCGCGCGCCAGTTCCTCGATCTCGGCGGCATGCGCATAGGTCAGCACCAGCGGCTTCACACAGAGCACGTGCTGGTCGCGCAGCAGACAGGCTTTGACGATGTCGTAGTGGAACTGGTCCGGCACGGCCACGATCACGGACTGCCGCGGCGCGAGCTTCGCCAGCGCGTCCTGGAAGAGGTTAGGAAACATTTTGTCCGGCGCCTCGTGCAGCGCGGGGAGCGCCTCGAACGTCTGCCCCGGAAAGGCCTCGCACAGCTCCCGGCTTTCCGCCAGCGCGCGCAGCGGTGCGCTGTTGAGGGCGCAGACCACGATCCGGCCCGCGCGTCCACCGCGCTGGAGCTGGTAGACCGAGGGAAGCAGCAGATCGTTGGTGATCATGCCGCCCCCAATGATGAGGGTATCGAGTGGTTTCATTTGAAGCTCTTCCGTTTGCTTTTCTTGCGCGTTGGTTTTAGTGGTTCAACCGCTCCTACGGCAGATTCCCGCGCGCCTCCAGCGCCTGGGCCACGCGCCGCACGGCCAGCAGCATGGCAGCCTGTCGCAGGGAGAGCTTGCGCTCCCGCGCCAGCTCGTGCACCTGAGCGAAGCGATCTTTCATGCGCTGCTCGAGGCGCGTGTTGACATCGGCCAGCGTCATCTGCTCCTGCTGCGTCTCCTGCGTAAACTCAAGGTAGGAGACGAACACGCCGCCGGCGTTGCACAGGATGTCCGGAATCACCAGCACGCCTTTCTTCTCCAGGATGGCATCGGCTTCGGGGGTAGTCGGGCCGTTGGCACCCTCCGCCACCAGCTTCGCCTGGATCCGGGCGGCGTTGTCCTTGGTGATCTGGTTTCCGGCCGCAGCCGGCACCAGGATGTCGCAGGGCATGGTCAAAAGTTCCTGGCCATCGACAGCCCTGGCACCGGGGAAGCCGGCGAGCTTGCGCTGCTTGGCAAAGTAGGCCGCCAGCGCCGCCACATCGATGCCGTCCGGATTGTGCAGGCCGCCGCGCGCGTCGGCAATGCCGACTACCCGCACGCCGCGCTCGGCCAGCAGAAGGGCCGCCACACTACCGACGTTGCCAAACCCTTGCACGATGGCCGTGGCGCCGGCCAGCTTGCCACCAAGCGCCACCATGGCCGCCGCCGTGGCGATGGCCACGCCGCGCCCGGTGGCCTCGCGTCGGCCGGGGATGCCGCCCAGGATCACCGGTTTGCCCGTCACGTAGCACCCCTGCGTGGTGGCGTGGCCTAGCGAATAGGTGATGGTGTCCTTGATGTGCCCCATGTCGCGCTCGTTCGTGCCCATGTCGGGCGCCGGCACGTAGATCAGCGGATGGATGTGACGCTGCGCGTTGCGCGTGAAGCTGCGGATGAGCGTCTCCTTGTCATAGGACGAGAGGCTCTCGGCGTCCGCCACAATGCCGCTCTTGCCGCCGCCAAACGGCACGCCGATCAGCGCGCACTTCCAGGTCATCTCCATGGCCAGCGCATTCACGTCGTCCAGCGTCACACCGGCGGTCATGCGAATGCCGCCCTTGCGTGGTGGACGATAAAGGCGTGGAAGACCCGCGACTTGCCGTCCGCGAGCTGCGGGGAAAGGATCAGCTCGCTGCGCTCCTGCGGCTGGTGCATCTTGTCCAGCAAATCCTCGGCGAATTCTCCCTTGAGCAGAGCTGCCGTCCGGTTGTAGTTGGCCATCGCATGCGCCAGCAGTGTGTTCTCGCTCATGGCATCGATCTCCTTTTTTTGCGTTCGTCGGGCGGCGGCGCGCACGATTCGCGCACCACGAGCTCCGGTCTCACTGCAAGGCTTTGCCTCTCCGCCGCCGGCAGCCAGCCGGCAGCCAGTTGAAACGCGCGCGCCGCCATGTCGGCAATCGGCGGCCGAATCGTGGTCAGCGCCGGCACGGCCAGGTGCGCGAAGGGAATGTCGTCTACACCCGCCAGCGACAGATCGCGCGGCACAGCCACGCCGCCTTCGTGAAGGGCGCGCAGCAGCGCCAGCGCCAGTGCATCGTCAGCCGCCACGACCGCGGTCGGCCGCGTGGCCGGGGTTCCGACGCGGATTCGCCCCAGCGCTGCCAGCAGCGCCGCGGGCGACGTGTCCGCCGCCCGCGCGAACACTGCGGGGCGCGCCAAAATGCCGGCAGACGCCAGCGCGGCTTTCAGGGCGGCCTCGCGTCGCGCGTTGACCGGCGAGTCCAGGCCTAGATAACCGATCCGCCGGTGCCCCAGCTGCCGCAGGTAGGCCAGCAACTGGCTGAATCCCGCCACCTGCTCGACGCGCACCTGCGCCACGCCGTCGCCCTCCACGCCGTCGCCCAGGCGCACCACAGGCACGCCGCGCAGCAAGGCCTGCTCCAGCCCCATGGGCCGGAAATCGCTGCCGACCAGAATGATCCCGTCGAGCCGATAGCGGTTGAGAGGAAGCAGATCCGCCGCCTCACGCCCCTCCGATCCGCCGCCGGTCATCACCAGCGAATAATCCTCCGTCGTCGCCAGCCGCTGCAGCGCACCGACGATCGGGCCGAAGAACGGATCCGTGAAGTCCCGCACTACCACGCCCAGCATGCGCGTGGCCCCGCCGCGCAGCGACAACGCCGCCACGTTGGACGCATAGCCGCAGCGCGCGGCCTCCGCGCGGATCCGCCGGATCGTCTCCGGGTGCGCGCCGATACGCTCGGCCTGCCCCCGCAGCGCGCGCGACACGAGCGACGCCGAGACGCCCAGGCGCCGGGCAATGACCTTTTGCGTCGCGTGCATGGAAAAGAAGCGTGCCAGAATGGACGGAAAACGTCAATCTCAATCGTGTGAGTCTGCGATACCAGGAATGCGGGACACGAAGAAGAGGAAGGGGCCGCGAAGTGGCGCGAAGGATGCGTTTTCCGCGCGCCGCGCGGAATCGCCGATCCCCTTCGTGTTCTCCCCCGCCTTCTTCCTCTCCTTCGTGTCCCGCACTCCGCACACCGCACGCTGCACACCTCATTCCGCACTCCGCATTCCTTACTCGAAAGCCCCTCCTTGCTGTCCAGGCGGGCAACCAGCTAGAATCTCCGGCATGCCGAAGAACGCAGCAGACCCGGTTCGTTCCGTGGGCGTTGTCGAGCCGCAGACGCTGCGGCTCCAACTCCCGGCAGGCAGCCTCCGGCTGGAGAAGGGCGGTGTGCTGCCTGAGATCGAGGTGGCCTACGAGCGCTGCGGCTGGCTCGCGCCGGACAAGAGCAACGTCATCTACATCTGCCACGCTCTCACCGGCGACGCGCACGTGGCCGGCTGTCGGCCGGGTGAGACCCAACCCAGCGGCTGGTGGGAGGAGATGGTCGGCCCCGGCCGCGGCATCGACACCGACCACTACCATGTTGTCTGCGCCAACATGCTCGGCGGCTGCAAGGGGACCACCGGTCCCGGCTCGATCAACCCCGCCATGGGCAAGCCCTACGGATCGCAGTTCCCCCGCCTGACCGTGGGCGATATTGTCACCGTGCAGCGCCTCCTGCTGCAGCAACTCGGCATCGAGCGCGTGGCGGCGGTCATCGGCGGCAGCTTCGGCGGCATGCAAGCGATGGAATGGGCCATCCGATTCCCGGAGGCCATCGGCCGCGCCGTAGTCATCGCCTCCGCCTCCAGCCTTAATTCCCAGGCGCTGGCGTTCGACATCCTTGGCCGCCAGGCCGTTGTGCAGGATCCGGACTGGCAGAACGGCGATTATTACGGCACCGGCCGTGCGCCGGTGCGCGGCCTGGCGCAGGCCCGCAAGCTCGGGCACATCACCTATCTCTCGCAGCAGACGATGAAGGACAAGTTCGGCCGCGAGAAGCGCCCCGAGTGGCTCCAGGCCGACGCTGCCTTCCACGACGAATCGCGCCGCACTTTCCGCTCCTATTTTCAGGTCGAGAGCTACCTCGAGCACCAGGCCGCAAAATTCATCGAGCGCTTCGACGCCAATTCGTACCTGCATATCATCGAGGCCATGGACGAGTACGACCTCGAGGAGCGCTTCGGCTCGCTGAAGCAAGCCTTTGCGAACGTCCAAGCCCGCGTGTTGATCGTGGCGCTCAGCGGCGACTGGCTCTTCATGCCGGAACAGTCAGCAGATCTCGCCCGCGCGCTGCTTCAAGACCGCAAGCGCGTCACCTACTGCCACCTCGACGCCCCGGCCGGCCACGACGCCTTCCTGACACACATCGACAAGCTCCAGCACGTGCTCCACGCCTTTCTGCCGTGGGTCGGCCCGCGCCCCCCGTCCGGACGACAGAAGCCGCCGTCGCGCGCCACCGCGGAATACGACGCCGTCCTCGACCTGATTCCACCACGCAGCCGCGTGCTCGACCTCGGCTGCGGCGACGGCGCGCTGCTGTCGCGCCTGGAACAGGAACGCGGCACCCAGGGCGTCGGCGTGGAAATCGATGTCGAGTGCGTCATCCGCGCCACGGACAACGGCCACGACGTGTTGCTGGAGGATATTGACGACGGCCTGGCCATGATCCCGGACGATGCCTTTGACGTGGCGGTGCTGAGCGAAACCCTGCAGGTCGTGCGCCGGCCTCGCTTCGTGCTGCAGCAGATCCTGCGCGTGGCTCGCGAGGCCATCGTCACCTTCCCCAACTTCGGCTACGCGCTGGTCCGCGCCCAACTGCTCCTCTCCGGCCGCATGCCCAAGGGCGGCCAGTTGCCGTTCGAATGGTACGACACGCCCAACATCCACCTCTTCACACTCAATGACTTCCTCGCGCTCTGCCGCGCGGACGGCATTGCCGTGCAGGAGGTCCGCGCCCTCCCCGGCGGCCCGTGCAGCCGCGCGCTGCTGGCGCTAGGCCTGCGCAACCTGGGCGCGGAACGGGTCATTGTACGGATCGCAAGAGGCGCTGTCAGTGGCTTAAGCCCTGAAACAGTAGTGACCAGTAATCAGTAATCAGTTCAAATCGTTGTTTTATTCTGTAAATGCCAACGAAGCACACTGAGCACTGGTGACTGTTCACTGATCACTCGCTCGCTGAGGAACAAGGAACGGGGAAAAAGACCATGGAAACCTGGATCAAAAAATATCTCCCCCGCCTCGTAAGCAACCTCTCCCCCTGCGGCAACTGCCCGGTGGTGAACACGGCCAAGGCATTCAACCTCCCCGGCCAGAAGGCCGTGGTGGAACTGCTAGAAAACCTCGTGGCCATGATCTTCCCCGGCTGCCACGGCCACGCGCCGGTCGCCGCGGAAACCGTCGAGGACTTGATGCGCCGCACGCTGGCTGACACCGCCGTGCGCCTGCGCGACCAGGTGCAGCGCGCCTTTGCCTATCAGTGCAAATTCGACCGCTGCCGCAACTGCGGCGACTGCCGCAAGCGGGCCACCCGGGCTGTAACCGCCCTGCTCGACCGTCTCCCCGCCATCCGCGCCGTCCTGCAGGAGGACATCCTGGCCGCGTACGAGGGCGATCCCGCCGCGCGCTCCACCATGGAGATCGTGATGAGCTACCCCGGCGTGTACGCCATCACGGTCCACCGCATCGCGCACGAGCTCTACCGTGAGCAGGTGCCGCTGATCCCGCGCGTTCTGAGCGAATACGCCCATGCCCGCACCGGCATCGACATCCATCCCGGCGCGCAGATCGGACCGGGGTTCTTCATTGATCACGGCACCGGCGTCGTGATCGGCGAGACCACAATCATCGGTCGCCGCGTCAAACTCTACCAGGGTGTCACTCTCGGCGCGCTGAGCTTTGCCAAGGATGCCAAGGGCCACCTGATCAAGGGGGTCAAGCGCCACCCGAACGTGGAGGACCACGTCGTCATCTACGCTGGCGCCACCATCCTCGGCGGCGAAACCACTATCGGCCACGATTCGACCATCGGCGCCAACGTCTGGCTCATCCACTCCGTGCCCCCCCGCTCCACGGTCTACAACCAGGAACCCCAGCCGTACATCAAGCCCCGCAAGCCGACGCAGGCAAAGAACAAGAAAGTGCGGACACAGAGAGCACAGAGGATGCTGTAGCCGCGGCCGCTGGCCGCGGGTGCCTTTTCCCCTCTGTGTCCTCATCTCTTCTCTGTGCCCTCTGTGTCCAAAACCCCGGCCCATCCCATCCATGAACACTGCCCCCTCATCCCCTGTTGCGCCGGAAGTCTCTGTTGTGCTGCCGGTCTATAACGAGGAAGCCTGCATCGACAGCGTGCTCGATGAGCTCTTGGGCGTTCTTGACGCCAGACTCGGCCGCGCCTACGAGGTGCTCGCCGTGGACGACGGCTCCACGGACCGCACGCCCGCGCTCCTGCGCGGGCAAGCCGCGCGCCGCGGAAACCTGCGCGTGCTGCGCCTCACGCCCAACGCCGGCCAGAGCGCCGCGTTCTGCGCCGGTTTCCGCGCCGCGCGCGGCAACATCGTCGTGACCCTCGACGCCGACGGCCAGAACGATCCCGCTGACATCCCCAGTGTAGTGGCGCGCATTTCCCCTGACGTGGACTGCTGCTGCGGGTATCGCGCCAAGCGCATGGACATTGCCAGCAAGCGCTGGGGGAGCCGGCTGGCCAACGCCGTGCGCAACCGCGCCCTCGGCGAGGAAATTATCGACACGGGCTGCTCGGTCAAGGCATTCAAGGCCGTGTTCGTGCGCACGCTCCAGCCGTGGGACGGCCTGCACCGGTTCTTCACCAGCTTCGTGGCCATGCAGGGCGGCCGCATCGTCCAGATCCCGGTCAACCACCGCACCCGCTCCGCCGGAACCAGCAAATACACCAACTGGCGGCGGCTGCAAAAGACCATCCGTGACCTCCGCGGCGTCGTTTGGCTCAAGAGCCGCACCCGGCGCTGCACCGTAACGGAAGTAACCCGCGGGTAAGAAGATTTCTCACCGCGAAGAGCGCGAAGGTGCGCGAAGGAATTTTGGCCCGCGCGGAGGCGCCAAGGCGCGAAGAGTTCCGGTAGGGCGGGGCCGCCGTTGCGTTTGATTTACTTCAAAACTCAACACTCTGCGGTTCGAGACCGTCGATCCCGATAGCGGTCCCGATTTCGACAGAGTTCTCTGTGCCCTCCTCTTTCCTCTGTGTCCGCATTCCATCTGTATTCTTCCACCTTCCACCAGTCACCTGCTCTGCGCTATCCTGCTTGCATGGCCGATGCCCCACAGGCGACCGACGCCTCGTTGCCCGAAAAGCCGCTCTGGCGGCGCCTGGCGCCATTTCTGGCGCTGTCGCTGCTCTTCGCAGGGCTGGGCGCGGTTCCGGCGGTGCGGCAGCATCTGAAGCTCGAAGACATTCGGCAGTACGCCCATGACCTCGGCGCATGGGCGCCGTTGGCGATCGCTCTCTTTGCAACCGTCTCGCCGCTGGCCTTCATCCCGCGTGCGCCGATCGCCATCCTCTGCGGCCTGCTCTACGGCGTGGGACTCGGCTCGCTGCTGGCCAACATTGCCTCGCTGCTCGGCGCATGGCTGCAGTTCCGGCTCGCACGCCACGCCCTCGGCCATGCCGGGCAGCGCCACCCCGTGGCCGTTCGCTGGCGGCAGGCGCTGGCCGACCCGCACACCGCCTTCCTCTCGCTCTTCCTCCTGCGCGCGTTCCCGCTCTCAAACTTCACCGCCACTAACATTCTCGCCGGCGCGCTCGGCATGCGCGGCCGCGTCTACCTCGGCGCCACCTTCCTTGGCATGATCCCCTCCACCCTCTTCTACGCCGGCTGCGGCAAGCTCATGCGCCAGCCGTCTCCCGGGTTCTACCTGCTGGTGGGCGGACTCTTCCTGGTCATGCTCCTTGGGACGCTGCTCGCCCGGCGCTGGCGCTTGGGACGATGACAAGGGTTGTGGACACAGAGATCGCAGAGGAGATTGAGCACACAGAGGGCCAACCCGGAAAGACTCCCCGTGTTCTTCTCCCGGTTCGGCGGCCTCTTTGTCCACCCCCGCATCTCTCGTTTCCCAGTGACTTCCCACTCTGCGGGGAGTATTCTATGAAGCGATCTCGGCGTGCGCCACAGAAGCCGGCGCGACCGGATCAGAGGGAGGACAGAGCATCATGAAGCGGACACAGATGGCGGGTGTGGTGTTGTTGGCGGGTCTGCTGCTGACCAGCGGCTGCTCGGGGTGGCTGGCCAAGCGCGCCCTGGAGCGCGGCACCGCCGCGATGAAGCAGGGCAACTACAAGGTCGCCGCCGAGAAGTTCGAGCGGGCGGCACGCACGATCGTGGATTCGCCCGACCTCTACTACAACCTCGGCAAGTGCTACCTGCAGCTCGACAACCTCGACGCCGCGCAGAAAAACTTCCAGGCCGCCCTGAACCTGAAGAAGGATGACCTCGACTCCCTGGTCAGCCTCGGCGATATCCTCCTCAAGCGCCAGAAGTGGGACGAGGCCGCCGCCCTGTACGAGACCGCCAGCCAAGGGATGCCGGCCAATGCCGCGCTGCTGACGTCGCTGGCCAAGGCCGCCGCGGGCGCCGGCCGCACTGACGCCGCACGCATCTACCTCATCCGCGCCCTGCGCATTGACCCGAGCTGTGCGCCGGCCGCCTATGACCTCGCCTGCCTCTATCGCGACGTCTACCTGCTGCCGGCTGAGTCGATCGCGCTGTTCGAGGCGTTTCTCCGCACTGCAGACGCCCACAACCCGCACGCCACCGTGGCCCGCGAAAAGATCCTGCAACTCAAGCAGGTGCTCGCCCGCCAGGCGCCGCAGGTGGCCAAGCGCGACCCCGCCGCAGCCCTCAAGCTTGTGGCCGAAGGCGACAAGCAGCGCATTGCCAAGCTGGCGGCCAAGGCGGAGAAGGCCTACCGCGATGCTCTGAATGCCGACCCGCTCTGCCAGGACGCCGCATTCAACCTCGCGCTGCTGCTCAAGGCCAAGAACAACCAGTCCGAGGCGCTGAAGTTGCTGCTGCGCGCCTCCGCCATGGAGCCGCTGCGTCAGGCCACCCTGCTCGAGTCGGCCCAGACCGCCCTCGCACTCAAGGATTACGTTGCCGCCGGCCGCATGCTTGACCGCGTGATCGCCACGTCCCCCTCGTTCGCGCCCGCCTACGCCTCCATGGCCATCGTACGCCTGTACCAAGGGCAGAAGGCTGCGGCGCGCGTCTACGCAGAGCAATATGTGCGCCTGGCACCGCCGGGACCGGATCGCGACCGGTATGAGGCCTGGGCCAGGACGCTGCCGCGCTGAGACCCGCGCGCAGGAGACCGGCCATGAGCATGGACTTCAGCAGCCTGCCGGCCGAGGACTGGGTGGACATCGCCTGCGCCACGGTCACGCTCCTCAGCGTCGGGCTGAGCGCCTGGCGCGGGCTCTCCTTCGAACTTCCCATCGGCGTCGGGTGGCTTTGCGGCGCACTGGCAGCCTGGTATGCCTATGCCCCGATCCACCGTTTTTATGCGGGGCTTTCCGCCCTGCAAGACCAGCCCGAATTCCTGTTCCTCGCAACGGCAATCTCCGCGGCCCTGCTGGCTGGCGGGGTGGCGGCGCTGGTCTCGCGCCTGTTGCGCCTGATCGCCGTGCGCGTCGGAAAGACCGGCGCCGACCACGTGCTCGGCGCCGTGGTGGGACTCGGCCGCGCCTTCTTCCTCCTGTTGACTGCCACGGCTGCCCTGTTGATCCAGACCTGGTGGAAGAGCGGCCAGGAAATTTTCTGTGATCGCTCGCAGACCGGCCAGCTCTTCACACCGCTGGCTGCCCGCGTCCTAGCGCTTGTACATCAGGTCCATCCGCATTTCGAAATCCACCGCCTGCCAAACGACTTGGGGGACAGAAGCCCCTACACCCCGCCCGCATCCCGCTAACCAGCTGTCCGGCGCCCGATCAAAGCAGCCATTCCGCATGTCTCACCGAGTCACAGATCGCGTCCTGGAGGAGATTCGCGCCCGTACGGACATCGTGGGCCTCATCAACGCCCGCGTACCGCTCAAGCGCATGGGCGCCACGTTCAAGGCCTGCTGTCCGTTCCACAAGGAAAAGACCCCCTCCTTCCACGTCAACCCCGCGCGACAAACCTACCACTGCTTCGGCTGCGGCGCGCACGGAGACGTGTTCAAGTTCCTCATGACGCAGGACGGCCTCGGATTCATGGATGCCGTGCGCACCCTGGCCGGACGCGCCGGCGTGGAACTCGCCGTCGAGACCGATTACGCCGCCGAAGAGCGCAACCGCCTCCTGGCCATCCACGCCGAAGCCGCCGCCTTCTACCGCCGCTGCCTGCTGCAGACGGCCGATGCCGCCGCTGCGCGCGACTACCTCGCCAGCCGCAAACTGGCTGACGACATTGCCGAACGCTTCGGCATCGGCTACGCGCCGCGGGCGGCCAACGCCCTCGTGCGCTGGGGCGCCAAGCACGAATTCTCGCCCGAAACGCTCGTCAGCGCCGGACTGCTCGCGCCGCCCAACAACCCCGAACGGCCCGACGACTACTACGACCGCTTCCGCGGCCGCCTGATGTTCCCGATCTGCGATGTCCAGGGGCGCGTGGTGGCGTTCAGCGGTCGCGTGCTCGACCCCAAGAGCCACCCCGCCAAATACGTCAACAGCCCCGAAACACCCATCTTCGTGAAGAGCCGCGTCCTCTACGCACTCGACAAGGCCCGTGGTTCCATCGTCAAGAGTCCCCGCCGCGAGGCCCTCGTCTGTGAAGGGCAGATCGACGTAATCCGCTGCCATTCCGCCGGATTTGACACGGCCGTGGCCTCGCAGGGCACCGCCTTCACCAAGGAACACGTGGAGTTGCTGCGCAAATACGCCGATAGCGCCCTGTTGATTTTCGACGGCGACGCCGCCGGACGCAAGGCCGCGCTGCGCACCGGCGCCCTCTTTCTCGAGACTGGCATCCCAGTGCGCGTGGCCTCGCTGCTGCCGGGAGACGACCCCGATTCGCTCCTGCGCGACAAGGGCGCGGACGCCTTCCGCGCGGCGCTGGACGCGGCCGTGTCGCTGACCGCCTTCCAGATCCGCGTGCTGCGCGAGGAGGAACGCGATCCCGAGGCCATCGACGCCGTCAGCCGCATCTCCCGGGCCGTGTTCGAGACACTGGCCACCTGCCCGCAGGCCGTTCTCCGCAGCCACCTGCTGCAAGAGGCCGCGGGGCTGCTCCACCTGCCTGCCAACGCGCTGGAATCAGACCTCGAGAGCCTGCGCCAGAAGCTCGCTTCGCGGCCATTGCCCGCGCCACGTGCGGAGGCGGCGCCGCACCGACCGACGACACCTGCCACACCTTCTGCCACGTCATCCCGTGCGCCGGCCATTCCTGCTGCCCCAGCCGTGGAACTGCAGTTCTGCGAGCTGTTGATCCATCATGGCGAGGAACCACAGATTGCGGAGCTGGCGGACAACTTCGTGCCGGCAGAACTGCTCGTGCATGCCGACACCCGCGCCATCTACGAGGCGTGGCTGCAGGCGCGCCATGCCATGCAACAGCACTTGGAGGATCACGGAACCGCCAGCGCCAAGAAGCTGTTGGACCGCCTCGTGCGCAGCGATTCCAAGATGACCCATGCGCGCGAAGCCACCACGGCCGAGGCGGCGGACGAGTTGATCGCCCGGCTCTGGACCATGCGGCTCGAGGAGGAGCGCCGGCAGGCGACGGACGAACGCCGGCGTCTGGTGATCACGCAACTGTTGACGGTCCTGAAGCAGCCGAAGGATCGACAGACGCTCCATGAGGCGCTGGCCACGGAAGCCGCGCGTCTCGGACATCAGCCATCGCCAACCCTTACACCGGCGCCGGAAGCCAGCGGGGATTCTTCCCCAGACGCGCCATTCTGATGGCTGCGGTTGCGTGCAAGCCGGCCGCTTTCCGACGAACACCACCGGGCATCGCCCGCAGCTACCGCGAGCTCACCCTTGCGCCTGCTGCTGCGGCGACGGCGCAAGCCGGACGTGCAGGGGGTAGCGCAGTCGGAGTTGG
>Ga0118677_10011590_pt1 | contig 13162 bp, 15 predicted proteins | sample AliMusrvi5mmetaG_FD_86154 | JGI IMG/M metagenome (GOLD analysis project Ga0118677, IMG submission 86154)
CACGTGGGTTGCGGCATAACGGGTAATGATGGCCTCCTCGATTTTGTCGCTGATATCATGGGCTTGGGCCACGGTCATATTTTCAGGTACAATCAAATGAAATTCGACGAAACGCATGGCGCCTCCTTTACGGGTACGCAGATCATGGAGCCCTTGGACTGAGGGTTGACATTTTTTGACATAATCAATGATCCACGTTTCCTCCTCATCCGGAAGGCGGGCATCCAATAAATCCTTGATGGACTCTGAAGTCAGATCCCAGGCTGCTTTCAGGATTAGGAGGGCCACACACAGGGCGGCGACCGGATCCACCCAGTTGAGATTCAAAGTCGGGGCCAGCCAATATCCACTCCAAATGATGGCCAGTCCGGCCATGACGCCGATGGAAGTGTAGACATCTGTTCGTAGATGCCAGGCATCGGCCTGCAAGGCGATGGAGTCGGTTTCGCGTCCAATTTTGAAGAGGCGTCCGGAGATGAGCCAGTTGGCTATGGCCGAGACCAGCATGACGATGACACCGAAACCGGCTTTTTCCAGTGGTTGAGGCGCCCGCAGTTTATGAATAGCCTCGAAGATGATCCAGATGGCCGCGAGAAAAATAAGGAGCGCCTCAATGGCGCCTGAGAGGTTCTCATATTTTCCATGCCCGAAAGGGTGACGGGCATCAGCGGGTTTGGCTGAGGTTTTCACCGATAGAAACGCGATCACCGAGGCCACCAGATCGACAGCCGAATGGATGGCTTCGGAAAGAACGGAAACGGAGCCAATCAGCAAGCCTACGAGAAGTTTAAACACGACAAGTGTGGCGTTGGAAATGATGGACAGGGCGGCTACTCCCGCCTTGCGTTGGTGTGTCTCAACTGAACCGGATTGCATCATGACTCCTGAACAAAATACCCCGCAAGACTTCATAGTCCCGCGGGGTATCATTCCCACTGCCGTTCAGGCCCAGCCGCACCTGCTCACAGGTCGCTTGATCCGGATTCTCAAGAGGTTGTATGACCGGCAATGTAGCGGGGGAGCCTCAAAGTTGTCAATCAAGACCGTTGTGTTATTATGGATGGCCCATTATATGAAAAAAACGCCACCCACTTCACATGATCCCTATGGCGCTTGGCGCAGTCCGGCCTATCGCCTTTTCTCTGCCGGTTGGCTGGGAATAACCATGGCCGGACAGATTGAAACGGTGGCGGTGGGGATTCATCTCTATACCGAGACCCAAGCGGTTATGGCCTTGGGCTGGATGGGGCTGGTAAAAGCCCTCCCTGTGATGTTGTTATCAATTGCCGGTGGACAACTTGCAGATCGGTATAACCGGCAAAAGCTGGTGATCATAACCCAGGCGGTCACGGCTGTGGCTTCGGCCGGGCTATTGGCGCTGGCCTGGGCGGGTGCGCCGGTCAAATGGTTTTACGTGTGCTTGCTGGTTAGTTCAATAGGTCAAGCACTGGGTGGGCCGGCACGCTCCGCGCTTTTACCGCAACTGGTGCCAGTGTCTCTCTTCAGCAATGCCATGGCTTGGAATACCAGTCTTTTCCGGGTGGGCACCATGATTGGCCCGGTACTGGGAGGATTGCTGCTGGGGCGTCATGATTATACGCCGCCCGCATTGGCGTTGGCATTTCTCCTGCGGGGCGGCGGTTTGATGGCGATCATGAGGTTGAAGTTGCAGAGGCAAGTAAGGCAGGCGGTGGATAGTTCGCTGCGAAGTATGCTGGAGGGTATCAGGTTTGTAAGGGACAACAAGGTGGTGTTGGCCACCATCACGCTGGATATGTTTGCCATGATGGTGGGAGGCGTAACCTATTTGTTGCCACTGTTTGCCAAGGACGTTCTGAATGTGGGAGGAATGGGATTGGGCTTTATGCGTGCGGCGGAGGCATTGGGCGCCATTGTGATGGCGATGGCTATCGCGCACTTACCGCCAATCCGGAATGCGGGGCGCGCCATGCTTTGGGCGGTGGCGTTGTTTGGTGCATCCACGGTTATGTTCGGACTTTCACAATGGTTTTGGTTGTCCCTGGTGGCCATGTTTCTGATTGGCGCCAGCGATAACATCAGTGTTATTGTCCGGCATACCTTGGTGCAAGTATTGACACCCGATCACATGCGGGGGCGGGTGTCGGCCGTAAATAATGTGTTTATTGTGGCCTCCGATGATTTGGGCGGGTTTGAGTCGGGCGTCAGTGCGCGGGCTTTTGATTTGATGACGTCCGGGCTGGGCCTGGTGGCGCCGGGATTGTCATCGCGAATCGCCGGGGCAGTGGGGTCGGTCCTTTTCGGGGGCCTCGGGGCGATGGTGGCCGTGGTGGGGTGTGCTCGCCGCTGGCCGGAGGTGCTACGGCTGGGCTCGCTACGGGATATACGGCCTGCGGAGGTGGTCAAAGTTTGCGAACAGGCGGTGGAGGAAGAGGCGCTGAAATATGAAGGCTCCAGGCGTCAGTATTCAGGAAAAATGCAATGAAGAGGTATAAAAAGAAACGCAGTTTGGCAGTTATCATTCTGGCCTTTCCGATTATATTCTGTGTTGTGTTTGCATTGTTTAAGTGGGGCATCAGAGGCGCGGTGGTGACGTCAACGACGGTGAAATCATTTCAGGAAATAAAAAAAGCCGCGGAACAAGGGGAGGCCAAATCGGAGTTCAATTTGGGGAATGCCTATAAGTATGGGCTTGGGGTCCCCGTGAACGATGGGGAGGCGGTGCGATGGTTCCGTAAGTCTGCCGACCAGGGGGATGCCATGGCGCAATGCAGCCTGGGTGTCGCCTATATCTTGGGGAAAGGGGTGGAGGCGAACGAAGGAACGGCCGTGGAGTGGTTCCGCAAGTCCGCCGATCAGGGGGATGTCCTGGCGCAGAACAATCTTGGTAACGCCTATTATTTTGGGCGAGGGGTGAAGAAGGATGTCCAGATTGCGTATGAATGGTTCTTGTTAGCTTCAAATGGAGGGAACAGTAAAGCTTCGGAGATGTTGGCCTCGATTGAAGATTTACTGACACCGGATGAAAAACTGGCCGCGCGAAACTGGGCCAGGCAGTGGAAGCCCAAGCCGGCGCAGTGACGGTTTCCGCACATTGCAGGAATGGGTGAGGAAGGAAAGAGAAGAGATGCATATTCCAGACGGATATCTTGGGCCAGCCACAAGCGGGGTGTTTTATGCCGTCATGATCCCGTTATGGATGGCTGCCGCCCGAATCGTGAAGAAGACGTTGAAAGCAAGACAAGTACCGTTACTGGCCATTGGCGCGGCATTCAGTTTCGTCATCATGATGTTCAATGTGCCCATTCCGGGAGGATCAACCGGACATGCTGTTGGCGGGGTACTGGTGGCAATCCTTTTGGGGCCCTGGGCGGCCATGATTGCCATCACCGTGGCACTGGTCATTCAGGCGCTTCTGTTTGGCGATGGGGGAATAACGGCTATTGGCGCCAACTGCTTCAATATGGCCGTGGTCATTCCGTTCGTAGGCTATTATGTTTTCACCTTGATAAGTGGAGGGGCACCGGCCAATTCACGCCGGAGAGTTGTGGCAGCGTTTATAGCGGGCTATGCGGGAATCAACGCCGCCGCTTTGATGGCAGGCGTGGAGTTCGGCTTGCAGCCGCACTTGTGCCACACGGCTTCCGGTCAGGCACTCTATTGCCCCTATGGGCTTCGAATCGCCGTGCCGATCATGGTTGGAGAACACCTTCTCATATTCGGATGGATTGAAGCCGTTGTGACCGCGTTGGTGGTCAAATATCTTTATCAGCACGCGCCGGAATTGTTTGGGCAGGAGGGGCAAAAATGAAGCCGGTGACGAAGATGTGGATGGCGCTCGGCGTTGTCATTCTGCTCTCACCGCTGGGTCTTATTCTGCCGAAGCATTTTAAAGCGGGAAGCGCATGGGGGGAGTGGAGTTCGACTGAAATTCAAAAGATGATCGGTTATGTCCCTCGGGGTTTAGCCCGGCTCGGTGAAATCTGGAAAGCCCCGATGCCGGATTACGCCTTCAAGGGATGGGAGGAGAAAGGTTTGACACATTTGAGTTTTGCTTACATCGTGTCCGCCATTCTCGGTGTTGCGTTGATCGTCCTAGTGACATGGCTGATCGGCCGATGTCTTGCAAAGAAAGGTGAGTAGGTCTGATGGCTAGAAGGGATTTTATTGAGCGCTCCATCCGGGGTGCGTTGTCCTTTCTCAAAGAGGCTATCTTTGCGGATGAGACCGCCAATCTGCCGGGAGTTTTGCAGTCCCTCGACCCGCGGATCAAGATCGTGACGTTTCTGTTGTGTCTCTTGCTTGTGCTGTTCTCCCGGAGCATAGAGGTGGTCGGCAGTCTCTACCTGCTCTCCATTATTTTGGCGATGGTCTCCCGGATCAAACTGGGTTTCTTCTTGAAAAGAACCTGGGTTTTCATTCCGCTTTTCTCGCTATTTATTGCCATTCCGGCACTGTTCAGTTTCGTTTCGCCCGGAGCGCCGATAGTGTCGGCCGGCCAATTCCATGTAACCCAGCATGGCCTGATGGTGGCAGGCTTTTTCGTGGGTCGGATTATCACATCCGTGTCGCTGGTCATCCTGATGAGTATGACGACCCGGCATTTCGATCTCCTCAAGGCCCTGCGTTTCTTTGGCATTCCGCAGATGTTCGTCATGGTGCTTGGAATGTGCTACCGCTACCTTTATCTCTTTGTGGAGATTGTGGAAGACACGCACCGCGCCATCAGGAGTAGAATAGGTTCAGGCATGCATTACCAAAAGGGCCAAAAGATCGTAGCGTGGAACATTGCCCATCTCTGGCTTCGTTCCTACAGACTCAATGAACAAGTCTACAGCGCCATGGTGGCCCGTGGATTTCGAGGCGAACCCATTACCCTGAATCACTTTCATACAAATAAACGCGACTGGTTCTGGCTGTGTGGATCCACCATGGTGATCCTGTTGCTGGGCGTTTTGGAATACAGGACAAGAGTATGACCCTACAGACGACTCCTGAATCACCCCTGTTTGAGTGCCATGATGTCAACTTTTCCTATCAGGGGCGTTTCCCTGCCCTTAGCGGTGTTGACATGACCATATCAAAAGGCGAGCGAATCGCGCTGGTGGGGGCCAATGGTTCGGGGAAATCCACCCTTCTGAATTTGCTGGACGGTTTACTATTTCCAGACAAGGGTGCGATCACGTATCTGGGTAAAAAATTGACGGAAGCTGGCTTGATGGATGAACGGTTCTCTACAGAATTTAGAAGGAATGTTGGCCTGGTATTCCAGAACCCGGATGTTCAACTTTTCTGTCCCACGGTCAGGGAGGATATCGCTTTCGGACCGCTTCAGCTTGGGATTGATGAGGTAACCGTCAAGGCTCGAATCGAGTCGTTGGTTAAGGAGCTCAATATTACCCATCTCCTGGACCGATCTCCGCACCAATTGAGCGTGGGGGAGAAACGTAAGGTGGCCTTTGCCACGGTATTGGCCATTGATCCGCAGGTGTTGCTGCTGGACGAACCGACAGCAGGACTGGATCCCCTGACCAGCACGCACCTGATAGAGATGCTTTCAGCGGCCGCAGGTTCAGGAAAGACCGTCATTATAGCCACTCATGATCTGCATATTATTGAAGACATTGCCGACAAGGTTTACGTCTTTGGACAGAATCGGCGAATTGCGGCATGCGGCAAACCAGCGGATATTCTGGCGGATACGCCGCTTCTTCAGGCAAACAACCTTATCCACCGTCACACTCATCACTCGCGCGATCATAAGGTGATGAAGACCGGATAACTCGGAAAGATCACCAATCTGTCGGACGGTAATCCTTCAGGAATTTCCCCCAGATGTGTGTGCCGGTGTTGAAACCGTCAATGATGGGATCCACGATCCGGGCGGCGCCGTCCACGATATCCAGCGGCGGATGGAAGCGGTGCATCTTGGTTTTCATCTCCGCCAGTTCGATGGGATCTTCGTCGGTTACCCAGCCGGTATCCACGGCATTCATGTGAATGCCATCATTGAAATAATCGGTGGCGGAGGTTCGGGTCATCATGTTCAAGGCTGCTTTGGCCATGTTTGTGTGGGGATGCCGTGTGGTCTTGAGTTTCCGGTAAAATTGACCTTCCATCGCCGATACGTTGACGATGTGTTTGTCCCGCTCCGGCGTACGGAGCATCAGCGGTTTGAGCCGGGCATTGAGAAGGAAGGGCGCCACCGCGTTCACAAGATGGACTTCCAGCAATTCGACCGCAGGCACATCAGCCATCAGCATCCGCCAGGAATTGGTGGTGCGCAGATCCACTTGTTGGAGATCCTGGTCCAACCGGCCTTCAGGGAACAGGGCTTTCTGGGCGGCGAGTTCATCCGGGAGCAGGGGAATCTGCGACAGTTCGGCGGCATGAGTCATCCCCACGACTTCGGACATCCGTTTTTGCGCTACGACGGCATCGCCCTCTGGCAGGAGATGATAGCCGCGCAATCCTTCGTATGCGCCTAATAAGCGCCGCGCTTGCTCTGGCATATCATTGATCGAGGCGGTCTCCCGGGCCATCATGTGTTGATAGAAGTCAGGTGGTCGCCGCACAGTCTGGCAGGCGTTGTTGATGATAAAATCCAAGCGGGAGCGGGTTGCCAGTAAATGACGACAAAAGGCCTCGACACTCGGGGTATGCCGAAAATCCAAGCCGAAGATCTCTAGACGGTGTCCCCAATCAGCGAAATCCGGTTCGGCTGCGTACCGCATGGCGGAATCGCGGGGAAAGCGGGTACAGACAATGAGTTGGGCTCCAGCCCGTAACAATTTGATGCCGGCCTGGTAGCCGATTTTCACGCGCCCGCCAGTCAGCAAAGCCACACGGCCACTCAGGTTGGCCGACTCCGTGCGCTTATGGAAGTTCAGCTTGGCACAGACTGGGCAGAGATGATCGTAGAAATGGTGGATGGAGGTGTAGTTCTGTTTGCAGGTGTAGCAATTACGGGGTTCCAGCACATCACGGAATTCCGGATCGTTCTCGATTTCCGTTTGCTCAAAGTTGGCTGGTGGCAGGATATTGGGGGTGGTGAAGACTGGTTTTTGCCGTAGTTTACGAATGCCTGTATCCGCAAGTTTGGCCTGATCGCGGGCAATCAATTCGGCCTTACGGCGTCGTTCGGTTGCGCGCACCAGGCGCCGCCGTTCAAACATATCCGGACAGTAGACATCGCCAGCGGCTGAAATCAGATGCTTTCGATCTTCAAGGGATAGCCCTGCCAGTAATGCCCGGTTCCCGGCGACCTGCTTGAGAAGTGCCGTCGCCGCTTTTAATTCTTCAATGGATATCTCTTGTTCTTGACTCATTCTTTTAATGATAACCTCCTGAACTGCTGAGGTCAACGTGTGGGCAAAGGAATCCAGTTTATAATCAATCAACTCAAGACTCGACATGACAAGATTTCCGGGTAGCCTGAAGTGAATGGTTGTTAATATTATGCAATCTTGTCTGGGGGATGAGTTTTTATGTGGATGGCGACTTTAAAAAAGACACAAAAACTGCGCATAGTTTGCATCTGGGCGGTTTGCCAGTGGAATGGTGTTTTGGCTGATGCCGAAGACCTTGATGAGCCATGGTCGGTCAATCCTCAGTCCCCCGTCCCCAGCTCACTGGTATCGTTGGCGCCAGTTGCGTCAAGTAATGACGTGCCGGAAGAAATGGGGCGCGCATGTTCGTATATCTGGCTGAAGGTATATCAAGACTATCTTTCGGTGGTGATGACGTCCCATTGTCCTATGTATCCATCTTGCTCAAATTATAGCATTCAGGCCATTCGCCGATATGGTTCGCTTAAAGGAATCATGATGACGGCGGATCGATTGATACATGAATCAACCGAAATGAGGGAGGCGCCCGTAATTCAGGTTGGGGGGCGTGCGCTTAGTTATGACCCGGCAGAGTATAAAAGGTGGAAATGAAATTTATGATGAAATTTGGATGGGTGTGGCTGTTGATGTTGGGTGCAGGTTTATCTAGAGCGGCGGCGCCATTGGATTCGATGCCGGGCATGGCGTTTGCGGATGACCTGTTCAGTCGTGGAGATTACTACCGGGCGATAACTGAATATGAACGTTTTATTTTTCTGAGTCCTGAGGCACCCCAGACAGGGCGAGCCCGCTTACAGGTAGGAATGTGTTATTACCGGGGCGAGAAATGGGAGGCGGCCCGTGATCAATTCCTTGCACTGAAAGAACGGTATGGCGTCAGCCCTGAGGGACGGGATGCCTGGCTAATGCTGGTCAAAACTTATTACCGGATGGAAAAATATACGACGGCAGAGGGGTTGATTGAGGAGTTTATTCGTAAATTTCCCGATGATGATCGTCTTGGAGATGCGCTGGTCATGAAAGGAATTTGTCTGGCCCGATTTGGAAACAGCGAATGGGCGAGGGAATCCATCCGCAGCGTGTCCACCAATTCAACGCGATTTGCAGATGTGGATACGCTACTTGGGCTGGTGGGGCGACTTGATGAGGTGCCTCAGAAGTCCCCTGGATTGGCGGCTGGTCTGTCGGCGGTGTTGCCTGGAGCCGGGCAACTGTATGTTGAAAGGCCAAGAGATGCCGGAGTCTCCTTTCTCATTAATGGGGTGACCATTGCGGGGATGTTGGCCGCTTTTCATAACCGTGAAGAGGTCGTCGGTTGTTTATTCGGGGTGGTCGAGGCAAGCTGGTACTTCGGGAATATTTACAATGCTTCGACGGGTGCGCACAAGTTCAACGCCCGGCAACGCAATTCTGTATTCGATCAATTGGAAGTAAATTGTGGCTTCCTAAAAGATTCACAAAGTGGCATGCTCCCCGGAGTGGGAATCAAAGTCAAATTTTGATGTGGGAAATAAAAAGGCAATGAAAGGGAGAAAAGAATGAAAAAATGGTTAGCATTACTGGGTTGTGTCGTTGTGGGATTGAGTCTGACGGGTTGCGCGGGATTGATGTCGGCTCCTCCCTCTGGCGTGTCGCCCGGAGGCCTGTTTTCGGATGTGAACTATCCTTCCTATCGCGAGAGCCAGACTCAATTTACCTTTGCCCGCGAAGATTTTATTATTCTGGGTCCGGTGTCGGCGACGTCTGAAAGTTCGTGCATATTGGGCTTGTTTGCCCAGGGTGACAACGGGTTTGGGAATCTGACACGGGCCGCTAAGGCGAAATATCCGGATTGTGATGGTGTCATCAATGTTCAGTGGGATACAGAATGGAATTTGATCTGCTTAGGTTTGATATCGAAGGTCACTGCTAAAGTTGAAGGTACTGCGATAAAGATCAAACGTTAACAACTTTGGACGGGATATAATCATGAGGCCTTACATAGGTATTATGGTTGCGTTCATCGTGACCTTCTTTGTGTCGGGATGTGCCAGTCTTCGGAGCGCCCCGCCTTCAGGGGTGTCGCCTGGATTTTTGTTCTCTGATGTCAGTTATCCGTCTCACAGAGATTCCAGCACTAAATTTAAGATTAACCGGAGAGACATAGTCGTCCTTGGTCCAGTGACGGCAACTGGGGAAAGTCAGTGTATTCTTGCATTGTGGTCGCAGGGGGACAACGGATACGGAAACTTAATGAAAGCGGCGAGAGAGGTTTATCCAGATGCTGATGGCGTAGTGGATGTGCAATGGGATTCTAGGTACGGTAACTTGTGCCTTCCCTGTTGCTATGTGTGGGTGCCCATCTTCTATAAAGTCAAATCAACTGGCGAGGGACAGGCATTCAAGTTCAAGAAATAATCGAGTGAATTAAACAAAAAAGAAGGCCGGGATTATCCCGGCCTTCTTTTTTTGTAGATATCAACTGGTTTACTTTGAGGGGGCTGACCAGAAGTCAATGCGCAGTGCGTCGTCAGTGTTGCCATTGACGGCGTCCAAAACGGAACTAAGCATGATGCAAGGACAGATATGACCGCCAATACATTCGACCCAAGGGAATTGGCCTTTCCATCCGCGGTTGTACCACTCGCCACAACCGGGCATCACGGCCGAAATAATGGCCGCACCGCCCGCATCAACTGCTTTTGCGGCGGGGGCTGCACCTATTAACGCCATCCCGATTACTAAACCCATGATAATTTTCTTCATATTTTGATGCTCCTTCTTTTGCCTGTTTTTTCGTGCTCTTTAATCGCTTTTGTTACAATACCCTTATTATTGCGCTCTTTGGGCAAACGTCAAGGATACAGTGATATTTTACTTTTCAAGTCTTATCGTGTCTCCAAAGTGACATGGACAGGAGGGGAAAATTGAAACATGGTATTCGTAAGAGGGGTGTTAATGGTGATATCGCGGATAATGGTAGTGGTGGTGACAAACCCTTGTTCTGTCAAGTAACGGGTATCCAATTGTTGGGGATACCAGAACCCAGGGCTGGCTTCGATGAATTTTGATGCCTCGGAATGGAGCAGAAGATCGTTGGCTGTTGTGTAGATATCGGTTGTCAGCAAGACCTTTTGCTGACGATCAAGTTCAAGTGAAAACTTCGGGTGATTGCCCGCAATATGAGAAATATTTGGTGCTTGGGTGGGGGTTGTGACTGAAGTTGTTCGGGAAACCATTTCCTGGAAATTGGCAGGGTTGATGCCGTCCAAGGAAATTCGCGAGAGTGTTTGTTTGATGGTGGCTTGTCGGTCCTTATCGGCCATCTTCGCCAAATCGGTACGCAGCGCTCGACGTAGCGTCGGGATATATTCATATAAAGAGTTGGTGGTTAATACGAGATGTCGTTCAGCAGGATATTGGTAGTCCACCCGCACAAACCCTGGGGCTTCATAGGCGAAAAACCAGCGTTCCTTTGAGGATTGACGCCGTCCTTGGGTTGTACGTTCAACCGTATACGATAAGCTGTGTATCTCTGAGAAATGTTGGGTGAGGGTTTCCAGTAATGCTTGTGCTTCAATCTGGGCCACAGTGCCGGTACTGGCGGTAGCGAGGCGTGGCGAAAGCATGATTAAAACAAATGTTATTGTTAGAATGAACCTCATAGAATGGCTTGAATAGCACAAAGCCATAAGGCTGTCAGTACCTGAGTGATGAGTGGTATGTTTTAAAAGATAGATACATAAGTCAGGATATTATGAAATCGAGGAAACAGTTACTAATTGGACTCATCGCTATAATATGCATAGCGGTTCCTGGTATTGCTGAAGAGATAACGACCAATGCCCCGCCGGTCATGCCGGGGCTTCCGAAATGGGAGGTGGGGGTGGTGGGAATGGTGTCACGGGTCCCGTTCTATCGCGGATCAGATGAGTATCGCTGGTATGCGTTTCCGCTTCCCTATTTTATTTATCGCGGGGATTATATTCAGATGGATAAAGATGGCGTCCGGGGTTTGTTTTACAAAGGTGTCAGGTTTGAGCTTGAACTATCCTTGGGCATTAATCCGCCGGTGAAAAGCGAAGGCGGTGCCCGGGCGGGAATGCCGGACTTAAACCCGCTCATTGAAATGGGGCCAGCGGCCAGATTGTACCTGTATAACGGTAAAAAAGTGAAAGCGGTGTATCTGGAGGCTGCCGGACGCGGGGTGTTCTCCGTGGATATGGATAATTTGAACCCGGAATACGAGGGGCTGAGGGGGAATCTCAGTTTGGTTATGGCTGGGATCAAGCTACTCCCGAAATCTTCATGGTCTGCCGGCCTTAAGACGGGTTTAGAGTTTTCGGATCGTGATTATAACGGGTATTTTTACAACGTGGATGAAGCCTATGTCACTCCTGATCGGCCTTTCTACCACAGCGAGGGTGGGTATGGCGGAGTTTCAGTTTCAGGCTGGATCACCCGGCGACTTTTTGATGGCGTATCCATCGCCATGTACACTCGACTGGATAATGTGGAGGGGGCGGTCTTTGAAGATAGCCCCTTGGTTCGGGCACACAATAGTTATATGGTAGGGGCAGGATTTACGTGGAAGATCGCGCAGTCGAAAAACCAGGTTCAAAGGATAAAGTGAGCGGATATATACCATTTTCTGAACGGAACACACCCTGGCGCGGGGGATTGGATCTTGTGACGGGATGTTATCCTGCTTTTCTGTTTGGCGGCTCGTTAGGCAGGTGGCTTCCTGTTTTTCACTTCCATGAAGCGACAGTTGCCGGGTTGGAGCCCTATCTGCAGTATCTGGTTGAAAATGGCTATCGAACCGTGACCTCGGAGGCGATTGCTGCGTATGTCCGGAAGGGGATACATCCGGGCCCGAAATCTGTTGCGCTTTGCTTCGACGATGCCTGGGCAAGTTTATGGACAGTGGCGGCCCCGCTATTGCGAAAATACGGACTTCAAGCCATTACGTATGTCAGTCCTGCCCGGAATCCTGAACGGGAGTGCCTGCGTTCGACGATCGAAAGCCCGGAAGGTGCACCGGCAGACGTCGATTCCTCTGATGCACCTTTCGCGTCCTGGCTTGAATTACGGACCCTGCATAAGGTCGGCGTGGTAGACATTCAGGCCCATACATTGGGGCATACGATGATCTATTCCGATTCCGTCATCGGTGGGTTTGTGACTCCCGGATTCTTGCGGCATCCTCATCTCTATCCGCTGGTCGATACAGGGACAGGGGAGCGATACCTGACTCCTGCCGATTTGGGTGCCCCGCTCTATACCCAGCGGTCCCGGTATTCCGATGCGCTTCGCTATGATAACCCGGAAGCCTTTGCGGCTTGTGTCCGGCAGGTCCGCGAAAATGGCGGGGGAGGCTTTTTTTTCGCCCCCGGGTCGGGGGCCCCGGTGCCCACACCCGCCCCCCCCCCCCGCGGGGGCCCAGGCAGCGTCGGCTGGTCGTGGCCTCGATCGTCAGCGGCCTTCTCGTGAACGCGTGGGAATACTCGACCGAGTGGCAGGCCTGGGAAAAGTCGACCTTCGGTGCCGGCGGGATCGATTACGGCAAGAGCGTCTTCGACGTTCGGTTCGTGACCGCCCTTCACGGGTTCGCCGGATGGACGACCTTCTCGCGCTCCTTGCAGTTCTTCGCGGTGGCCGGTGCAACGACCTGGCTCGCGCTCCGGAGCCTACGCATCGGCCCGTCGAATGCGCCGAAGGGGCAGCCTCTTGGGTAGTTTCCGGAGAGCGGCATTTGTGCACTTCGAGCTGACCACCAACGGCCGGCCCCGGGCACATGGCCCATCGACGCGGGCATTGGCTGACCAGACCGGCGCGATCGCTCTCAGGAAAAC
>Ga0118677_10011591_pt1 | contig 13160 bp, 9 predicted proteins | sample AliMusrvi5mmetaG_FD_86154 | JGI IMG/M metagenome (GOLD analysis project Ga0118677, IMG submission 86154)
TTTGAGGCAGGTGCAGGAAGAAGACAATCGTCTGCGTATCACTTAAAGGTGATTTTGAGATGACTTCGAGATAACCGTTACGAATGTGTGATTTAGAGCAGATTTGAGAGGAGCCGGCGGGCATTTCTGCCGCGCTCCGGTATCGCTGTGGAGCTGTACTGGCCGAGTGACTCATCGAGCAGCATCCGGGCGCGGCGGAACGGGCGGGGCAACGCATTGACCGAGTGTTGCCAGTCGATCTCACCAGCATGGCGGAGATTCGCGCGGCGGGAGTGTTCCAGGGGTCGGTCATGTTTCGCCAGTTCCGGCTCTCGGTGGTGCCGCTAACTGAGGATCAGTACGACTGGCTGACGCTGGGCTGAGTCGTCGCCTGGACGCAGGAACAGGCCTCCGCTGCTATCCTATGGATTGGAATGTTTGAAACATTTCTAGGAGTTGCATGATCGATCTGAAGGGCAAAGTGGCTGTTGTCTTCGGCCTGGCCAATAAACGTAGCATTGCCTACAGTGTGGCCCAGCAACTGGCTGAGGCGGGAGCGACCCTGGTGCTCTCCTACCAGACGGAACGGCTGAAAGTCGAAGCGGAGCAGTTACTCGCGGATCTCGGCCAGACCGCTGCAGGCCGCGCCTTCCAATGCGATGTCTCGCGCGACGAGGAGATTGACGCGGTCTTTGCGCAGATTGCCGCCATATTTCCGAAGATCGACATTCTCATCCACTCGGTCGCATATGCCCCAGCCGACGCATTGAAGAACGATTTCCTTCTCACCAGCCGCGAGGACTTCCGCATGGCCCACGATATCAGCGTCTACTCGCTGATTGCGCTGTCGCGTGCCGCCGCGCCGGTGATGACCGACGGCGGAGCGATCCTCACCCTGACCTACTACGGCGGGGAGAAAGTCTTTCCCAACTACAACGTGATGGGCGTGTGCAAGGCCGCGCTGGAATCCACGGTGCGCTATCTGGCGGCCTCGCTGGGTGGGAAGAACATCCGCGTCAATGCCATCTCTGCCGGGCCCATCCGGACACTGGCGGCACGCGGCATCGGCGACTTCAACCAGATTCTGGACGCCGTCACCGCACGCGCGCCCCTGCACCGCAACGTGGAGCAGATCGAGGTTGGCAACACCGCGCTCTTCCTCTGTTCGCCGCTGGCCAGCGGCATCACCGGCGAGATCACTTTCGTCGATTGCGGCTTCAATATTACCGGAGTCTAAACTGGAATTCCCCGAATCTAAGACTCTGTCTACACAGGATAAGGAGACCCCAAGATGACCACAGCGGAAGTTTTGCTTCAGGACTATGACATGGAGATGGGCATGACGCGCCGCACGCTGGAGCGCGTCCCGGAAGACAAGCCCGACTACAAGCCCCACGAAAAATCCATGCCCATGGGCAAGCTGGCCAGACATGTGGGCACGCTGCCGCATTTTGGCACCAGCATTCTCACCACGCCCAGCATGGACCTGACCACCGCCAAGTGGCCCGAAATGACCTTCAGCACGCGCGCGAAGCTGCTGGCCGATTTCGACGAGCTGGCTGCCGAGGCCCGCGCCGCGCTCGTCGCCTCATCCGACGCCGACCTGGCCGCGATGTGGAAGTTCTCCTTCGGCGATAAAGTGATCTCGGACGAACCGCGCTCGCTCTCTTTCCGCCACATGTTCTTCAACCACCTGATCCACCATCGTGCGCAGCTCGGCGTCTATCTGCGCCTGAACGACGTTCCCGTGCCGGGACTCTACGGCCCATCGGCGGACGAGCCGTTCAACAAGTAGCGCCACTGTAGCGCAAAACGCATTGCCTGCCAACTCTCTGTGCGGAATAGACATCTAACCCGGTAAGTGGCAAAGATCAGGGCCACAGGACGAACTGTCCTACGGGAGTACAGCGATGGCAACGCCACACAAATCTCAAGATTCGACGCACGAACTTTCGACCGAAGATCGCAAGCAGTTGAAGGACTCAACGTCTGCTTTCCCGGCGCAGCACAAGGAGCGGCTGATTTTGCGCTACAGGCCATCCGATGTTCGTGGCTGCCGGATGAGTTGGCAGGGGCGCCGGGTGAGTTGGCAGGGCTGGCGCCAGGTTCGGCAACTGTGGAACCCGACTTGTCCGGGGTGGATGTGGATTCGGAAACCAGGGTGGCGGTCAAGGCGGCGCGGTCGGCGGCGTCGAGGCCGTAGAGGCGGAAGGCGAGGTCGTCGATTTCGGCTTGGATGGCGGCCACGGTTTCCTCGCTCGTGCGCACGCGGGCGGCCCACGCGGCGGCGCGTTCGGCGAGTGTGCTGCCGGGGGCGGCCAACAACCTGGGCACTAGAAAGGCGTGCGAATTGGAATTAACGGTGTCCAGCGCATGCTTCTCAAGCCAGGCACGACGAACAAAATCTCCGAGTCGGCGACTCTCCGTAGGGGCGAGATTAGGGAGCGGAAGTTGCTGGAGCATCCCGACGACAAACTCAGGAAAACCAAAACGTCCCAACACACTCTTGAAAATGAAATCGAAAGGCCGTGATGCCATCAGCCCAAGGAGTGCGGGAAGCTCCTCGTCAGGCGCGAATGCCGCGTATCCTCGTGCGCTAAATATGCATCCAGAAGGAAGAACTTGAGGCGATAGCGACGCTGCACGCAGCGGCCACGTTATTCCAGGTCGGAAAAAGCAGTCCGAGGATTCGAGTCGCTCCATCCAGCGCCCCGGCCTTCCAAAGAATCCTTGAAAGGTGAAGCGGCGCTCTTCCCACCCGACGAGAAGTGACTGGTCTGCGTAGAAGCGGACCGACGCGCCTCCCTTTGCGAAGGTAACCCAGGCCCGTTCTCGACCCACGTCGGCCGCGTTTGCTTCCCACCAGAGACGTAGCATGCGAAAATCGTTACTTGTGCAAGGTCCTCGCCTCGCGGTTCTGTCTTCGGTCTCGAATTTCTGCGCACCCCTGAAAACACGTCGCACATTCTCGGGAACCCAATAAGCGAAGGGACTCGTAGGCAATGCTCCAAAGTTAGCCGGGTCGCTTACAAATAACTGGGCGTCTGTGGAACCGTGGACTGCGCGAAGGATGACCGTGGCCTTATCCTTTTCCCCAAGCGCTCGAACGCACACGAGCGGCGGAAAGACTGGCGTCGGCGGAGGAACGACCTTTTTCACCGAATGCCAGAGTGGCGTGTAGCGAACGGTGTCGCCGGGGCTGCGCTGGATGAAGCCGTGGGCTTCGAGGTGTTCGAGTTCAGAGACGGCTTGATGCCGCTTGAGTCCATCACGGGCGGCCTGCCATTTTGGCAGGCTAAAACGATCCTGCTTGTCGCGGGCCACTGCTTGCAGTGTGGGGACGATAGAGCGTGTGAGATCGCAGGTTTCGGTTTCGGAAAGGCTGCGCAAGACATAGGCGGCGACTTCGACCATGGCATCGAGCACGCCGCTGCCGAGGTCGGCGAGGGCGACGGGGCGGAAGAGGCGGAGGACGACGCGGGTGCGCCAGTCCTCGCTTTGGCCGAGAAAGAAGCCGGTGCGGGAGCTGATGATACCGAGGTAGCCGGCGGGGACGAGGCGGGCCTGGAAGCACTCGACGAAGGCCTTGTAAACGTCCCCCTTGGTATCGCCGTAGGTGTCGTCGATGTAGGTCTTGGATGGCAGGCTGGCGTCGCCAAACGGAGGATTCATGAGCGCCACGTCGTAGCGTTTGCGGCAGAGGTCGATGAAGGCGAAGCCGCGGGCGGCGTCGTCGGCGAAGAGGCGGTGCTGGAAGCGGTGGTCACCGGCGGACTCGGCGTAGGTTTCCAAAGCCTGATAGATGCGGTCCTCGGCCTTGTCCCAGAATTGTTGGTCGGGGATGCCGCTGAGGGCGTCGAGGTTCCACGAGCCGGTGTCGAGCTGGAGTTGGGCGCCGGGGCGTTTGTCGAGAGAGGCAAGTTGCGCGTTGGAGAAGAAGTCGCCCTCCGGTTTGCCGATCTTTTTCCACTGGGCACGGGCGTCGGCAACCAAGGCGCGGACCTCATCCTCGATCTTGAGCAGCGACCCGGCCTCGCCGGCCAGGCGCATGGTCTTGAAGATGTCGCCGAGGAGCTTGGAAAAGAACGGTTGCTCGGCGGTCGGGAAGGAGCGCCGGACGAAATCCTGAAGCAGGTCTTCCTCGCCCGGCATGGGTTCGGCACTGACGATGTTCGAGCGGGTGACGGTAGGGCGCTCCGCCGGGCGAAGGCCTTGCTGCTGCCACGCCTTCTGGGCACGGAGCCAAAGGGCGAGGCCGGCGATCTGGGCGGCGCGCGGATCGATGTCCACGCCGTGGATGTTGTGGTCGAGGATGAGCGCGGGGATGCGGCGGATGAATTCCCGTTGTGCTTCCTCGCGGGTGAGCGGGTCGGCGCGGTGGTGATCCCAGCAAGCGGTCTCGCGGATGAAGCACTCGCCTTCCTCCGGGGTGAAGCGTTTTTCGGCCAGGCACTTCTGATAGTCGAAATCGGCGAGCGGGATTTCCCAAGTGATGTCGGGCCTGAAGATACGCCCAGGCACCGTGACGTAGGGACCACGGCCCAAACCGTCCCCGGGATCATCGCGGGCGAGCATGACCACGCGGGCGGTGGCGAAGTCGATGTCCCCATGGGTGTCGTTGGAATGTACCCGTTGCAGGCCGGGTTTCATGCGTACCGAGCCATGAGGAAAGAAAGGCTTGTCCTGCCCGAAGTCGGCACCGGGGACGATGCCCATTTCCCAAGCCTCGCGATAGATGATCTCCAGCAGGTCGAAGGCGTAGAGGCCGAAGTGCATGGAGCCGCAGGCGGGATCGATCAAGCGGATCTGGCGCGGGTCCTTGAGCGGGCGGTGCGGGATGAAGACGGGTTGCCGGAGTTGCCCATCCTTGGAGAGGTTATCGGGCGGGTGGAGGAGGCGGGACCGCAGTGCGGCCCAGAGTGCGGCAAGCGGGGGATACTCTGAAACCGCGTCCACGGGCAGGCGGGGACAACCGTAGCCGTTGTCCTCGAACTCAAAGGAAATCCGCCAGAGGATCTTCAGCAGATCGACGGCCGATGTTGCATCAAGCTCCTGAGGGTGGGTGCCCGCTTCCAGCGGCATGAGGATGGTGTCCAGTAATTCATGCCGGGGCCTCGGGATGCCTACCAAGCCGACGGAGAGGTGATCTGGCGTGACCAGACCGATCCAGCCGAGGAGCATGCCGATGGCCGGGTCTTCGGGCAGATCATGGGGTGACGCTGTGGCGGAAAAGCGCCGGAACTCCTCAAGGCCGGGTGCATCGTGCCAGATGTAGGTTTTCGGTCCCGGCAGGAATAGCTCCACCGGGCGCTTGATGAGGTAGCGGCAGCGATCCTTGAGGGAGGTTTTTCCCCGGGTCATTTCATACCAGAGGCGGCCGAGGGTGTTGTCGGCCAGGAACTCGACGACGTAGCGCGGGGTGAAGAACTGGTTGCGGACGGCGAGTTCGCGCGAGTTGCGCGGGGCGGCGGATTCCTCGCGCATCTTCTTCCGCTCGGCGGGGTCGTTGTAGTATTGATAGATCCAGCCGATGGTCTCGTCCTCGGTCCAGATCGAGGACAGCGCGGGCGCGTTGAGTTTTTCCAGCGCGGCCTCCAGCGCCTTGCGGCGGGGCCACAGGAGCGAGGCGGAATCGGTGCGGTCGAACAGGATGCCGACCTCGCGGCCGATTTCGTCGAACAGGCATTCCAGATAGAGGCGGTAACCCTTGTCGGGGAGTTCAATCAGGCCGGGGGCGAGGCCGGAGAATTCCTTGAACCCTTGCGATTGATCGCCGGCGGAAACGCAGGGCAAGACGAGGCCGCGGGCCTCCATCATCTTGAGGGCGGCGAGGCGGTTAAGGAAGGTGAAGACGGCCTCGGACAAGAATCCGCGCACGGACTCGGCATTCGGCTCACCTGCGGCCCGCCGGTGCCTGACGGCCTCGACGATGCGGGTGCGGACGAGTTTTTCGGCGTCCGTGAGCTGGGGGCCGGGCTTCTCCGCCACGTCGCCGTTGCGGTGGACATCGAAGGTACCCTCCAACTGCAACGCGAACTCCTCCTCCAACCCGCGGCGGATGGCCTGGGTGGTGTTGAAGAGCAGGTTGCGGAGGTCTTTGTCCATTCTTGGGTAAAAGCTGAAATGCTGAAAAGCTGAGATACTGAAATTGGAGAGGTCAGGCGGTGGCGTTGAGGGTGGTTTCGAACTCGGTTATGGAGATCATAGCGTTTGGAGGAACTGCTCAGGTGTCAGATTGAACGCTGGCGCAATGGCTACGATCGCCGTGTAGAACTTCTCATCATGCCCCTGCCCATCAAATGGACGCTTGTGATCGTTCATCAGCGCGACTCCCTCGTTCGATGCTTCTGCTACCCGCTTGTCTTGGTATTCGTGAACGATCTCGTGGATCAGTGTGGTCACCCAAGGAGGGTTTCCGCTGAAGCGCGGCAACTCCCAGTCCTGAAGATCTCCATCACTGAGGTAGATCACAAGTTCGTTCCTAGATGAGCTGTAACCACTGCTATCCCGATTGTTTTCCTCGACCCGAAGCAGGGCAGGTCGAGTCGTGTCGCCCGCACCAAAGCACTTTCGCCGAAAATGGTCATAGGCGCGGGAAATGTCTTCGCGTGCATTTTCGATTGTGGCCATGGAGTTCGTTACCGGGGTTGAGTATTGCTTGAGATTGACCCGGAGGGTAAAGCCTACTGGATCAAGATTCGCTTCCCTTCCGCCAACTGCCGTTCGCATTCCTCGCGCAGGGCGTTGATGGCGGCGTCGAGTTGTTCGGTGGTCTCGATGCCGCCGGAGAAGTAAGTGGCGATGTCCAGGCGGACGAGACGGGTGCCTTCGGCGAGGCGCAGCATTTCCTCAATCACCTTCTGCGTGCGGCCGGGGCAGGCGTCGGTGTCGGATCGCAAGAGCGCGAGACCGACCGCCGGCGCGGCAGGTGCGGCGCAGGCGCTGAGCGGGGCGGCGAGGCGTTCCCGTTGGCCTTCCTCCAACTCGGTCCAGCCGGGCACCGTAGCGACCTTGGCCAGGGCGGCGGTGTAAACTTCCGACCGTCTTGCCGATGCCCCGGCGTGGCGGCGGGCATGTTCCGCCTTCAACGCGGCGGCATGCTGGCCGATGGCCGCGATTTCCTTGTGGAAGGTTTCGCGGGCCAGCATGTCGGTTAGGGCGGCGGCATGGTCGGAGAATTCCGCGGCAAGGTCCGGCTCTTCCTTGAGTACCGGCCAGGTGATTGAGAGAATGCCGCGGGCATTGCGCAGCGCCAGCAACGGGGGTTCGGTGAGTGTGTCTCGGAGGGCGGCCGCGCGTTTGCGCGCTTCCTTGATTTGTTTGTGACCGGCATTGAAGGACAGGATCGCTTGTTCCTCGTTGCCGGTGCGGATCGACTTGAGCAAGTCCACGCCGTCCTGCAACACCGTGGCGCCGGGAAGCTGGTTGGAGACGAGCACGGTGTGCATCACGGCGATGTCATCCTCCGGGCCGGCGCACGCCTTGCGGATCTCGGTCGCCACGGCGCTTTGACTGGCGATGTCCGGTAACTCGTGGCCGAACACGTCCTTGTAGCACTCGTTGGCCTCCACCAGCTTGGCGAAGTCGATGGCAACCTTCGGCCGGAAGGTGGCACTCCTGAACGCGTTGTTGTTGCCGAAAAGGGTGCGGGCCTCGACCGAGACCGCAGCTTCGATGGCCTTGCCCTGCGAGGTGGCGTCCACTTTCCCGGCCCGCAGCAGGCAGGCGGCGAACAGGCGCACGACATCGAAGTCCCAGCCGAAGGGTTCCTTGGCAAATTCCTCGGTGAGGTAACGGCCGGTGGCGGGTTCGCCGTAGCTGGCGCGGTTGGCGACGCGGGCGAGCACCTCTGCCAGCGGGCCGGAGTCGGTTTTCAGGATCGTCTGCCCGCCTTCGTCCCGCAACAGGCCGAGCTTGGCAAAGACGGTGGTGAGCCCGTGCAGGTTGCCGGCGGTGAGGATCGAATCGAGGTCCTGCTTGGTGACGCGCGCGGCGCCATCGGCATAGCGGCCGAAAACTTCCGGCAGGACCAGCGCGAGAGTGGCCTCGGCCACCTTGCCCACCTCGGTGGCGTTCTCGCCGGGGCTGCGATCATTGCCCTGAAACCAAATGGTGCCGGACAACAGGGATTCGCGAACCAAGCGGCGGAGTTCGTCGGAATGGATGCGGAGGCGTGTCTTCTTTTCGTCGGAAACCAGCGCGAGTTCGTCGCGGGTGCGGGCGCTGCGTTCCTTCTTGCCGATGATTTCCCTTGAACGGAAGTATTCATCGACGTGGTGGCCCACCTTTTCAGTCAGCCGCGCGATCCAGAAGACGTGCTTGGTTTCCGTCTGGCTCCGCTGGCGCATTTCGGCTGACTCGGACGCGAAGTCGGCGTCGTTCGAGGTGAGCGCGAGATAGAACGGCAGGTCGCCGTCCTGTTGCACCGGACGGTTGTTGAGAAAGAGCGCGGCCCTGAAGAGTTTGGTGCCGAGGAACTGGTGGGAAGGCTGCGGCGACCAGAGCTGCTTCTGCACCACGTCGCGCAGGATTTCGTTGGTGTCGGCCGGCTTCGGTTTGAAGGCGTCGCGCTGGCGGTCCCAGTCGTCCTCGGCCGGGCTCGGGATGCGATAGCCGTCGTCCCCCTGACGAACCAACTTGGCCTTTTCGAGTTTCTCCAGAGCCTCCTTCACCGCACTCAGGCAGGAATCGGCATCGACAGCCGGGTGCAGGCACGCGGCGATGTTTTCCGCGGTGCGGTGGATGGTCTTGACGAACTGGAGCAGGCAAATCGCCTTGGCCACCGGCTCGGCCTGCGGATGTTCCACCTGGCGGCCGATGGCGCTGATCTTGCCGCGGAGTTCGCTGGGGATGTTGCCGGCGACAAGGTCGTATATCTGGTCGATGCGGACGAGCTTGCCCATTTCGCATTCGGCGAGCGCCACGTCGGGGTGAATGAGGAGCTGTTGGGCGAGCTTGATGATGGTGCGATTGGCGCCGCCCACGTGGTGTCCCGCGCCGCCCTGGGTGCGCAGGCCGGAGACCACGCTGATGATGAGGTCGATCTGATAGGGAAGCAGCGGATAGAGCGTGACGAAGCTCTCGGCCGTCAACTCGGGCAGGCGGATGTCGGCGCTGATTGCGGTGCACTGCGAGAGTTTGCCACGGCGGGCCTCGAAGAGTTTGCGCAGGGCGTCCTCGCCGGCGGCGTTCTTCGAGAGGATGCGGCGGCTGGTGACTTCCGAGATGTCGGACGGCTCCAGATGCACCTGCAACGGGAAGCGGTCCATCAGGCGGGCCAGTTCCACCCGGCGGTCGTCCATGCCGCCAACGAGTTCCGTGAGCTTTTCCTGCGAGGTGACAATCAGCCACATCTTGCCGCGGCCGACGCGGCCGAGGCTTTGGACGAGCGCCTGGAGGTCGAGCATCTTCTGCACGTCGCGCGCGACGAACTGGCCCACTTCGTCGATGACGAAGACAAGCGTGCGGTCCGGCCGGCGGCGGTTCATCAACTCCTTGCACCGCTCGGCCAGACTGCCCGGGCTGATGTCGGCGCGGTGTTGCGCACCCTTCACCCACGAGTCGGCGGCCGGATAGGTGGCGTCATCCAGTTCGTGCATGACGCGGCTGGCTTGGTTCAAGGCGAACGCCACCTTGGATTTCTCCTGATCCCATTCCTTGCCGGGGAAGGCCACGCGATAGCGGTCCTTGAACGCGTCGAGGCGGCCTTCCGACTCAAGGTCGATTTCAAGCTGCGCGATGTCGATGTGTCCGGCGTAGCCGAGGTAGCGCACGAAGCAGCGGTGCGTGATCTCGGTCATGCTTTGGTTGGCCGTCTTGATCCCGCGGTCGCTCGAAACGTCGAAGATCACGGCGTCGGTGAGAATGCGTTCGGTGATCTGCTTGAGCAGCACCTGGAGCTTCGGGCTGTCGCTGCGGCGGGCGGCGAAGAGGGATGCCGCCGGCGTTCCCAAGACATCGCGGTTGGCCAGAGCCAGACCGAGGATCTTGGCGAAGCTCGACTTGCCGGAGCCGAAGAAGCCGGAGACCCAGACACCGATGCCCTCGTGCGGGTTGGCGGGTGTCTGGTCGTAGCGTTCGAGGATGCGGATGTAGCGTTCGAGAATCGAGTTGGTGACCACGTATTCCCGGATCTCGTCCCTGATGACGGTCTCGTCGGTCTGGTCGACCTTGATGACTTCCTCGATGTTGCGGTCGACATCCTCGCGGGCGAACAGTTCCTTGATGAGCGGCATGACGGTGTGATGTTGGAAAATTTCAGAAGATGCGCGGGCGGTAATTCGGATCGGGGTCGAGGGCACCCATGAAACTCAGGCCGGTGGGGCCGTCGAGTTCGCCCGGATAGAAAAGCACGGCCGGCACCCGCATGCGACCGCGCATTTGTTCCAACAGGGCGTGGGTGCGATAGGCCGGGAACAGGGCACCGGTCCGGCTGAGCAGCACCACGTCCTTGACGGGATCCAGATCCTGCGGCAGCCGCGCCGCGACAAGGTCCACCAGTGGTTGGGAGTCTTCGAGGATGTTGTGGATGGTGTCCACCATTGTCTCGACCCCGGTGACGGGCTCGGTTTCCAGCATATCCCGCACGGTGTAGCCCTCGGCTTCCAGCGCCGCGCCCAGACACTCGGCGAGGGAAATCCGCGTCACCCGCTTGCCGGCATTTTCCAAGCGGGTGGTCAGGAGGTCGAGTTCGGCACGAAGGTCGAACTCGGCCTCGGGTGGGTAGTGGAAGATCGCGTAGGGCATGTCGTGGTAGGCACTCAGGCGGCCCCGCGGGTCGGGGCTGGCGAGGATCGGTTCGAGGTCCAGCTTGAGGCGCTCTTTCCAGTTCATGGCACGAGGGATTTGGCGAAATCGAGAAGCGAGTCGTGGGGCAGCGACAGTTCCCGCACCGTGCCCGCGCGCTGGTAGTGGAGGCGATGGAACTGGTGCAGGTTGAGAAGTTCGTGTTCCACATGCGACGGTCCCATCAGGAACAGCCGCCAGCGGTCCGACGAGATCAGCCGGTCGGCACTCGGCATTTGCTCCCACAGGCTGTAGACGGCGTACAACAGGGCATTTTCCGGGATGACGGCGTGACGCACTTCGCGGCGGGCTTGCCCGTGCACGAGTCCGAAGTCGCCGGCGGTGCGCAACAAGTCGCGACCCATGCGGCGGACTCCGTAGTCGGAAAGTCGTTCCTCGAAAACCCCGCGGGCTTCGAGTTCGCGAACGAAGGGCATCACGTCTTCCGTGGTGAAGACCGCGATGCCCGATTCGATGCGCGGATGGAGAAATTCCCGGGCGAACGCGGAATACAGGCCGTCGGTGCTGGCGAGGTGCCACAGCAGGCAGTATTTCCACGTCTCGATGGGGAAGCCGCCCTTGGCGAGCACCACGAGCGGTGCCACCGGATCGCCGCCGGAGAAGCGGTTGGAGATCGTGGCGGTGACCTCGCGCAGCCACGCTTGGTTGGAAGCGCCGACCGGGTTGTCGCGGCGGATGGTGGCGATGTTGTCCCGGAGGGACTTGGCCAGATCCCAGCAGGCAAGGACGCGGTAGGTTTCCTCGACCAACACGCCCTTGCGGACGAGCCGGCCGGAAAATTTCGCGGTTGTCGGGGCGTTGGTCATTCCTCCGAACGGATGTAGGGGATGGCGGGCTTGTGCTTTTCGCCCTTCGAGAACCCGGCGGCGAGCAGCATCAGGGTGGCGCGGTCGGGGCGACCGGTGCCGGCCAGCGGCACTGCCTTGCCCTCGGAGGAACGGCGGAGCATTTTCAGGGCGCCTTCGGTGGCGGGATCGATGAGTTGCAAGTCCCGCAGGTGATCGGTCAGGTCGCCGCCGCAGCGGGGAGCAAGGTCGTCGAAAAACGGCTCCCATTCGGCCGGCTGGCGGCACCTCCGCGACCACTGGCCGGCGAGATCGTCCTCGATCCGGGCGGGCAGGTTCCATAGCGTCAGGCAACCGGGCGGCGCGAACACCGCGGCGCAGCGGGCGGCGGCCACGGCGCAGGCTACCCGCGCCTGGGCAAAAGAGTGGCTGGCAGGGAAACCGCGCGAGAACACGGACCGACCCGCCTTGCCGAGGACGCCCTGGGTATTCCACCAACCCGCACCGTCCATTTCGCCGAAGCGGGCCACGGCGAGGCGGAGTTTCAGGAGATGGGCGAGATCGACAGTCATGGGATGAGTCTTGGAAGTCGGGTGTGGGGCGGGGGATGGCAGGGGGAATCCGGTCTCCGTGTCTCTCCGCGAAGACTCTGCGGCGCGGTCATAGGTGACCGGTCGCCGACACAATCGCGCGCGGGCTGGGACATCCGTTCGCCCCCATTTCTGTTCGGCCCGCCCCGCCTTGGCAAGCACGGGGCGCATGCGGGAAGGCGAATGTCGGGGCGGGATGCGCCCGGCCCGCCGACAGGACGTGGTTTCCTTGGCGGGATCACGTTGCACGGGGAGTGAAAGACCGTGCTTGAACCCGATATTCCGTGCTTGGCATGCGGTGGCGTGGGCGGCTATGAATCGCATGAACGTAGGAGCTGCGATAATGCCGGAATCATCCGCACCACCCGCCGATCACGGCCAAGCCTTGCCTGCCGGCACTCGGCTGGAGGAATTCGTGATCGAGCGGGTGCTTGGCAGCGGCGGGTTCGGCATCACCTATCTGGCGCGCGACACGAGCCTCGGCCGGCAAGTGGTCATCAAGGAGAACCTGCCGGTGCAGTTTTGCTTCCGCGACACGCATTCGTTGACGGTCGCGCCGCGTCATTCGCAGGGCGAGGACGTGGAGAATTTCCGCTGGTCCTTGGAGAATTTCTCGCGGGAGGCGGCGACTCTGGCGTCGCTGCGGCATCCGGGGATCGTGCCGGTGCACCGGAGCTTCCAAGCCTTCGGCACCGCGTATTTCGTGATGCCGTTCGTCGAGGGAGTGACGCTTGACCGGATGATCGAGTCATGCGGCAGGAAAGGGCGGACGCTCGATGAGGACGAGTTGCGGGGCCTGTTGGAACACGTCTTGGCGGCGCTCGGCCACCTGCACGAGCGCGGCATCTATCACCGGGACATCAAGCCGGGCAACATCCTGATCACCGATGACGGAGTGCCGGTCTTGATCGACTTCGGGTCGGCCCGCCAGCGGCTCTCGGAACGGTCCATGACGGTGGTCGAGAGCGCGGGCTACACGCCATTTGAGCAGTTGCAGAGC
>Ga0118677_10011593_pt1 | contig 13158 bp, 7 predicted proteins | sample AliMusrvi5mmetaG_FD_86154 | JGI IMG/M metagenome (GOLD analysis project Ga0118677, IMG submission 86154)
CACCGACTTCCGCGGCGTCATGGCTGCCGATCATGACCGCGCCGCCATCGCCCTGGTCACCAGCGCCAGACCCCGCCTACCCAAGCCAAACCCAACACGATCCTCTCGTGCATAGGCGCTGGTGGGTGGCCAATGCACAGCGGGCACCGGGCGCGGCTGGCGAGGAGCCACTGCGCCACCGTAACGGGCAGGGCAAGGGCCATCAGGCCGATGGCGAGGTGGACAAGGTCACGGCTCGAGATGCACACGGCAACGACGAGCATTGCGGCGGAGACGGCAAGCAGGCCCCACTTGCCGAGCAGCAACAAGGCAGCGAAGCGAAAGCGGGTTACGGAGTATTTGTTTGGGAGCCGATGCATCGGAAAGAGGTTCCTCGGCGCCGAATCCACGGCAAGGCGGGGGATGTCTGCCGTGGGGGTAACCGCGCGCTCATTAGGAAGCGGAAACGTTGTTGTCACGCAAGTTATACCTAAGTATATTTTTAATTCGATCACGCGGCTCTCCACCGCAGCATCGGCAAGTCGATTTTCCCAACAATTTTGCCAGATGGGCGAGTCGAAATGCGTAGAAAACAGCCGCAAATGAAATCACCCCGCCGTCATTTGAAGCAAAGCGCTGAGCCGCGGCAGGAATTGCCGGACCCGCCACCGGCCCCCGGCCTCCGGCGGCAGCGGAAGAAACCGGCAGCGGCGCAGGTGCCGGCGGCGGATCGTGCGATGGCAGCGGCGCCGGATCAGCGCGCGGCATTTCCGATTGTCGGCATTGGGGCCTCGGCCGGCGGGCTGGCAGCGTTCGAGGCATTTTTTTCCGGCATGCCCGCGGTGGCGGATCCAAACATGGCCTTTGTGTTTGTGCAGCACCTTGCGCCGGATCACAAGAGCCTGCTGACCGAGCTGATCCGGCGCTTCACCCGGATGGAGGTGTTTGAGGTGGAGGACGGGATGGAGGTGCGGCCCAACTGTGCCTATATCATTCCGCCCAACTGTGACATGGCGCTGATCAACGGCACCTTGCAATTGCTCATCCCGGCGGCGCCGCGGGGCCATCGGCTGCCGATTGACTTCTTTTTCCGCTCGCTGGCCGAGAGCCAGCGCGAGTTGGCGATAGGCATCGTGCTGTCGGGTACTGGCAGCGACGGCACCCTGGGGGTGCGCGCGATCAAGAGCGAGGGTGGCATGGTCATGGCGCAAAGCCCGACGACCACCGAGTTCGACGGCATGCCGCAGAGCGCGATCAGCACCGGGCTGGTGGATTATGAGTTGGCGCCTGCGGCGATGCCCGCCCAGCTGATCGCCTACGCCAGCCACGCCGTTGGCCGGTTGCACCACTTTGCCAGCCATCCGGAACCCACGGTGGACCGCTCGATCCAAAAGGTCTTCCTGTTGCTGCGGGCCCAGACCGGCCACGACTTTTCCCAATACAAGCCGAGCACCATCCACCGCCGCATCGACCGGCGTATGGCTATTCACCAGATCGACACCCTGCAGGGTTATGTCAAATACATCCAGGAAACGCCGGATGAAGTGGAGGCCCTGTTTCGCGACCTGTTGATCGGGGTGACGCGGTTTTTCCGGGATCCGGAAGCGTTCCGGGTGCTCGAGGAGGAAGTCATCCCCAAGCTGTTTGCCGATGCGCCGGTGGACAGGGCCATCCGGGTCTGGTCGACTGGCTGTTCCACCGGCGAAGAGGCCTATTCCCTGGCCATTTTGCTGCAGGAATTCATGGAGGAGCATAAGCAAAACCGCCCGGTGCAGGTCTTTGCCACCGACATTGACCGGCAGGCGATTGCCACGGCCCGCAGCGGCCTGTATCCGGCCAGCATCGCTGCGGACCTCACGCCGGAGCGCTTGGCGCGCTTCTTCACGGTGGTGCCCGACGGTGGGGGTTACCGCATCCATCGCGCAATCCGCGACATGCTGGTGTTTTCCGAGCAAGATGTGATCAAAGACCCACCCTTTTCCAAGCTCGACCTGATCAGTTGCCGCAACCTGCTGATTTATTTGGAAGCGGCCTTGCAGCGACGGCTCATCGCCCTGTTTCACTACGCATTGAATCCGGGCGGCTGCTTGTTTCTGGGCACTTCGGAGGGCGTCAGCGAGAATGGCGAGTGGTTCGCCGTGCTGAACCGCCAGGCCAAATTGTATCAGCGCATGGAGGACCGGCTGGCCCTGCAGCGGCTGGCACTCGGGCCGTTCCCGGCGGCCACCCGGCTGCTCAACCCACCGCTGCCGCAGGGTGCCTCGCAGCTGCCAGCTCCCAGAAAACAGCCGCTGCGGGACCTAACCGAGCAGGCGCTGTTGGAGCAGGTCGCCCCAGCCGCCGCCCTGATCAACGGCCAGGGCGATATCCTTTACCTGCACGGGCGCACCGGGATGTTTTTGGAGCCAACCCCGGGCGAGTCCACCGGCAACAATATCCTGCGCATGGCCCGCGAAGGCTTGCGCCCCGGCCTCACCAGCACGCTGCACAAGGCCATCGACACCCGTGAGCCGGCGCGCTGCCCGGGCCTGCGGGTCAAGACCAACGGCAACTTCACCACCGTCAACCTCACCGTCCGGCCGGTCGCCGGCGGCCACGCCCCCGCAGCGGAACCCCCGCTTTACCTGGTGGTGCTGGAGGAAACGGTCGGGACGGAACCGGTGAGCCAGGACAAGTTGGCGGAAAACTGGGATCTGGCATCGGACGCCGAGGCCTATATCACGACCCTCCGCCAAGAGCTGCAAGCCAAGGACGAATACCTCCAGGCCACCCACGAGGAACTCGAAACTTCTAACGAAGAACTCAAGTCGTCCAACGAGGAAATGCAGTCGGTCAACGAGGAATTGCAATCCGCCAACGAGGAACTCGAAACCTCCAAGGAAGAAATGCAATCGGTCAACGAGGAGCTGGCCACCGTCAACACCGAGCTCCAAACCAAGGTGCTGGAATTGTCGCGTGCCAACAATGACATGAACAACCTGCTGGCCGGCACCGGCATCGGCAGCGTGTTTGTCGATCATCACCTGCGCATCCTGCGTTTCACCCCCGCCGCCAGCGCCATCATCAATCTCATCGGCTCCGACGTCGGCCGGCCCGTGGGCCACCTCGTTTCCAATCTGGTGGGCTACAACCAACTTGTGGCCGACGCCCAGGCAGTGCTCAACACGCTGGTGACCAAAGAGGTGGATGTGCTCACCCACGAGGACAAGTCTTACCGCATGCGCATCCAGCCGTATCGCACGCTCGACAACGTGATCGAGGGCGTGGTGCTGACCTTCGTTGACATCACTGAATTGAAGCAAACCGAAGCGGCGCTGCGCAATGCGGTCAACGGCTTGCTGCGCCTGGCCGTGGTGGTGCGCGATGCCCACGATGCGCTCACCGTGCAGGATCTCGACGGCCGCACCATCGCCTGGAACCCGGGCGCAGCGCGCATGTACGGCTGGAGCGAAGCGGAAGCCTTGCGGCTCAATGTGCAGGATCGCATCCCGCAGGCCCTGCACACCGAGGAGGCCGCCAAGGTCAGGGCGCTGGGCCGTGCCGAAATCCTCCCGCCCTACCGCACCCAACGGATCACCAAAGACGAGGCTGTGATCGATGTCTGGCTGACGGCCACCGCGCTGGTCGACGAGTCCGGGCGGATGTTTGCCATCGCCACCACCGAACGCCCGCTGCCCCCCGAAGGTTGTTAGATGAGGCCCCGGCACTCCCATAACCCCCCCTGGCACCCGCTGACGTCATGACCGAACGAGACAAGCTACGCAACGCGGCGCAATCGCAACTCGCCGAATCCCCGGCCCAGCTCGCTGCTCGAACGCCCGCGGAAATGTGCGCCATTGTGCATGAATTGCAGGTCCATCAGATTGAGCTGGAGATGCAGAACGAGGAGTTGCGTCGCGCCCACGCCGAATTGGACGCCACCCGCGAACGCTATTTCAACCTCTATGACCTGGCTCCGGTGGGCTATGTCACCCTCAGCGAGCAAGGGCTGATTTTGGAATCCAACCTCACCGCCGCCACCCTGCTGGGCGTGACTCGCAGCGCGTTGGTCGGAAAGCCGCTCTCCCGGTTTATTCTCACGGAGGATCAAGACATTTACCACCTGAGTCGCACGCACCTGTTTGAAACCGACCTGTGGCAATGCTGCGAACTGCGGATGGTCAGGATGGACGCCTCGGTCTTTTGGGCACGCCTGGAAAGCAACGTCACCCGCGACGCCAGCGGCGTGATCGTGGCGCGCTTTGTGCTCAGTGATGTCACCAAGGCCAGACAGCTCGAGGATTTGTGTCTGATGAAAGACCGCGTGTTCGATGCGTCGATGAGCGCCAATAGCATCGCCGCGCGTGACGGCATCGTCACCGATGCCAACGCGGCGTTTGTCCGGATCTGGGGCTATGCCTCCAAGGAGGAGGCTATCGGCCACGGGGTGGCCCATTTTTTCACCCATCTGGACGAGGCCATGACCATCCTCAAGACCCTCGATGGCGCGGGCCATTGGCAGGGGGAATTTAACGCCAAGCGCAAAGACGGATCGGTCTTCCAGGCCCGCGGTTTGGCCACCGTCATGCGCGACGAGCAAGGCAACCACGTCGGCTACCAATCGTCGGTGGTGGACATCACCGCGATCAAATTCACCGAGGATGCGTTGCAGCAGAGCGAGGAAAAATACCGCAAGCTCCATGAAAGCATGAGGGATGCCTTCGCCAGCGTCGACCTGACCGGCCGCATCACCGAATCCAACCACGCCTTTCAGGAAATGCTCGGCTACACCGACGCGGAACTGCGCGAGCTGACCTACGTCGATATCACGCCGCCCGCCTGGCATGCCGATGAAAGCCGCCTATTGCACGAGCAAGTGATCGCGCGGGGCTACTCCGACACCTATGAGAAGGAATATCGCCGCAAGGATGGCCGCGTGTTGCCGGTGGAGTTGCGCGCCTTTCTGGTGCGCGATGCCGAGGGCGCTCCCGCCTCGGTCTGGGCGATCATCCGCGATATCACGGAGCGCAAGCAAGCCGAACAGGCACTGCGGGAGTGGAGCTCGACCCTCGAGCAACGGGTCGCCGAGCGCACCCTCGAACTGCAGGAAAGCGAAACGCGTTTCCGCCAATTGGCCGAGGCCACCTTTGAAGGCATCGCCGTTTCGGCGGACGGCATTTTGTTGGACGGCAACCAGCGTTTCGCCGAAATTCACGGCTACGCGTTGGCCGAAATGATCGGCCGGCTGGTGACTGACTTCGTTGCGCCGGAGTCGCAGGTCTTGGTCGCCGAACAGACTCGGCGGCGCGGCGACACGATCTACGAGTTTGTCGGCTTGCGCAAGGATGGCACGGTGTTTCCGGCGGAAGTCCACGCCCGCAGGGGCACTTGGATGGGCAAGCCCATGCGCATTTCCGTCCTGCGCGACCTTACCGCCGCCAAGCAGATGGCCGCCTTGTTGCGCGACCAGCAGGCCGAACTCGCGCATGCCCAACACCTCGCTCTGGTCAGCGAAGTCGGCGCCGGCATCATTCACCAACTCGGCCAACCGCTCAGCGCCATCGGTGCCAATCTCTCGGCCATGGTCAAACTCAAGGCCAACGAGTTAGACCAGAGCGGGGTATTGCCCATCATCCACGATGTGGAAAGCGACGTGGCCCGCATGCGCGACATCGTCGTGCACCTGCGGGCGCTGGCCAATCCCATGCAACCGAACCGCTTGGCCGTCGACGTCAACGCCCTGGTGACCGGGGTGCTGCCCCTGTTGCGCCAGATCGCTGAGAACCACCGGATTCGCCTGGGAGTGGAGTTGGGTGACGATTTGCCGATCCTGCAGGTCGATGGGGTGCAGGTGAGCCAGGTGATCATCAACCTGGTTCGCAACGCCTTCGATGCGTCGAAAGACTGCCCGCTGGAACGGCGCATCGTGCTGGTCACCACCCGCGCGGATGGTGCCGATGGCGTCGAGTTATCCGTACGCGACGCCGGCAGCGGGATCGCTGCCGAGACCATGAGCCGCCTGTTCAGCCCGTTTTTCTCCACCAAGCCCGACGGCTTGGGCGTCGGCCTGCGGCTCAGCCAGACCATTGTGCAGGCCCACCGCGGCACCATCGAAGGATTCAACAATCCCGACGGGGTCGGCGCAACGTTCCGCATCGTGCTGCCGGCCACCCCACCGCCCTGAGGAGCCCGGTCCGCATGCGTGCCCCCCCGCAAGCGGGGATTCGATGCTCTCGAGCGGTTAGCTCAGGCCCCGGCAGCGCCGATTGCGCCGGCTGCTATTCCGGCTGGCGCGCCGCAGCAGCAAAAAAAGCCCGCTTTCGGTTGACCGAAGCGAAGGGAAGCCCTATGGAATGCCGAGACACCGACAAAACACTCCTGAATTCCCTAATGAATCTGACAACCACAGCATACGGCACCTGGAGCGGCGGACGCTTCATGCATTTTGGCGAAACCCTGCCCGAGGAGCGCTTCATCGGCTGCATCAGCGCGGCCTATGAGGCGGGACTGCGCACCTTTGTCACGGCCGACGTGTACGGCAATGGCAAGGCGGACGAGTTGTTGGGCGCGGCGCTCAAGGGCGTGGCGCGCGACAGCTATAGTCTGGTGGGCATGATCGGCCACGATTTTTACGATGGCCAGCGCCAGGGCAGCCGGGGTTACCCGCGTTTCACCGATCCGGAGTTGCGGGGGCCGGCGGACTACGGGGCGTATGTGCGGATGGCCACGAACCGCTCGTTGGAGCGTTGCGGCACCGATCACTTTGACCTGCTGATGCTGCACAACCCGGACAACACCGGGTTCACCAGCGAGGCGGTGTGGCAGGCCATGCGCGACGTGAGGGATACCGGCCTGACCGGGATGCTCGGCATCGCACCGGGCCCCGCCAATGGCTTCACCCTCGACTTGATCGGCTGCTACGAAACTTTCGGCGAACTCATCGATTGGGCGATGTTGATCTTGAATCCGCTCGAGCCGTGGCCGGTGGGCCTGTCGCTGCCAGCTTGCGTCAGCCACGGGATCAAGGTGCTCACCCGGGTGGTGGATTACGGCGGCGTGTTTCACGGCGATTTGAGTGATGACCATGAATTCAAACCGGGTGATCATCGCACGTTTCGCCCCGAGGGCTGGGTCGGACATGCCCTGCAAAAAGTCGAGCGGATGCGCCCGATTGCCGACAAACATGGCCTCACGTTGTTGGAATTCGCCTCGATCTGGAACCTCAGCCACCCCGCCGTGGCCAGCGTGGTGCCTACCTTCATGCAGGAAGCCGGCGCCTCGGCCCGCCTCATCGAGGACAAGATCCGCGATTTCGCGCGCCTGCCCGACGTGCGCCTCAGCGCGGAGGAACTTGAAGCGGTGCGCCGCATCGGCGACAACACCGGCTGCATGAGCCTCAAAGGCGCCAGCCAACGCCACCTAACCAGCGAGCGCCCGGACGAATGGCCGATGCGCCCGGAGCTGTTGGAGTTGGCCGCCCGCCACGGCCTCGGCGACGCTTGGTAAGGAGCGGGAACACGCTTGTCCCCCTGACGAGCGGGGACCTTTTGTCCCCAGCCCATGACACGCGCCAGCCCGTCGCCAAGCGACTCCGCTTGCTCCCACCAAGGACTGCACGACAAGAATGTCGTGGCTCCCCGCCGCCGCCGCCGATCCCGCTTGCGGCCCGCCCCCCGCGCCGCCACACTCCGCCGCGTGAACTCAACTCCTCTCGGATTCTTCGACTCGGGCGTCGGCGGCCTCACCGTGGTGCGCGCCGTGCAGCAACTCATGCCCGCGGAGAACATCCTCTATCTCGGCGACACCGCGCGGCTGCCCTATGGCTCAAAAAGCCCGGAAACCATCCGCCAGTTCGCCGATGAGGACGTGCGCTTCCTGCTGTCACACGGCGTCAAGGCGGTGGTGGTCGCCTGCAACACCGCCAGCGCCCACGCCCTGCCACGCTTGCGCGAGCACTACCGCGTGCCGATCCTCGGCGTGATCGAGGCCGGCGTGGAGGACGCCCTGGCCGATCCCAAGGCCGAGCGCATCGGCATCATCGCCACCCGCGGCACCATCAGCTCCCATGCCTATCAACATGCCCTGGCCCAACGCCGCACCGGCCTCATCATCCACGGCCAGGCAGCCCCGCTGCTGGTGCCCCTCATCGAGGAGAACTGGATCGAGCACCCCGCCACCCGCCAGATTCTGCAGGCCTATATCGACCCCCTGATGGACAAGGGCATCGACACCCTGATGCTCGCCTGCACCCATTATCCCCTGCTCATCCCGGTGCTCAAAACCCTCTTGCCGCCCGGCGTGCGCCTGGTGGACTCCGCCAGCACCTGCGCCGAACACTTGCGCCGCGAGCTGACCCGCCTCAACTTGCTGGCCCCCGCCAACCAAGCCGGCAAACTGGAGCTTTATCTAACCGACCTTTCCGAGCAGTTCGAGCAACTCGCCCGCCAATTCCTCAAAAAGTCCCCCGGCCGCATCCGCCGCGCGGTGTTAGGCGGCTGACCTTGAGATTTTCCTTTCATTGTTCAAAAATTTCTGAACACTCCGATTCCTCATGACATCAAAACTCTTTGGAACCGACGGCATTCGCGGGCGCGCCAATGAATTCCCCATCACCGCTGAAGTCGCCCTGTTGCTGGGCAAGGCCGTGGCACGGGTGTTGCGCTCCTCTGGCATCAACCGCAACCGCGTGCTGGTGGGCAAGGACACCCGGATTTCCGGCTACATGTTAGAAACGGCGCTCACCAGCGGCCTGGTGTCCACGGGCATGGATGTGTTCATGGTCGGTCCGATGCCGACCCCGGCGGTGGCGCATTTGACCAAGTCGATGGGGGCGGCCGCCGGCATCATGATCACCGCCTCGCACAATCCCTACGAGGACAACGGCATGAAGATTTTCGGGCCCGACGGCTACAAATTGTCCGATGACCTGGAAACCGCGATCGAGCGCCACGTGCTGCGGCTCGAACCCGACGCCGAGCCGCTGCCGCCCCGCCAGATCGGCAAGGCCCACCGCATCGAGGACGCGCGCGGCCGCTATATCGAGTTCTCCAAGCAGACCGCCGACAACGTGCCCTTGCACGGGCTCAAGGTGGTGGTGGATTGCGGGCATGGCGCAGCCTATTTCATCGCTCCACTCATTTTCAGGGAACTGGGCGCCGAGGTGATCACCACCGGCTGCCAGCCCGACGGCCTCAACATCAACGACGGCTGCGGCGCGCTCCACCCCGAAACCGCCGGCGACCTGGCGCGCCGCTTCAACGCCGACCTCGGCATCTCCTTCGATGGCGATGCGGACCGCGTCATTTTCACCGATGCCAGCGGCCAGGTCGTCAGCGGCGACCGGATTCTGGCGCTGTGTGCCATCAGTCTCAAGGATCAGGGGAAATTGCGCCATGACACCTTGGTGACCACCGTGATGAGCAATCTCGGACTCAAACAAGCCATGGCCCAACACGGCATCAAAGTCGAGACCACCGCCGTGGGTGACCGCGGTGTCATCGAGTGCATCCGCAAACACGGCTATTCGTTCGGCGGCGAAAACTCCGGCCATCTCATCTTCGCCGATCATGCCACCACCGGCGATGGCATCCTCAGCGCCTTGCAAGTGCTGCGCATGATGCATGCCCGCAACGCCACCCTCGCCCAACTCGCCGCCGTCATGCAGGAATACCCCACCCAGCTCGCCAACATCCCCTTGGCCTCCAAGCCGCCGCTTGAATCCCTGCCCAAATTGCAGAAGCTCATGACCCAGGCCACCAAGGAGTTCGGCGATGACGGCCGTCACTTGATCCGCTATTCCGGCACCGAAAACAAAATCCGCGTGCTCGTCGAGCATAGGAACGTCGAACAGGTGCATGTCTGGGTGAGCAAATTCGCCGCCGTCATCCATGATGAAATCCGCTGACCCGCCGAGTGATGGAAGACCGAGCCATATCTAACTGCGAGCCGTTGTCGCTGACCCGCCGCATCGAGGATTTTCCGATCGGCAATGTCCCCTTGCGCCAACACCAGCAGGCCGCGCTGGCACAGGCCGGTCTAACAACATCAGGCGCGCCAACCCTCACCCACCACCCCCATGCCTGGCTCGCGGCGGCGGACCTCGGCGCCTTGGCGGCCTCCGCCGCAACCACCTTGGTGGACGCGTTCCTAACACCCCTGGCGTGGCATGGGGCGGCCCCCGATGCGCTGCGGGGCGTGACGGCCGCTGCCTCGTTTCTGATCCGCCATCCGTGGGATTTGTTGCGGGCCAACGAGGAATATGTGGCCGGCCTGGAAGAGACGCTCGTGTTCGGCGAGGTGCATCCGTCCGCGGTGCTGGAGGGGATCCTTTGCCTGGGGCCGGACTCGCGGATTCTGCCCGGCGTGTTCATCGAGGGCAACGTGGTGATCGGCGCCAAGTGCCGGATCGGCCCGAATTGTTATATCCGCGGCAACACCAGCATCGGCGACTCCTGCCACATCGGCCAGGCCGTCGAAATCAAAAACAGCCTGATCCTCACCCGCACCACCGTCGGCCACCTGTCCTACGTCGGAGATTCCGTGTTAGGTGAGGCGGTCAACTTCGGTGCCGGCACCATCGTTTCCAATTTCCGCCATGACGGCCAGCACCACCGCTCGATGGTGGGCGGCAGCCTGGTGGACACCAAGCGGCGGAAATTCGGCGCGATCATCGCCGATCATGTCCACACCGGCATCCACACCTCGATCTATCCGGGCCGCAAGCTCTGGCCTAACACCACCACCCGCCCCGGCGAAATCGTCCAGCGCGACGTGCTGGGCGGTTAATCCTAAAATGGCAAATGGAATGGGTTGCAGCGGCGTTTTTTACCACAGATTTCACGGATTGAAGAGGATTACACGGATCTCTTGGTATGCAATGTCTCAACATTTGCAAGTTTGGAGAAGTTGCAAATGAAACTTATTTCAATCTGTGAAATCCGTGTAATCTGTGGTTAATCTAACTCCGATCTTTGGCAAACTTAGGTTTTCGGATTAGCTTTTCCCGCATGCCGCTCCCATCCCCCGGACAACGCTGGCTCTCCACCTCCGAACCCACCCTGGGCCTCGGCCTGGTGCGCGCCGTCGAGGGCCACACCGTCGCGCTCGAGTTCCCCGCCGCCGAGGCCTCGCGCACCTATGCCTTCGCCGCCGCCCCGCTCGTTCGAGTCCGCTTCAGCCCGGGCGATGTCATCGCCGACCGCGCCGGCCTGCGGCTAACCGTCGAGACGGTGGCCACCCACGATGGCATTCTAACCTATCACGGCGGCGGCCGCCACATCGCCGAATCCGAGTTGCTTGACTCGCTGTCCTTCATCCGCCCGGACAAGCGCCTGCTCGCCGGACTGGCCGATCCGCCGCGCGACTTCGACAGCCGCATGCAGGCCCTCGCCTGGAACAGCCGCATCCGCCACGCCCCGGCCCGCGGCTTTGCCGGCGCCCGCATCGACCTGCTCCCCCATCAGTTGGCCATCGTCGCCGAAACCGCAGGCCGCCTCCACCCGCGCGTCCTGCTGGCCGACGAGGTGGGCCTCGGCAAAACCATCGAAGCCTGCCTGATCCTGCGTCGCCTCTATCTAACCGGTCGCGCCGGCCGCGTCCTCATTTTGGTCCCCGAACCGCTCATTCACCAGTGGTTTATCGAGTTGTTGCGCCGCTTCAACCTGCGCTTCGACATCTTCGACGAACCCCGCTGCCTCTCGCTCGAGGCGCACGCCGCCGCCACCAATCCCTTTCTCGATTCCCAGCTCATCCTTGCCGCCACCGCCTTTCTAACTGATTTGCCTAACCGCGCCGCGCAGGCCCGCGCCGCCGGCTTCGACCTGCTCATCGTCGACGAGGCCCATCACCTGGAATGGTCGCCTGACGAGCCATCCGCCGCCTATGGGATGGTCGAATCGTTGGCCCGCGAAGTCCCCTCCCTGCTGCTGCTGACCGCCACGCCCCTGCAACTCGGGCCGGCCGGCCATTTCGCCCGCTTGCGGTTGTTAGATCCGCAGCGCCACGCCGATCTCGCGGCCTTTCTCGCGGAAACCCGCGCCTATGCCCCGCTCGCCGCGGCGGTGGAGGCCCTCACCCACGGGGGATTGCCCGCCGACCTGGACCCGTTCACCGCCCGCTCACCCCGCGCGGCCGCCCACCTCACCGCATTGCGCGGCGGCGACGAGGCCGCCCGTGTGCCGCTCATTGCCGAGCTGATCGACTTGTTTGGCACCGGCCGGGTGCTGTTCCGCAACACCCGCGAGCAACTCAGCGGTTTCCCGCAACGCCAGCCGCACCTCCACCCGCTGGCGCAGGGCGCCTCACCCTATGTCTGGCTCGCCGCGCTGCTGCGCTCGCTCCCCGCTGCCGAAAAGGTCCTGCTCATCACCAGCTCGCCCGCGGCCGCCATCGCGGTCCAACAAAAACTCCTCGCCGAGATCCAAATCGAGTCCGCCCTCTTCCATGAGGACCTCAGCCTCCTCCAACGCGACCGCAATGCCGCTTGGTTCGCCGACCCCGAGGGCGCCCGCCTGCTGATCTGTTCGGAGATCGGCAGCGAGGGCCGCAACTTCCAATTCGCCCGCCAATTGGTCCTGTTCGGCCTGCCGCGCGACCCTGAGTTGTTGGAGCAGCGCATCGGCCGCCTCGATCGCATCGGCCAGACCGGCACCATCCACATTCACGTGCCCTACGGCGTCCACAGCCGCTCCGAACTCCAGGCCCGCTGGCTCCACGAGGGACTCGACGTGTTTTCCCGCCCGCTCAAGGGTGCCACCGCCCTGGCCAGCGTGCTGTTGCCCGAACTCGACGCGTTGCACAACACACCGGCCGCGGCGGAAAAATTCCAGGCGTTCCTGCGCCGCAGCCGCAAGCTCAAACACCAGGTCGGCCGCGACCTCGCCACCGGCCACGACCGCTTGCTCGAACTCGGCGCTCCCGCCCCGGCCAAAGCCGCGGACTTGTTAGCCGCGCTGCGCGACGCCGAGCGCGACCCGCGTTTCGAGCGCTTTGCCCTCTGGCTCTTCGACCACCTCGGCCTGGATGTCAGCGACCTCAGTGCCAGCAGCTATCACTTCGCCCGCGGCCATCGCCACAGCGAAACATTCGCCGATCTGCCCCCCGACGGCCTTGCCGCCACCTTTGACCGCGCCACCGCCCTGGCGCGCGAGGACCTGACATTCCTCACCGCCGACCACCCGGTCTTCCTCGGCGCCCTCGAAC
>Ga0118677_10011594_pt1 | contig 13158 bp, 11 predicted proteins | sample AliMusrvi5mmetaG_FD_86154 | JGI IMG/M metagenome (GOLD analysis project Ga0118677, IMG submission 86154)
CCGCCATATCGACCATCAGCATCGGCTTGCCACGCCGGGTTTCGATCGCGCGCTGAACCGCGTCAGCATGAATCACGAGATGTGGCGCGCTGGTCGAGCTGATCACAATATCGGCCCGCGCCAGATAGTCTTCCAGAAGATCAAATTGAATCGCGCGCCCACCACATCGATCAGCCAGTTCCACCCCGCGGTTATGAGATCGATTGAGGACCAGAACATCCCTGGCACCGCGATCCATCAAACTCTTGAGCGCCAGCTCCGCTGTTTCCCCAGCCCCCACAATCATGACCGTTTTGGAACTGAGGTCATCAAAAACTTTTTCGGCAAACTCAACCGCCAGCGAGCTGACGGAAACCTTCCCGCGACAGATATCCGTTTCTGACTGAACTCTCTTGGCTGTTTTGAAGGCCCGCTGGAAAAGGGTCTGCAACACCTTGCCGGTCATCCCGGCTTCATCCGCCATCCCGACAGCCTGCTTCACCTGACCGAGAATTTCGGATTCGCCCACCACCATGGCATCCAAACTGGAAGCTACGGCCAACATGTGTTCCGCCGCCTCGAGATCACTCTTGACGTAGAAATGCTGCTCCAATTCGTCCGCGCGGAAGTTCGCATCCCCTTTGAGCAGGATTTGAAACAGTCGGTGCTTGTCGGCATTCACATCGATCCCGACAGTATACAATTCCGTCCGATTACACGTGGAGACCAGCACGAGTTCGGATTCCGGAAACTGAGCCCGGATACTCTGCAGCATGGCGGGAACCTCGCTTGGCCGGACAGAAGCTTTTTCACGGACCTGAACCGGCGCCGTGTGATAGCTGATTCCAATGACGGCCAGGTTCATGAGCCACCCGCCCTCAAGCCCAATTGAATAAATGAGTGCACCGAGGGGGCCACCAGATGCACGCCCAAAAAGGCAAATAGTAAACATCCAAGCCCGAACACAGCGACCAGGGCAATACCCCGGCCATGTCGGTTGGAGCTTGCCCGCAGGTGCACGAACACGGCCAGCAGGATCCACAAAATGACGGTGGCTAGTACTTTAGGATCCCGAACCCACTCGTCCCCGCCACCCATCTTGTGGATCAGGATCACACCAGTAATAATCGAAACGGTGAGCAGCAGAAAGGCCACCCCGACCAACCGGCTCATGATGTGATCCAAAGTGCCTAGTGAAGGGAGCCGCGACCATACAATCCCAAATCGCTTATTCTTGAGATTGCTGTCCTGCATCAGGTAAATCAGCGCACTGATACTCGCCAGTGAAAATATGCCAAAAGCCGCATAGGCTGCAGCCACGTGCACGACCATTCCGAGCCCTTGAAGCGGAGCTGGCACCCCGGCATCCACTCTTAAAGCCGAGATCCCACAGAGGAGCAGGAGCGTGGCATAGGGGATAAGAATCCCGGCAATCCCCGGCGTATAGCGATAAGCGGACCATAAACCATAAGCGATGCTGATGGCCAGCGCATAGGAAGTCATGGCATCAAACCGGTTGAAGGCGGGCACGGAGGTAAAATCCACTCCGCGGGCTACCATTACCCCTGCCAGGATCACGATTCCCACAACCATGAGGGTAATCGCCACCCGTTCCCCGCGCGGCCTGAAACCCAGCAAGGATGACAAGGCCAGCAGCGACGCCACCACAAAGCAGCCAACCCCAATAATAGAGATAATAAGTTCTTGATCCAAATTAAGCTCCTTAAATGGGACTATATTACTCCTGAACCCATGGGTAATTCAAGAGTTGAAAGCGGAAAGTCAAAGGGCGAAACGTCCAAAGTCCAAAGTCGAAAGTTTACAGGGAATTTCCATTTTCACAGGCTACCTGTATGACAGGTGTCGCAGCGGGCCGTCTTCCAGTCATCCCCAATATCCTCGGGATGCTTGAATTCCAAGCCGGAGGAGGTAAATTCCGCCAATTCCTTGCCGGGCCCCTGCGCCAGAATGGTGTGGCAGGTGTTACAATCCTTGGAAATCCGCTTTCCGGAATCACTCACATGCTCACCATCATGGCACCGGAAACAACCCGCAGTGATCTTGTGTCCGATGTGGTTTGGATACTCATCCCAGCGGACCTTCATTTCAGGGAAAAAGTTACCGCTATAGAGGGTCTGCACTTCGCGGACAGTGGACTCCAGCCGGGCATCACCCGGATATTTCGCACGCAATTCGTGATCGATCGCCGTCAAGGCCTCGGCCTCGGTTTTATAGGAACCGGCAAGCAGTTTGGCCGTCACCGCTTTCAGCGAGGGCATTGAACTATCCAACCGGCCCGCTGACATCGCCAGATCCAACAGCTCGTTAGGGGAACGGTAGGTATGGGCAGGCCGATTATGACAATCCATACAATCCATACTCCGCTTGGACAACACCCCGGCCTGCTCATCAGAAATCCGAAGCTTTTTGTCCTCGGTCCGATAGACCGTAACTTTCCCCATCTGATCCGTCACCTGTACCCAGGGGATCACCATGCGTTTACGGTCTGTGGCAACATACTCGACCGTGTTAACTCCTTCCATATGCCAATGAATCCCCCGGATCTGGCCTTGGGCAGGATTTCCGCCCCCGATTTTAAGCAGCATCTTGATTGTCCAGGGTGAGTTTTTCTCATCTGAGCCATAATGCGTCCACGTGCGTAGCACGGCGCCGAAAAATTTCGAAGGCCAATGACAAGCCAGACAGGTATCCTTGGCAGGTCTGAGGCTTTGAACGGGCGTCTCGATCGGCCGATGATATTTATTCAACAGGACTGAGTACACCTGGTAGAGGCCGGAGATCTTGGCTTTGACAAACCATTCGGCGCCCGACCCGATGTGGCATTCTGCACAGGCCGAGTTGGCATGGGGAGACTGCTTGAAAGCGGTGTATTCAGGCTTCATCACCGTGTGGCAAACGGTGCCACAAAACTGAACGGACTCCGTAAAATGATAAGCGCGGTAGGCGACGACAACTCCGCCAACAGTGAATACCGACGCGATCAGAATGAAAACCGCAATTCGGACAATCGTTCTTCGATCACCCAAATCTATCACCGGCATTTGTGAATTGCACCCCAATCGTTTATCCTTCAGATGCGTCAGGATCATTCCTAAAATCACCAATGCCGCACACCCCCCCACGACCATAGGAAGAAGCATGTAACAAACCAGTCCGAAGTACGCTGAGAGGTTTTTCTGGGTCATATCAATGATGACCATCATGAGTTCCCCGAGCAGGGTAATGACACCCATTAGGATCCCAAACAAGCTTATCCAATTCCGCATCAACCCCGAAAATTTCTTCGTATTCATAAAAGCCTACTCCTTGCAAAACCACGACATTCCATGACACTCAATCGCGTGGAAGAATAGAGGAGAGCATTGATTTTTGTAAAATGAATAATGCATATCAAAAAAGTAGAGTTGAACCCCATCAATCCGCCGGATTCTTCCCCGCATCGCCCTTTGCCGTAATTTCAACAAACCCCGCCAATCTCGCCGTTATTTCAAACATGACGATCAACGGAATCGCCATGACCACCATGGAGAGAGGATCCGGCGGAGCCAAAATCGCCGCCAGAACTACGGCTACGGCAATCATGACCCTCCTGCTGCGCGCCACCGTAGAGGCCCTGACAACACCGAGGCGTACCAGAATGAGAATAACCAGCGGGACCTCAAACGTAACACCGACGGAGAGCATGAACTGGGTGACAAAACCTATGTAACTTGACACCGTCCACTGTGGCTTGATGCCCAGCCATTCACTGTACTTGATGAAGGCCCTCAGGGTCTGGGGAACCATGGTGTAGTAACAGATTGCTGCCCCCGCGATAAACAACACCGCCCCGATCAAAAATGCGGGGATAATCGCCGACCGCTCCTTCGGCTTGAGTGCAGGCAGAACGAACCCGGCCAGGAAATATAAAATCAAGGGGAGCGTGAGCATCAAGCCCCCATACGCCGACAGCTTGACGGCAAGTACAAACGAATCCGTCACGTTCAGACTCTGCAGACAACTTTCAGGATTGGGCATAACCCGGTTAAGTGGGGCGATCAGGAAAGCGAAGACCCGGTTAGCGAAAATCAAACAGACATTGAACCCCACAAACCATGCCAAGGCAATCCGGATCAACGTACGCCGAAGATCCTCCAAGTGCTCGACAAACGGTTTCTGCTCCTCATTCGTACCAGGCGGCTTCTCTGAAAGCCCTTGAACAGCGTCAGCCTTGTCCGGCGCCTGCCGCAAAAACCATTCGACTAGACTGGGCAGCAATCTGAACACTGGCCTCTTTTCAGGTATGCCGTATCAACCCGCTTTAGGTTCGTCACCGGGCTTCTGCGTGGGTTTTTCTGACACTGTGGTGGAAGTCGTAACCGTCGGGGCACCAGCCTGCGGAGGCGGCTCCTGTTTATGATTATCAACAACAGGGTCCCGCTGACTCTTCTTGAACTCTTTGATCGCCTCTCCGATTCCCCTCGCCAGTTCCGGCAATTTCTTGCCGCCAAAAAGCAGAAAAACCACTATCAACGCCAAAATAAGATGCCATTCACTCAATGTCGCGATGATCGGTATCATAGCTAACTCTCCCTATTTAAGAATTCGTATGTCATAAGCTTGATTGACCCGACACTGGATGTCAAGCCTCCCAATTGAGGTCCAAGTCAGGGGAAACCACCATTAGATCGATATGCTGCTTTGCGTAGAATTATCCTGTTTACGTCATACCCCTACCCCCTTATAGTTTCCGCTTTAATAAACAATGGAGGATGGATTGGACACAACACTTCACACACGAGTTTCCCGACACGATCCTAAGCGATCCATTATTCTGGGAGTCCTGCTCTTTTTAGCCTGTTTCAGACTCATCCCGGCGGCACAGGGCGCGACCATATCCAACAGCGAATGCATGGTCTGTCACGATGACCCCACCCTCACACGCATGGTCATGGGGCAGACCCAGTCGTTGAAAATTGTTGAAACCGATCTGAAGAAATCCGTTCACGCACAACTCAACTGTACCGATTGTCATGCCGGCATCAAGGATCTGCCCCATCCCGAGAAGCTCTCCCCCCCCGCCTGCGGCAGTTGCCACGATGACATCGCCAAGGCCTATGCCACCAGCATACACGGGGTCAGCCAAAGCATGGGCGCATCAGGCGCGGCAACCTGCTCCAGTTGCCATGGGTCACACAGTATTGTCCCGGTCAAACAAGGGGACTCGCCTGTATTCAAATTAAACCTGCCGGCCACCTGTGCGCGCTGCCACAGCAACACCAACCTGACGACGGAATACAAAATGAAATTCCCACAGGCGGCCAGCCAGTACATGGAAAGCATCCATGGCCGGGCCCTGCTCAAACTCGGGCTGATTGTCGCCCCCTCCTGCAACGACTGTCACGGGGTACACAATATCCGCCGCAGCGTCGATCGCGACGCCTCGATTAACCATGCCCATGTCGCCGACACCTGTGGCAAATGCCATGTGGGCGTGGAAGCCACTTACATGAAGAGCGTCCACGGTCAACTCCTGGCGAAAGGGGATTCCCGCGGACCTGTCTGTACTGACTGCCACAGTGCGCACCAGATCGAATCCCAGGCCGGAGGACTCCTCAAGGCTGCCAGTGACCAGCGCTGCGGCAAGTGCCATCAGGATCGCCTGGAGAACTATATGGAGACTTATCATGGCAAGGCCATTGCCCTGGGTTCCGCCCATAATGCGCCGCAGGTCGCCGCCTGTTATGACTGCCACGGGCACCATGATGTCCTCCCGCCCTCCAACCCTCTGTCGCGGTTGTCATCGGCCAACATCGTTCAAACCTGTCGCCAATGTCACGAAGGGGCCACAGTCAAATTCACCCAGTACGTTCCACATGCCGATCCCACGGATCGTAAACATTACCCGCTTCTCCACTTTGTGTTCCTCTCCATGACCGGCTTGCTGGTGGGCACATTTGCCTTTTTCGGGCTGCATACCCTCCTCTGGATCTTCCGCTCCGTTTACCTCTTTCTCCATGATTCAAAAACATTCCGGGAAGCCAAAATCAGCACCCAGGTCGGAGACCAGTGGTTCTCAAGATTCTCCCCATTCGAGCGCATGCTCCACATCATGGTCGTCACCAGCTTCCTCCTGCTGGTTATCACGGGCATGCCGTTGAAATTCCATTACACGGAATGGGCCAAGGTGATCTTTAACGTTCTGGGTGGCGCCCCGGTGGCGCGTTCCCTCCACCATTTTGCGGCTATCATCACCTTCCTCTATTTCACCCTGCATCTGACGGACCGCATCCGGGCCTGCTGGCGCGGCCGCGGCAACCTGCTCGATCCTGTAACCGGACGGTTCACCATCAAGCAATTCCTGTCCATCGTGTTCGGCCCGGATTCCATGATCCCGAATCTGGATGACTGGCGCCAGTTCATCGCACACCAGAAATGGTTCTTCGGCAAGGGGCCCCGCCCGCAGTTCGACCGCTGGACATACTGGGAAAAATTCGACTATCTCGCCGTATTCTGGGGCGTCGCCATGATCGGGGCTTCCGGGTTGATCATGTGGTTCCCCTTGTTCTTCACCAGATTCCTGCCGGGCTGGGTGATTAACATTGCCATGATCGTGCACTCCGACGAAGCCCTGCTGGCCGCAGGCTTTATCTTTACCTTCCACTTCTTCAACACGCATTTCCGGATTGAGAAGTTCCCCATGGATACGGTTATCTTTTCCGGCCGCATTTCAAAAACCGAAATGCTGCACGAACGCAAACGCTGGTATGACCGCCTGGAAGCCGATGGCACCCTCGATGATTACCGGGTGCGGGATGAGTGGTTCCGCTGGAAGGAAATCGCCAAGACGTTCGGGTACTTATTCTTTGGCACAGGACTGATCCTGCTGGTTCTCATCGCCGTGGCTATGACAACACGCCTGCTGCACTGAGGAGATAGAATTCAGAAATCAGGATTCAGAATCCAGATTCCGGATGTAATATATGCGTAATAGACAATACATGATCTTGGCTGGCTTGGTGGTCGCGGCGATGTTGCAGCAGACTTTTGCCATCGACAATTCTGACTGCTTTGGGTGCCATGAGGATAAAACTCTCACTAAAAAAGATTCCACCGGGAAAACCGTAAATCTTTTTGTGGATGCCGCGAAGTACGCCGCCTCGAGCCATGCCACCAACGCCTGCACCAGTTGTCATACTGATATTACCGAGGTGCCGCACCCGGACAAATTCATCGCCAAATCCGTTACGTGTGGCGCGTGCCATGACAAAGCGGTTAGCTCCTACGCGGCCAGCACTCATGGGATTGCCCGGCAGGCGGGCAACCTCCAAGCCGCCAATTGTAGCGATTGTCACGGCAAACATGACATCATCCCGGCCCGCAAAGCCGCCTCACCGCTCAGTCATGACCATCTGGCTGCCACTTGCGGCAAATGCCACACCAACGTCGCCGAAATCTTTCAAAACAGTATCCATGGGAAAGCGCTGGCCCTTGGTATCCGTGATGCGCCAACGTGCACGGATTGCCATTCGGATCACCAGATCACCGACCTCAAAAACGCCTCTTCCTTGAAAGTCGCCGAGGATGTCTGCAGCCGGTGCCATGCTTCAGAGCGCTTCAACATCCGGAACAATCTGTCTTCCGACCGGGTCACCACTTTTTTTGCCAGCTATCACGGCATGTCGGTCAAACTGGGATCGAAGCGAAGCGCCAACTGTGTCAGTTGCCACGGGGCACACGATGTTCTCCCCTCCTCAGATCCCAAATCCTCGGTAAACAAAGAGAATATGGTCCACACTTGTCGCAAGTGTCATCCCGAGGCCAACGAGAATTTTTCGTTGGGGAAGATTCATCTCAACGAGAATACCATGTCCAATACCGGGGATCGTATCAACTGGTGGATCCGCCGGGTTTACCTTCTGATGATCGGCGGCATTATCGGCGGCATGCTGGTGCATAACATCCTGGTATTCCTTCGAAAATTTCAGGCTAAAAGACGTAAAAAAGAACCTACCGTCATCCGCATGACAAGGTCACAACGTATTCAGCACTTCTTCCTGCTAACCAGCTTCAGCGCCCTGGCCATAACCGGGTTTGCGCTAATCTATCCGAACTCATGGCTGCATTTCCTGATGGGCTCCAGCGAGGATGTCCGTCGTATGGGCCATCGGATCGCCGCCGGCGTCATGCTGGTGCTGGCGTGCTACCACACCGTCTATATCATGGGCTCGAAAGATGGCCGCAAGCTGGTCAAGGATCTGTTCCCCTGTCCCAAGGACGTGTGGGACGTGATCGGAAACTTGCGTTACCTGATTTTTCCGAGAGCACCCAAGCCGTCATTCGACCGGTTCACCTATGGAGAAAAGGCCGAGTATTGGGCGGTGGTCTGGGGGACCCTGATCATGGGGCTGACCGGCCTCATCATCATGTTCAAGATGAGTATCACGGGCTGGGCGCCACGCTGGGTGATCGATGTGGCCATCACCATCCATTACTACGAGGCCATTCTGGCAGTATTGGCCATCATCGTATGGCACTTCTACCACGTGATCTTTGACCCGGATGTCTATCCCTTGAATACGGCTTTGTGGGATGGCCGCATGTCAGAGCACCTGTATCACGAGGAACACGAGCTGGATACAGAGACACTGAAAACGACTGAGGGCGAAGCTTCAGAAGAGAAGCACTGAGAAGATTCCGGGTTCGTCATTTCGTTACGACGGTCGCTTCTTGCATGATCACTTCGTAACTGTAACCTGCGCCGAAATCTTTGTTCGTGTTAATCGTGCCGCTCATGGTTACAACATCCCCGGACTGGACTTCATCTTTGGTGGTCACGACCAGATCATTATTACCCTCTGCCCCCGACCCATCGCGCAGGTGCAGCCAATTCATACCCAGAATCTTTGAGCTGGCCTTCACCACTTTCGCCCGGACGACGACAACTTTACCGGCTAGTGCCGCTTTGCCAGACCAAATTTCAGCTACCGTCTTGCCCCCATCAGGCTTCTGGATAGGAGGTATAGTAGCAGACATGGCCTCGGACTTGCCGGAAACGGCGGGATGCCCTGGAGGCAACTTGCCAGCCCCGTCAGCCTGCGGAGAACTCCCCGCGCCTGCCTGGGTAATAGAACCAGCCAGATAGAGCTCCTCGAACGTTCTGTTTAACACTTTGCTCTTAAAGTTCTTGGTTGGCATTCCTCCTGCCACCACAACGCGGTCACCCACCTTGACTTCAAAGACCGGCCCTGCCGCCCAGATCTTATCCTTGCCGGTGTTGATCTGGACATAGGTGTAACGACTGGCATTCGTCGTCTCCAGAACGATCCCAGTGAATGAGGACTCTGACGGGGCGCCCATGCTCCCTGCCGCTGCACACATATCCGCCCCCATGGCGAACCGCCCCATCAATAAAACCATCGCACCAGCAACAAGTAATTTGTTTTGCATCATCAAACGTCCCTTCTTTATTTTTCTTCGCACTCTTTACGATCTGGCGTAACTGTGTAAACCGGACAAGAGAAAGTTAACCCCATAATAAGTAAACAAAACCGAAAAGAATCCGATAATCGAAATCCAGGCAGCCCGACGTCCACGCCAGCCACGGATGAAGTTGAAATGCAGAAACGCCGCATAGATTAGCCAGGTAATCAGCGACCAGGTCTCCTTGGGATCCCAGGACCAGTAGGTCCCCCAGGCTGAGTTCGCCCATACAGCCCCTGTCAGAATGCCCAGAGTCAGGAACAGAAACCCGAAAGAGATCGTCTGCGCCACAATGGATTCAAGCGTTTGCCGGGTCTCCAACTGAACCGTGCTATTCTGGCGGGTGGAAATCAAAAACCCTATTGACGCCACTGCGGAAATCGCAAATGCCCCATATCCCAAAAAACAAGTCATCACATGAAACGATAACCAGTTGCTTTGTAGGGCGGGCATCAAGGGGCGGATCGCCGACTCATACGTGCTGGCATGCGCCAAAGCCAAGGCTGAGAGCGCCGCCGAAGCCGCGGCCAACCAGGGGATCTTGGTGCGGAAACGAAGCAGGAGATACACCACCGATACCGTCCAGCCGAAAAGTACCAGCGATTCAAACATATTGCTGAAAGGCGCCCGCCCCGCTTCCATCCAGCGCATGCCGATATATACCGACTGAATGGATACCCCGGCCACGATCAGCCCGTTGGCAATCCAGTCAAATAAACGACGCCGAGACATTAACCCGATGACCGCACAAACCATGGCGCAAAAATAAGCCGCAAGACTCACATTGAAGAGCATGGTCATATTTAAATTCGTTGTCATGAAAGTTCTCCCGTCGTCCTGCGTTGTCCCCCGAGCCAGGGGCCCACACAGAACACCATCGTTAACCCGGCCATCATCAAAATAAAACCTGCATACACAATCGGAACACCGGGGTCACGAACGACTTGCAGCGCGCTCCATGTCAGATCCTCGGGATTGTAGCTGGTTTGATAAAAGGTGAAACCGCCCCAGGAAAAGGGCGAATTTACCGCAATGGTTTGCGTGCGGATAACGGCACCTTTTTCAATTACCTCGACCGTGCTCCTGAACGCTTTGATGTCCCTCTGTGCTCCCATTTCATCCGAAGGAACCGCATAGTAACGGAATGTCAGCGGCATGGCCGCATCCGGGCCACCATGTGTTCCAAAATCCGGGAAACGAGCAAAGACCCATTGCGTATTGGTCACCCCGCCCCCCACCGCCTCGACCTGCACCGCAGGGTTATTGGGCGTATCCGAGCGGGATTTCACGTCTCCTGTTGCGGCATCAACCGTAAAGTCGGGCACATAGTGGAGCACCCTGATCTTGAAGGCCGGGGGAGCCCCTGCTGGGGCATCAGGCGCCACCACAGAACGCTCCACATTCAATACCACAGGGAACTGAACCAATTGGTGTTTTGCAGTCCATTCCACCTGGAGTTGATCCACTTGATCCGCATTTGTGGTCGCTGTTTTCTTATGAAATTCCAATTCAAATTTGGTCAGGCGAATCTCAAAAGGAAGCGGCATCACACCCTCAGAACTCTCGGCACTATTGACGGTTTGCCCCTCGCGGAACTGGATCACACCTTTCTGCCCCCAGATAACCCGCACCACCCCTCCCGCCAGAACGAGAAGCAGGCTGATATGAGTGATGAAAGATCCGATCACCCTGAGACGTGCGGCACCTGTGGCACGACTGATCGCCCGATAGCGCCGCCCCGTGCAAACCATCAGGCTTGCGGCCAGGGCAAATAACAGCCCCACAAACCACCATGAATAAAACACGCGCGTCAATCCCAGCGTCATGAGCAGTTCAATAACCTGATGCCCTCCAGGTTGCGACAAATAGGATTCCACCTGTGAGCCTTGAGGAATCAAGGTTCCCGCAATACAGGCCAACGCAAGAAGCAAGACCACCGTCAGAGCAAACACCAGCGAGCCAAGCCATCGGGTGATGGGATTCCCAACGACGGGTTTTGCCGGTTCATTCTTTTCCGCTGAATCACTCATAGTGGACCATTATAATCTCTTTTAGATTCTCCTGCAAGAAAACAAGGACGGACACACTGGTCCGCCCTTGCACTCAACGACTTAACAAAACCGATTATTTCTGTTTTTTAGGATCAGGGTGCTTGATCTTCTCATAGGCCTGCTCGGGATCAAAGCCTACTTTCTTGCCGTCTTTCGTTGTATACCGATCAGCCTTCCAACTGGGAGACTGGTCATTATGACAAAGAGTGCAACTGGTCGTGGCGGGATAAACCATGCCAGCCTCAATCGCCTTCTTCTGGTCTTCCATGATGGCTTTGGATTTATAATTCTTTCCCGGTCCATGGCATGACTCGCACGAGACACCATCTTCAACCAAAACCTTGGTCGAATCGGTCTTTACTTCTTCCGAAAAATTATAGGCGGTAGAATGGCACTTCAAACACTTGCCACTCTTTTGCGGATCGTCAACCCCGACCTTGGCTCCGGACGCCTTGGCTTCAGGTGTACCCAATAATTCATAGGCCTTGGAGTGAGGACTGCTCTGCCACTTACCGAATTGGTCACCGGAATCCGCCTTCTTATGACACATCGCGCATGATTTTGTACCCACGTACAATGATGCATCCCGCTCAACTGCCCAACTGTTCAGCGCGAGCGACCCCGCCAAAACCACACCTAACCCCAATGTTGAACTTAAAAGATTTCGCATACGATCTCCCTGTTTATCTGACGTCTTTCCAAGCTGAAAAATCTGCTTACCCAAGCAGTATTCAATCCTACCCGTCATAGCTGGAAACTTTACTCTTGCAGGCCGCCCACATCAATGTTTTTCAGCAACAAAATGCCTTGATACGCACCTGACTTCAGGGCAAAATTAAAGGCCTTATGAACAACAAAACACCTTCTCATATTTTTCTTTTCCGCGGCATCATTTTGGCAGGCATTATCGTTCTCCTGCTCCTGCTCTGGAAACAACACGCCGATCTTGCGCGCATCAAGGATAATTACAACCGACTACAAGAACAGAACACGGGGCTTCTGAATAATTCGCTCCAGCCTCAGCCCGCGGTTGTCAATCCCTCGGCACCTTCCACCCCATCACGAATGCCCGCAATCCCCACGCAAGATGTGGTCTCTGGCCGCCCAACCGCACCTTCCCCCCACCTCGAAAAACCCCACTTGATATTGACTAGTACGGAAGTTCATCAGACGTCGACCGGTCTGGTTGCCATCATGCATTTCAAGTCAAGCAAACCATCCACTGTGAGTCTTGAGCCAACACCTGATGTGGCAACCAGTATGGGTGCAACCCCAAATAAAAAGGCATCTTCCGAGCCTGGAACAAAAACCACAGAGACACTTCCGGGCACGAGCGTGCCCCCGATCGCAACTCCTCCTTTGGGCCTCGTCGCCATGTCCGTACGGATCGCTAACAATGTTGAGGCCACCATTCAATCGATCAAGCCGGTTAACTCAGCCATTTTTTCTGATAGCGAATCCACCGTGTCGGAAAACGGACGGTTTGCTTTTTTTCAGGGTACTGCTGAGAATCCGGACGAAGTGGAAATCGCCTTGTCGGTCTCGGGGTCGGTCCAAGCCTTCATCAAGGGGACCAGCGGAATTAATGCCTTCCAGTTGAACATCCAGCCGCAGGGGAAGTGAGCGCCTGTAGGCAGTATTAAGC
>Ga0118677_10011595_pt1 | contig 13158 bp, 12 predicted proteins | sample AliMusrvi5mmetaG_FD_86154 | JGI IMG/M metagenome (GOLD analysis project Ga0118677, IMG submission 86154)
AACAGATAAAATTTACCCCAGAAACCAGCCGTAAGCGGCACGCCGGTAAAAGAAAGCATTGCCAGCAGCATCACCAACCCATCCTCAGCCGCAGCCGGGCGGCCGCCTTGGTGCCGTGGGTTCCCGCCACCCCGGACCACCCCCAAGATCATCGGCTCAACATGCGGCCTGGACTGCTGTCCCCCAGGTCGAAGCCGGCCATGCACAAGCGCACCGCCTTGGGCTGCGAGCAACCTCACAACAGGCACCAGCATGTCAGATGGCGTCGTCCTGCTCCAGCCTAACAAGCCGTCCCGTGGCGCGGGCATGTCAGACAGGCGCGGCCAGACATGCGCCAGACGTGCGTCAAGCAACCCGATCACATCGGCAGGAAGTCCTCGCAGGCGCAGGCGGATGCGCCTCACTGGTGGGTCGTCGGCTGCGGCCAAAAGCCAAAGATCCCGCAACGCCCGGTGCGTCCCACGAAACGTGGACCCTTGGACGCCGCCATGCTGCCGCAGCCAGGCCGAAATCGATCCCTCAACCAATGTCGCTAATCGACGCACATCCGCATCGCCGGCTGCAGGAAAACCCGAGCGCAAAGCCGTGCCAACCCAAAGATGATGCTCGTGCGCGAATCGAAAGCCGCCCAATCTAAACCCGTCCCTATTGCTGCCTCAGCCTTCTCCATCTACGCCGATGCTGTGTCCTTCTAAACCGGAGTCCCCCATGCCCCGCCAAGCTGCGGTTGCCGCTAACGCGCACGGCAAAGCACTGGTGCAGCAAGGCCGGCGCGATGCGGCCACGGCAGCCTTTCGTGCCGCCGTGCAGCACGACCCGTCTTTGGCAGAGCGTGGTCAGGAATTGGCGGAACCTCCCTTTGGCGGGATCGAAAGATGCTTGTCCACGGAAGAGGGATTCAAAAACGGCGAGGACGACATCCTGAAGATCCGGCGGGGGAACATCGTGCCAGTCGTGGCGCTTGAAGGCTCCCAGCACGCAGACGTTCACCGCGTTGTGGTATAGGTCAAAAAATTCTTCCCACGATGTTTCCCAGAGGCGTGGCATTTCCCTGTGCTTCAATCGGCCGAGGAGCGTGAGCGGTGTGGATGGGAATGGCATACGGGCAGGATGGGAAAGCGGAGCAGGTGATTCAATATCCCTTTCGTCTAGAGTTCGGAAATCTCTCGGCAAGGTTGCAAATGACGCGACATTTTCCACTTCTTTGGAGTAAACCGGCAGGGTGGAAGCAATGGAAAAACCTCTCGCCGGAGCCGAGATCGATGGATACCGGCTCGTCAGACCGATTGGCCAGGGCGGTTTTGGAACCGTCTGGCTCTGCTGGTCGGATGCTTCCCAGAGCTTCCATGCCCTCAAATGGGTGGCTGGAGATGCGGCGGGGCTGAAACTGGAACTCGACGCATTGAGAAAGTTCCGTGAGATCTCCCAAAAACTCCGTTCGCAAAACCTGATTGCCATAGAGCATATCAATCTTCTTCCCTCGGGATCGGTATATACAATGCCACTGGCCGATGGAATGGATGGCAACGACCCATCCGCAGAAAGCTGGCGACCGATGACCCTGGCGGATCGAATCGCGGGGAAAAGCGCCGCATGGTTCTCCTCCGCCGAAATCCTGCAAATCATCCTTCCGATCATCAGGGCCACCGCCAGCTTGAATGATGAAGGGCTCGTCCACCGTGACATCAAACCGGCGAACATACTTTTCTTCGGCGGGGTGCCATGTCTGGCCGACATGGGGCTTCTTGCCAACGATTCTGCGTCGCTCACCCAACGCGGCACCCCAGGATTCCTTCCCCCATCGTGGTATCTGGAAACTTCAGGCCAGCCCGATATGTGGGGGCTCGCCACGACCCTCTACACCCTACTCACGGGTAATAATCCAGACAAGATGGGACGCCCCAAGTTCCTGTGGCCACCATCTGGGAAACATTCCCTCTCCCCAGCCGAACAAGACCAATGGAAACGGCTCCATGCCGTCATCTACCGCGCCACCCACGAGAAACCGGCTGAACGTTTCCGTGATTTCCAAACATTCGCGGCGGCAGTGGAGAATGCTGGCGGATCTGAAGCTGCTCCCCGGAAGAAACGTGGAATCCTCGGCTTCGTGCTGGCAGGAGTCGCCTTGGCAGCGGTCCTTGCTTCGTTTTTCTTCGCCAGAGATCGGCAACCCAGATCCCCCTCGCCAACTGACTCGGGAGCTTCCCTCACTTTCAAGACCCCAGACCCGGAAAGCACGCCAACCCCGGATCCTCGTGGGATTTTCAAACCCGTGGAAGGCAACAACAATCCCTTTCCACCCCTCAGCCAGGACGAAACGATTCTCAAACCGGCGGGATACCCAGCCCCCGCTCCAGACAAAGGGGTGTCCGCCGCACGCCAGCAGGTTTTCGACAGCGAGGCCGCAGCGATCACGAAGAAACTCGAAGATCACAAGGCCAGCTCCACCGGCGAACTCCAAGTGTTTCGGGACAGTGCCGCAGCCGTCACAAAGAAAATGAAGGCTTTTGGTCCAAAATCCTCTCCGCTTGGGGGCATGACAAAGGACATTGCAGCCGACATGAAAAAAATGGCTTTGGAGTTCGCTGCTCCATCGAATGCTCCCGCACAAAACGCCGCTGCCAAGGAAGCCGTCGCCACCGAGAAGACAAATGGAGAAAAAGCCGCCCAGGGCAAAAAAGATGAAACTGCGTTATTGGAGATCCGTGACGAACTCCAAGCCCTCGTAAAAAAACTCCCAACCACGACCCTGCAAGGGGAAATGGAGGCAGTGAACCGCCTGTATCAGTCGCTCGTGGACGCCACCTATGCCAAGACAACGACGGCAGACGAGAAATTCTATTTCAACGACCACATCCGCCCCCGTCTGGAACAGGAATTTCAGCGGATCTTCAAATGGAAGCCAGGTATTTACCCCTACGACATGACCGGTGCGAATCTGGAATTGGCACTCGCCAGCCCGAAATGGTCCACCGCTGACAAAACGGTGATGACAGAAATCAAGTCAGCCGTCAGCCAGATCAAGAAACGCTTGGATCCCAAGTAGGGAGAACCGCTGGGCGGTGTTGTTCTTATCGCAGCGGTTGCCGTTTCAAATATTCAAAAGACAATTCCTGCCCTTCGACCCGTGTTTGCCAAATGGACTTCAACGAAAATGGGGTGCAATTGAATAATCCAAAGATCTGAATATTTTCAAATCCTGCCGGATTTCGTCAAAATCTGTCTAGGCACCTAGACAGAAATCCATTTCTGTCTACCTGTTTTTCCAAAAGGTAGTAAGAAAAAACGACTTCCTCATTGATAGTCCCTAGTCCTCGTTGGAAGGTTACGACTCAGGCATCTCATTTAATAAGCTTAAAAGTTTTCTTCCTAAGTCCTGCTTCTCTATCCTATATTCTCTCCAACGGTCTTTAGACGAATCCTTCGGACTTGCAGCAAATCTCAGCTTTTTGGGATGGTGAACTGGATTTAATGGGATCGCCATTTTTTTAAAAACAATTGATGGAACAAGCCATATCTTTTCAATGTCGTAATCAGCGGTATTATACAGAAAAAAACATATATAGAAGTTTTTGTTTTCTTTGAATGTATTCACTCCAATATCTTGGGAATATGTTCCGTTTGCGTTTCGATTAAATCTGCTCTTGATCTGGATAAATAAAGGTTTGAATGCTGTTTTAAGGTTTATGATCGCATCAATTCCGTCGTCATCACTATCTGGAGTGAAGCATGAAATCTTTCCATTGGACCCAAGTGAAGCAAGTTCGATGAATCGCTTTTCTAAAATGCTTCCTTTTTGTTTTGAGGAAATGCCGTTTATTATCTTCGAGTCTTCTTCCATATTGGTTTCCGTAGATATTTTCTATCACCTTTGTCCGATGCAGGGAATAAATAGTTTAGATCAAAGACTGCATGCAATACCACAGGCTTGGATCTCATGAAAACAATCACACGCAGCTCTCCGCTATATGGGCCCTGGATTGCGCCAGGATGGGTTGTGTGACCTTTTCCACTGACTTGCGCGCTACCTGCTTGGTTTTCGGTGAATACCAGTGTAGGAATCATTCCCCAGATTTCGATGCACCGGATCGTCGCCGATATTCTTCAGCAGAAATTGCCATGAAATACATCAACCGATGCTTGATGACGGCTTTTGACCGTGGCTACGGTCTCATCTCACGCAAGAAGACGTGTTCCAAGCTCATGCCCAAAGAACTTTTCGATGGCCAGGAGTATTCCGCCGATGAGTTTCACGGGAAATACTCTCCCTTTTTCGAGAATCCTTGGGACTTTTACCGTGACTTCAAAGAGTGCGGGCTGCAAGTACCATCGCAACCATTCCCTGTTGGTCCTTAAGCCATAAAGAAACTTATCTATAAAGTTCTGTTGGGTAGCCGTTCATGATATACTGCAAGTCTTCTTCCTGCTTTCGGAATTCTGCCTCTTCCTCTTGTCTCACCATATCTTCCCTTTTGTGCATCCTGTAGATGGAGGTATTCTCCAAGATTTCCATCCTGTGCGTGTCGTAGTATCTGGCATTCCTTGCGCTCCTGAGGGCCTTCGTTGCCTGCTTGTCTTCGTTCTTAACCTCAGAGACGGCTTTGTTTTCCGCTTTATTCGCTCTGTAGTAGGCTGCTTGATATTCTTTGCGGTCTGTCTTGCTCTTTGAGAATGCGGTTCCGGTTAGTCCCCCACGTAGTAGCCTGCCTTTGTTAGGTAGAGTCCATCTGAGATTGGAACCCTGTATCCCATTAGGGCCTGTTCTAATTGAGAGAGGCTCTGTGTCAGTTCTTTGTATAGTTCCGGGTCCGGTTTTTCCTCTTTTAGTTCTTCTTCCTCCGGTTCCGGTTGCTGGCAGTGCTCTTTTGGTGTCGTTGTCATGTGGTTTATTTTTGTTTGGGGTTAAAGTGCTGGCGTCCAGTGAAATGGGGTAGCCTAATACGTTATTGGCTTTCTCTAGGCAATGCTGCATCGCCTTGGCTGTGTCTGCTGACTTGACCAAAAGTCCATCGTGCATGGGGAGACTCCAGAAATGGGCCGTATTGTATATAGACTGGACAAAAATTTTACTTTCTAACTGCTGCAAGGTCATCTGCATTGTCGTGCCTGCTCTGGTGAGGTCGAATCTCTTGTGGAAAATCTCCGGGTGGTTCTGGCGATACCATTCGCTTATCTGTCGCGCTTTCCCTCTGAGAACCTTCCTAGAGCCAAGGAAGACTTGGAATTGTTTTTTGATTTTGTCCCTGTCGTTCTTTGCGTCCACGAATCGGGAATAAATATCATCCGTAGCCAATCCATCAAGATAGGCGGTTCTCTCCGTTTCGTCCGTGATGAATGAGGCTAGTAGGTAAGGGTGGAATGCCTTGGCGTCTATCAAGGTGAGGCTGTCTCCGTCCTTGTGCTTGGCGTAGCCCCTGAGGCTCTTGCAAATGTTAATCAAAGGATGGTAGGCCCTGCCGCTCTTGGGAATGGAAACCCTGATCTTCCCTAATTCGATGGCGTATATGTAACTGGTGACTTGCTGCATCAGTCTGGTGTCTGCCTTATCGTGTTTGCCGTCGAAAATGCTCTCCCACTCCCTGCTGATGACTACCTCACGGTATCTGTCAGCTATGGTCTGCGCCGTCTCACGGTCCTTGTCGTCTCCCTTGTAATACAGTCTTGAGGATGTGGGAGCCAATTTCGGAGCCCTGTATCTCTTTTTGGTTTTCACCTTGATCTTCGTTACCTTGCCTAGGTCCAAGTCCTCCGTGGCCTGGACAGAGAGCATGTAACTTTTGCATGTCCCTGTCATCTTGCTGTAGGTGACATCTTTTCCGGTTATTTTGTTTTTCCTGAGGACTAGGATTTCCAAGTGTCCCTTGGCTATCAGGGATGAAAGAGAGGTGAAGTATTTCCTACCGTGCTGTGTGCGGGCAAAACTCTTGGCGTATGGGATTGCAACACGGTTATTGCCTATGTTCTTTTTATAATAATCGAGGGACTGGCAAACGAAATGAGATAGTATGGTCCTTTCTTCTGCTGTCAGGCTATCAGGGGGGATACAGGCAGGGAGTAACTCATTATGATAGTTGCACTTGCTGACAATACTGGAATGACTTTTCATTTACGGTTACAAGGGAAGTTCATCCCCTAGGTTTAATTGAAATATATAGTAAATACTAATGGGGGTCAATTCCTAATACTAATTATTGGCAGAAAAAGTGGCTAGTAAGCTGGTTTCGTAGGAGGGGCACAACACCTGTTTGGGGGTAGATTTCCCCGTCTGGGGGCTGGAACCCCTCCTAGAGGCTTCTAGGCCCCAAGAAACAGGCTCTGGGAATGGCGGTAGCTGACAGTGAGAAGGTGGGAATCTGTCAGGCTGGGAAGGATCTCATCTTTCCAATGGTTCCAGTTCTCCGGTGGGCAGGTTTCCCCGTTGGGGGAGGAAGAGGTATGGAAGATGAAGACTCTCTTTCTACAGTATTCATTAATGAAAGAGAATTTGGAATCAACAGCTTTAGCTGTTGATGGAAAATTCCAAAAAATTCAGACGCTAATGAACTTCATACTCTCTCTCTACATCATATACATATAGTGGGGCAAATGTCCCCTGTCGGAAACCATGAGTTCTCTACTATGTCATGCATTCTGAAACCGAAAAAATGAATCTAACGAAATATTTTCATTTCTGAATGGTAGAGAAAAGTGCATCAAAAAAAACCCAAGGCTTTTGGCCTTTGGGCTTGCTGTTGGGGGTTCCAGTGGAACCCTCCCCCATTTTACTGAGGGAAAACCTCAGGTCATTTTCTAGGTGTAACATCTGGCCTTTTTGCCTTTTCCTTTGATGTCCACAAATTCCCATTCGATTAGATCTCTGATAGCGTTTTTCACGATCTTTCCAAAGTCTGACAAACGGACCTGCGTGGGAGTGTCCATGAATGCGGCGAAACGGGGCTGCAAAAGTTACTCCATACATCCGTCCAAGTGCATAGCCGTCTGGCCTGTCGCGTGGAAGACCGTTGAAATGCGATTTCCATCCTGGATCACGCCGTTCGATGGTTTGGTTTTTTGGAAGACGCCTCAAGAATCTCTACTGAAAATGGAAGATCAGGAGAGCAGTCAGGCGAAGCCCCTATCCAATTGAAAACGTGGAATTGTAAAGCTGCCAACGCGGCCAAGATGATCGACGCGACAATGCAGCAGCGCGCTGCTGTCCGTTACCCAGGACGACCAAGCAATCACCAAATGATAAAGGGGCAGGATCCGTAATAGGTTCCTGCCCCTTCGTGCGTCAATATTCCGCTCCATCATGCCTTGGATCCGGCGGAACTGGTCTCGATGGTGGTGAACGGGCTTGGTCTTTCATGGTGGATTTGGTTTGGTGTTGAGATCTGGTGTTATAAGAGGCTGCTGGTTCCGCCTATCCGGCGGAACTGGAAGAGCTGGTCTCGATGGTGGTGAACGGGCTTTGGCTTTCATGGTGGATTTTGTCAGTAAGTGCGGGGGGTTCCGACGGACACCGCCAAGTTTTTTTGGACGCTTGATGGTGCCGCCGGGTTCCATTGTCCCAGGCGACCGTTGATCAGGCGGTCGCCCAGGAGTTTGCAGATTAGGCCGCCGCTACCGTGGCCTTGGGTTTGGCAAGCAAGGCTGCAAGAGCCGTCTTGCGGCCAGCCTTCTCGGCCTTGGTAATACGCTTGCTGTCCACCAGTCCGTCCCCGAACTGCTGGGTTCCAATGAGGGATTCCATGGTTTTCATGGTGTCCGCATCGAGTTCAACTCCCGCTTCGCGGAAGGCCCGATGAACCACGGAGCGCTGGAGCCCAGGGTTCGGCGCAATTGCAAGATGCGCGAGTTCCTTCTGCTCCGCAGGCACCACGACCGGGTTTCCCTTCTCGTCGACCAAGGCCGCGAGGACGCCATCGAGGAGACGGGCATGGTCATTGGCTGTCCATCCGATCTTGTTCTCTCCGACAGCGGCCGTGAGGGCTGCTTCGAAGCCGTCTTCTTTCAGTGTAGTTTTCATACGACTTTTGATGATCCGACTGTTTAAGCGACCCGAAGGTGGCTTTTGGTTTTTGTCTGGTTATTGAAACCGCGCGGATCAGGCGGCGTCTCATTTCCGACAGTTATGGTTTCGGAAAGTGTTCCTGTGCCCTGCGGGCATTCAGGGCTGGCAGGCGGATTCTGCTCCGCTTCCAGCTTGGTAAAAAATGCGATGGCCGATTCGACCACGATGAGGCGCGTTCCACGGAGTGCCCCGTTGCGGCGGAGGCTCACCGATTTAACCGGAGGCTGCTGCCGGTTCGCCACCGTGGGCAAAATCAAATTATTCCAGGTGGAGCGAGAAAGCCCGAAAATCGGATCCTTGCTCCGCGACCGGGGGAGGCGGAGATACTGTGCTTCTTGAGGCTGTGAAAATGTGGTTTGCATGACACCTCCACATTACGGCACGGCGCGGATGCTGCCCAATGAACAGAAAGTCCCCGATGATGTTTTTTCAAATATTCTTTATCGCATGAATTCAGCAGGTAACGAGCGCGTTCCGTTTCACTTCAGACGCGCTTTTTCCTTGCACAAAACGTCCCTCACTTTTCAACCCGAAAAAATACCTTCCGGTTTTTTCCCCGCATCGATCCGGTGAACATCGGATCGTTGAGATATGATTGTTGGTTGCTGGAGCGCAGTGGATTTCACCGCAGTTTTGGTGAGAATGCGAAATCACGAGGCATCGGAGATCTCACAAAATCATCCTCCAGTCAGAACGCTGCTCCTGTTTTTCGCCAAAAGGTGAAAAACCACCGTGGGCTGTGCGGCTATATCACCTAAAACTTTAATCTTAACCGATTCGCTTCCATTTTAGCATTGGCAGCGACAGTATAGTGCCGATAGTGCGGAGGATCGAGCTCTGGGTTTATATCGTAGTCGAACGGCGGCCAGCTAAGTTTTAGCTCCTGGACATTTATTGCGAGAGGAACATCCATTCTGGTCAACCCCGCGCGATTTATCACTTGGCGAATTGCCCCCGGCGTCGCCCTTCCCGGTTTTGGCTCTGTGTTCGTGACGGGTAAAGGTGGCAGTTCAGGAGACAAGTCAGCGGCTTTCTTGATGTCATTTAAACTCAAAGCGCAAAGAGGAAGACGTGGATCCGCCCAGTGCTTAAACAGCCAGATCTCCAAATAGGTCAGGACATGGCCTTCACCGGGATGAACATTCCTTTCGATGACTTTCTTTTCCCTTTTCTTTTCCTCCAACAGGCGTTTTTTCCAGTCTTCTTGAAATGCATCGTGTTCGAGGCCGATAAACATTACGGCCGGTGAAGTCATTGTCAGCTTCGGTGCCAACCGATAACAGAGGAGGAAAAGGGACACCAGCATGTGGTCAAGGGTTGCGCTGCTACCTGCCACGGCAGGTATGGCCGATATTTTTTTCCTCCCGTCGCTAAGCCCGAAAGACCTTGCTGCCTTAGCCATCAGATATTGCTTGATAATCGCCCGTTGGCTTTTCAAAAACTCAGTAGAATCCTCATTAAACGGGTGGAAAAGTTGAATTTTCTCCTGTTGACTCAATGCTGTTGAGACCTCCATATCTTCTGATTCAAATAGCACCCGAAGCAAGAGAAGAAGAAGTTCCTCTTTTAGGCTCACTGCTTCGTGGTTATCATCAAAACAGCGATTCATGTCAAGTGTCCTGGAAGCGTTGCTTATGAATGACACACGCTTGACGCTCGAAGCCTCCTCTGCGTTTTTTTTATTCGAGTTTGAGGGAACGCAAAAAAGTTTGAATGCCTCCCGAATCAATTCTTTATCTGTAGCCATTGAAAAATCCAAATACGGATCTCCAATGTCCAACTCCTCATTTTCAGAGGAGATTTTCTGCTGGCTGGATTTCTTTTTCATTTTTTCGGTGAGAGTCCCGGCAGTTTGTCGATGGCCGCCCTGAGCGCTGCGATCTCCGGGTGGGTGTAGTGGAGATTCTGCTGCTCGCTGGCGTAGCCTGCAAGTTTTTGTCTGAGTTCGACCTCTAACTTTGAGAGCCGAAGATCCTGATTTGGGCTTGGGAGCCTCAGGATTTGCTGCCGGCGCGTGCCTTTCTTTTAGTTTTGCCCGCTTCGGGGTTTTCATTTTGCGGTTTGAGACGCGGAAGCTTTTCGACAGCGGCGCGGATGTTTTCAATATCATGGTGCGTGTATCCGGCGTGAACTTTCGCGTCCACATGGCCTGCGAGTTTCTGCCGGATGTCGGCTGCAATCCCTGCATTGGCAAGCCCAGAAATAAATGTGTGCCGCAAAGAGTGAAAACTCTTTTTGAATGTAGTCCGGCCTTGGCCCTTGCGCATCACTGCGCTTGAAACAACCCCAGCTTTTTTCATGATTTTGCGAAAATCTGCCGACAGCCCCCGTCTCCCTCCAGTATATCTCGACGAGAGCAACGGGAACACGGGGGCCTTGCCAATCCCCTGCGTTCTGGTGTCCAGCCATTCGGAAAAATCAGGATGCACTGGAAGAGTAACAATCGCATCTGTCTTCTGCGTCTCAACCCGAATGAGTTTTGTTTCCTGGTCAATGGAGGCCCATGTCAAATTGGCGACATCGCCCAGCCTCAGACCGGTGGTCGCCGCCAAGATGATAGCGCCATACCAATCGCTTTCCTCCCCGGCAGCGGTAACAAGGCTGACCACCTCCTCTTGCGTAAAGGAATCGCGGCCTGCAGCCCTGCTCTCATCCCGATTTTTAAGATTATCAACCCCGGCAACTGGATTGCTGGGAATATATCCCAGCTTTCTTGCAGACTCGAACGGCGCGGAGAGGATTTTCTTCACGGTCACATTTACCGAGGACACAGCCCGCCCTTCCTTGCGCAAGGCATCGCGGAAACGGATAATGTCGCCAGCGGAGACTCCGGCCAGCGCGTTCTTCGCACGGGCTTCCATGCTGGCGAGGAAATCCCGCATCACTTGACGATATCGCAACATTGTGGATGCGGCGGCGCTTCCTTCCTTGCTCGAAAGCCATTGAGAAATCCAAGCTTCAACGGAAAAATCACAGAGCGATTCGCCTGAAGATATGACCACCATCTCGGCCAATATCTTTCGGGCTTGCACAGTGGTCAGGTTCCCTCCTCTGGCTTTTTCGGCCGCCTTGTCCCACTCCATGCAAACACGCATGGCTTTTGTACGATCTGTTTGCTTGGTGGATTTTTTCAACCAGCGACCATCAGCCGAACGAAACGAGCAAAAAAAATACGGGGACCGATCTCGTTTGATAACGCTTGGCATCTTGAGTGGGAAAATAGTGGGAAAATCCACCCGTGTCAACCGTATCCAAGCATGCCTTATAATCAACTACTTACAAAACTTACAGAGTGCGGAATGTTATTCATGGTTCGAGTCCATGCGGGGCAGCCACTTGCTGAATATCAGCGAGTTGCGCTGACAAGAGAGGCCAGAAAAGGAAAAATCAGAACACTTTTCAGAACAAGTCCTCATAGATGCCGCCACTTCCGCCGATGTATTTTGATTGCGGCATTCCAGGCTGCCGCACTTTATCTGTGGCGTGCGGCGGATACACCAGAAGGCTGACGCGCAAGGCTGAGTTTTCTGTCCGAGTTCAATTATTCGATTCGCTCTGTGGTCGGGTTTTGATACGGTGCGAGGCCGTATGCCAGAATCTCCCGCGCCGGTCACGATCCACACGATTCTTGAGGAATTCCGCAAAGAGGCGAGGTCGAACCGGGATCTGGGCGACCGCTTCGAGAGGCTGATCTGCAGGTATCTGGAACTCGACCCGCTCTACGCGGAGCGATTCTCCGGCGTTTGGATGTGGAACGAATGGCCGAAGAAGGGACATGTCGGCGACGTCGGCATTGACCTCGTGGCCGAGGAACGCGCTACCGGGGAATTCTGCGCGATCCAGTGCAAGTTCTACCGGGAAACCCATCCCGACGAGGAAGGGCTACTTCAGTGCGAGCTCGACCACGTGGACGGCACATACTCTGGGCGACGATACGATCCGGCGCTTGTTCGCTTCTCTGGATCCCAAATCCTCGGCGCAGTGGGTGGCGCAGGCGGCAGCGCCGATGTGGGGCGCGTTGCCCGATCATCTCATTCTGGACTGGGACTCGACGGTGCAGAGCAAATACGGGCACCAGCAGGGAGCGGAAGTGGGTTACAACCCGCGCAAGCCCGGTCGGCGGAGTTTTCATCCGTTGCTGGCGGTGGCAGCGGGGACGCGGATGTGTCCCTACTATGCGTTCCGGGCGGGCAACACGGTCACCTCCACCCAGTGGGAGGAGGCGATGGAAGAGTGTCAGCGCTGGCTGGGAGGCCGGGAGGTCTGGCTCAATCGCGGCGACATCGGCTTGGGACAGGAAAAGGTAATGGCTTGGCACGAAAAAGAGTCCGGGCGACCGCGTTTCCTCTTCAAGTTGAAGCTCACGGCCAACGTGCGCCGGGCGATCTCGGCTGTGCCGGAGGAGAAGTGGCAGGGGCCGCCGCAGCGAGGGATCCTGCAAGTCGCCGAGGGTCGGCTGCAACTCGCGGGCTGGAGTCGGGAGCGGCGCGTGGTCTTCGCCCGCCGCCTGCTGGGCAGCGTGCCGAAGGAAAAGACCGGGACGTTCTGGGAGGAGAACCAGCACGAGTTCGAGGCCTCTGTCACCGATCTGGAACCCGCAGTCGCCAACGCCTGGCAGATCGTGGAGCTTTACCGCAAGCGGGCCGATGCGGAGAACGTTTTTGACGAACTCAAGAACCAGTGGGGCTTCGACGGGTTTACCTCGCGCAAGCGCGCGGTGAGCGAACTGGCCACCCGCCTTTTGCTGCTGGTCTACAACCTCTGGAACCTCTTTCTGCGCCTGATGTCGCCCGAGCGCCATATCGAGGCGGCGAGGGGAAGGCGATGGTTCCTGCTCATCGCTGCCCGCCTTGTCCAAAGCGGCCGTCAGAGGGTGCTCCAAATCTGCGCCACCGGAGGCTGGTGGGATCAGCTCAAAGAAGGCTACACCAGGCTTTGCCGATGGTTGGAGGCAACTGCGCCGCAGTTGGAAAAACCTGCCGGCGGGCTCCCGGATTTTTCCCCGCTCAAACCTCAATCCCTCAGCTTCAACTGCTGAAATTAGGACCACCGGCATGGGAGGAGGCTCTTCTTCCTCGGGCGGCAGCCCGAGCGCTTCCATGAGC
>Ga0118677_10011596_pt1 | contig 13157 bp, 9 predicted proteins | sample AliMusrvi5mmetaG_FD_86154 | JGI IMG/M metagenome (GOLD analysis project Ga0118677, IMG submission 86154)
GGCAGCGTCAGATGTGTATAAGAGACAGAATATATATGATGAGCTTTATAAAAACAGCGATAGAATCACTCATTATATAACCAGCCACGAGCAGGGCGCTGCTCATGCGGCAGATGGCTATGCACGCGCTACAGGCAAGGTGGGTGTAGTGATTGCTACCTCCGGACCCGGTGCGACAAACTTGGTCACAGGCATTGCCACAGCCTATTTAGACTCTACTCCCCTTGTAGCTATAACTGGCAATGTTGCGCTTCCGCTGCTGGGCAGGGATAGCTTCCAGGAGGTGGATATCACAGGAGTGACCATGCCTATCACCAAGCACAACTACATTGTTAAGGATGTAAATTCGCTTGCCGATATTATTAGAGAGGCTTTTCAAATTGCCAAGTCTGGCAGACCGGGCCCTGTGCTTGTGGATATACCCAAGGACATACAAGCCATGCAATGCGAGTTTACGCCCAAGGCTGAGGTGGAAAAGCTTTTACCGGTACGCAGCAAAAGTGATTTTGCAAAGGCTGTAGAACTGATAAAAGGCGCACAAAGACCCTTTATTTATTCAGGCGGCGGCGTGGTGCTTTCCGAAGCATCCAAGGAGCTTTTAGACTTTGCAGAGTTGATTGATGCACCCATTGGCACCAGTATGATGGGACTTTCCGCTGTTCCCTATTCTCACCCGCGTTTTCTGGGTATGACGGGTATGCACGGACAGTATGCGGCATCCATAGCCACCTCAAAGGCTGATCTTTTCATAGCCATTGGCGCACGCTTCAGCGACAGAGCCACAGGCAACAAGAGCGAATATATTAAAAATGCAAAAACCCTGCACATAGATATTGACCCTGCTGAAATTGGCAAAAACATTCCCGCTTATTCCAGCTTAATAGGTGACATCAAGCAGATATTGCAGGAGCTTATGCAGTTGTTACCCAAGCAGGAGCATACAAAATGGCACGAAGAAGTGGATTATATTAAGGCGCATCCTGATAATATTGACGGAGCCTCTCATGGAGAAATTATACCAAGAGAAATTTATGAAAGTGTGCAAAAGATGATGCCCAAGGATGGCATAATCGCCACCGACGTAGGTCAGCATCAAATGTGGACAGCACAATATTATAAATTTTCTACCCCCCGCACCTTTATTACCTCCGGGGGACTTGGCACCATGGGCTTTGGCATGGGTGCGGCGATTGGCTCTTGCATCGGCAAGGACAAAAAGCGTACAGTGCTCTTTACAGGCGATGGCAGCTTCCACATGAACTTAAACGAGCTTGCCACTGCGGTTTCAAACGAATTGCCGCTTATTATAATCATTATGAATAATCATGCGCTGGGTATGGTGCGTCAATGGCAGAGCCTATTCTATGACAAACGCTATTCAAACACCACCATCACCCGCAAAACCGACTTTGTAAAGCTGGCAGAGGCATTTGGTGCAGAGGGCTTACGTATTTCCAAAAAAGAAGATGTGGAAACTGTTCTAAAAAAAGCGTTTTCTATAATGACACCTGTACTAATTGATTGTATAATAGACTGTGACGAAATGGTTTTCCCCATGATACCTGCGGGCGGGACAATAGACGACATTATACTGAAATAGTACGAAGGGGACTCACGCTTCGCTCCAATGCTCGCATACGTGAGAGCGTTTACCCCCTCGTAGACTCTCAATGAATGACGAAAGGAATGTACTACTATGAAAAACGGTCAATTTATTATTTCAATACTTGTTTCTAACCACTTTGGTGTGCTGACCAGAGTTTCCGGGCTATTTGCCAGACGGGGCTTTAATATTGACTCCCTGTCAGTCGGCGAAACTGATAATCCTGAGTTTTCCAGGATGACCATTACCGCCAATGGTGACGACTATGTAAAGGACCAGATAGTAAAGCAGGTAGCCAAGCTGCACGATGTAAAGTTTATAGAAATTATGGATGCCCACAATACCGTTATCCGTGAGCTCATGATCGTTAAAATAAAGGCAGAGCAAGGTAATCGCGGAGAGCTGATTGAGGCTGCAAATGTTTTTAGAGGAAAGGTTGTGGACTTTACGCCCTGTACCATAAGTGTAGAAATTACAGGAGAGCAGTCCAAGCTGAACGCTTTTATTCAATTTGCTGAACCCTACGGGATTTTGGAAATGTGTCGTACAGGCGCAACCGCATTAAGTCGCGGCAGTTCCTGTTTAATAAAAAAATAAATATTATTGAAGGAGAAAACTAAAATGGCAAAAATGTATTATCAAGAGGACTGTGATTTAAAAAATCTGAGCAACAAGACTGTTGCAATCATTGGCTATGGCAGCCAGGGTCATGCCCATGCACTAAACCTGCACGAGAGCGGCGTAAAGGTAATCGTTGGACTTTATGAAGGCTCAAAGTCTAAAGCGAAGGCACAAGAAGCAGGACTCACTGTAATGAACGCTGCAGAGGCTGTAAAAGCGGCTGACGTTGTCATGATTTTAATCAATGACGAAAAGCAGGCAGCCCTTTACAAAAAGGACATCGAACCAAACCTCCGCCCAGGAATGGCACTGGCATTTGCTCATGGCTTTAATATTCATTATTCACAGGTAGTGCCTCCTGCCGATGTAGATGTAATCATGATAGCCCCTAAGGGTCCTGGTCACACCGTCCGCAGCCAATTCCAGGAGGGCAGAGGCGTGCCTTGCCTCATCGCTGTGTATCAGGATGCTACAGGCAAAGCAAAACAAATAGCACTCGCTTATTCAGCCGGCATTGGCGGCGCTAGAGCAGGCATACTGGAGACCACCTTTAGAGAAGAGACAGAAACCGATTTGTTTGGCGAGCAGGCAGTGCTTTGCGGCGGCGTTTCTGCACTCATGAAGGCAGGCTTTGATACATTAGTAGAAGCAGGGTATCAGCCGGAGAACGCCTATTTTGAGTGCGTTCACGAGATGAAGCTCATCATAGACTTAGTGGTTCAAGGCGGCTTAAACTATATGCGTTATTCCATCAGCGACACCGCTGAATATGGCGATTACACCATCGGCGACCGCATTATTACCGACGAAACCAAAAAGGAAATGAAAAAAGTACTTCACGAGATACAGGACGGCTCCTTTGCCCGCAACTGGATACTGGAAAACCAAGCCAACCGCCCCTACTTTATCTCCCGCAGACGTATGGAAGCACAGCTTCAGGTAGAAAAGGTTGGCGCAGAGCTTAGAAGCCAGATGATTTGGCAAAAGAAGTAATACAATGTGGCTGAAAATGGATAAATGTAGGTAAAAATAGCTGAAAATTGTAGGGGCGAGGTTTTCTCGCCTGAGCAGCAATCTTCCCCCACCTTCATCCATATTTATCTACTTTCAGCAACCTCAATGCCTTAGGTTGCATGAAGAATAAAAATGCGAACAGTGTTCGCCCGATAGAGAGGTCATTATGAACAGCGATAAAATAAAAAACGGTGCCGAGCATGCACCGCACAGGTCATTATTAAAGGCAATAGGCTATACAGATACGCAAATAAAAAGACCTATTATTGGCATTGTTAATTCCTTTAACGAGGTTATTCCTGGGCATATACAATTGCAGCAAATCGCCCGTGCAGTAAAGGACGGCGTGCTGGCAGCAGGCGGAACACCTATGGAGTTTAATGTTATAGGCATTTGCGACGGCATTGCCATGGGGCACAATGGTATGAAATATTCGCTTGCTTCCAGAGAGCTGATTGCCGACAGCATTGAATGTATGGTAATGGCAAACTGCTTTGATGCGCTTGTTTTTATACCCAACTGCGATAAAATAGTGCCCGGTATGCTCATTGCCGCTGCTCGATTAAATTTGCCTTCCATATTTATTTCCGGCGGCCCTATGCTTTCTATTTGCGGCGACAATGGTGCACCGCTGGATTTAAACAGCGTCTTTGAGGCAGTGGGAAGCTTCAAGGCAGGTAATATAGACCAAAATCGACTTACCTATTTTGAAGACAATGCCTGCCCCACCTGCGGCTCCTGCTCTGGTATGTTTACTGCCAATTCTCTCAACTGCCTTTGTGAGGCTTTGGGTATGGCATTGCCTGGAAACGGCACCATTCCTGCGGTATATTCACACAGGCTAAGGCTTGCAAAGACTGCTGGCGAGCAGATTATGCAGCTATTGGAAAAGGACATTAAAGCACTGGATATTATGACGCAAAAGGCATTTGATAATGCACTTGCGGTGGATATGGCACTGGGCTGCTCTACAAATTCAGTATTGCATTTGACAGCCATTGCGCACGAGGCGGGCGTAAGCTTAGATTTAATGAGAATTAATAAAATAAGCGCAAAAACGCCAAACCTCTGCCATTTAGCTCCCGCCGGAACGCATCATATGCAGGATTTGAATAATGCAGGCGGCGTGCTCGCCGTGATGAGCGAAATTGCAAAAATCGGATTATTGGATACTTCTATACTTACCGCTACAGGAAAAACCGTTGGCGAAAATCTAGCGGGTGTCTCCGTAAAAGACTATGAGGTTATTCGCCCTGTGACAAACCCCTATTCTCAAACAGGCGGTATCGCGATATTATTTGGCTCTTTGGCGCCAAAAGGCGGCGTAGTAAAGCGCAGCGCAGTGGCTCCGGAAATGCTGGTGCACAAAGGACCTGCCAGAGTATTTGACAGCGAAGAGCTGGCGATAAAAGCCATATTTGGCGGTCAAATCAAGAGTGGCGACGTCGTGGTTATCCGCTACGAGGGCCCGGCAGGCGGACCGGGTATGAGAGAAATGCTCTCCCCCACCTCTGCCATAGCAGGCATGGGACTGGATAAAGAAGTGGCACTCATCACCGACGGACGATTTTCAGGAGCCACACGAGGTGCTGCCATTGGGCATATTTCCCCTGAAGCCACAGAGGGCGGCAATATTGCTTATGTTTGTGAGGGAGATGTGATTTCAATCAATATACCTGAATATTCAATTAATATTGAAATATCAGATGCAGAACTGGAAAACCGTAAAAAGACCATGAAGCTATTACCGCCCAAGGAGCTAAAAGGCTATCTAAAGAGATATGCAAGATTGGTTTCTTCAGCCGACAAGGGTGCAGTAATTGATTAAACGGGGTTGTTAAGGGGTTTACCCCTTAAACCCCAGATAAAATGGCACTCGCCATTTTATCTAAACTAGTGTATCAATAAGTGAACAAGGGCGATTCATTCGCCCGCTAGTTCACACCTTTCACTATTTTGCGCCCACGAAGCAGCAAAATAGTGGTAATTCTAAACAAAATGGAATCCATTTTGTTTACACAATTAGGAGGCAAAGCTATTATGGAACGCACTATAAAAATTTTTGACACCACATTGCGAGATGGCGAACAGTCACCAGGCTGCAGCATGAATCTCGAAGAAAAGATTGAGGTCGCCAGGCAGCTGGAAAAACTCAAAGTCGATGTGATAGAGGCTGGCTTTGCCATCTCCTCTCCTGGTGACTTTGAGTCAGTAAAGACCATTGCACAAATTGTAAAGGACTGTGAGGTTGCTTCTCTTGCACGTGCACTTGAGAAAGACATCGATGCCGCCTATGAGGCAATAAAGGGCGCAGTTGCCCCAAGAATACACCTCTTTTTATCTACCTCGCCTGTGCATATGCAATATAAATTACGTATGACACCGGAGCAAGTGCTTGAAAAATCAGCGGCAATGGTTGCCTATGCGAAAAAATATTGCAGTAATGTTGAATTTTCTGCAGAGGACGCTATGCGCTCTCAGCCTGAATTTCTCGCAAAGATAGTTTTCGCAGCTATCAAAGCAGGGGCTACGGTGGTAAATATTCCTGATACGGTGGGCTTTGTAACGCCGGACGAAATGTTTGAAATGATAACCTATCTTAAAGCTAATGTTCCAAACATTGACGAAACCGAGCTTTCTGTTCATTGCCACAATGACCTTGGTATGGCGGTGGCAAACTCTCTTGCAGCAATGCGGGCGGGCGCATCGCAAATAGAATGTACAGTCAATGGGCTTGGAGAGCGGGCGGGTAATGCGTCGCTTGAAGAAGTGGTTATGGCATTGCACACAAGAAAGCCTTTGTTTAATGTGAACTGTGGCATAGATACCACTCAAATTTATCGCACAAGCCGCTTGGTTTATAATATAATAGGTATGACACCGCCTATTAATAAGCCCGTAGTAGGCACAAATGCCTTTGCACACGAATCCGGCATACATCAGCATGGCGTTTTGGCGGAAAAGAGCACCTACGAAATTATGACACCGGAATCAATCGGTCTCAACAAGAATATAATGGTGCTTGGTAAGCACTCAGGCAGCCATGCCTTTGAGGAAAGGCTCATTGAGCTTGGCTATAGCTTGACAAAGGACGAAATAAATGGTTTCTTTGTGAAGTTTAAAGAGCTTTGCGATAAGAAAAAAACCGTTACAAATAGTGATATAGAAGCAATTGTTAACAATAGCATTATTCAAAAAGCAGGTGCCTATAAGCTTGACCGCTTTGATGTGCACTCCGGCAATACTGCCACAGCTACCTGCGTTATTAGCCTTAACAAGGACGGCAATATTGTTGAAGAGGTTGCCATAGGAGATGGTCCAATAGATGCAGCCTATAACGCAATTGATAAGATTGTAAACGCTCAAGAGCATACCTTAGAGGACTATTCCATTCATTCTACTTCCGAAGGCAAGGATACCATGGGCGAGGTTATCGTTAAGCTTAAATGCATGAACAAAATTTTCACAGGCAGAGGGCTTTCTACAGATATTATAGAATCCAGTATTTTGGCGTACATCAATGGCGTCAATAAAATACTTGAACTGGGGTAGTGTGAAATAAATTCACACAGCAAAAATAAATTTTCACGCTACTATTTGTGCCGCCACCTTCGGCGGCGGAATGGAGTTTTTTATGAAAAAAATAGATATATTTGATTCTACTCTAAGGGATGGCGCACAGAGCGAGGGCATTTCCTTTTCCGTGCAGGACAAATTGAATATCGTTAAAACGCTGGATGACTTTGGCGTTGCCTACATTGAGGCTGGCAACCCCAGCTCCAATCCCAAGGACATAGAGTTCTTTGAAAAAGTGGCTTCGCTAAAGCTCAAAAATGCAAAGCTCTGCGCCTTTGGAAGCACCAGACGAAAAAATATAACCGTGGAGCAGGACGATAATGTACTGTCTCTGCTGAAAGCTAATACTGAAGTGGTGGCGATATTTGGCAAGTGCTGGGATTTACACGTTACAGAGATACTGCACGCCACGCTGGAAGAAAATCTGCTGTTGGTCGAAGACACCCTGCGTTTTTTCAAAGATAAAAATAAAGAAGTAGTCTTTGATGCTGAGCATTTTTTTGATGGTTACAAGGCAAACAAGCCCTATGCCATGCAGGTGCTGGATGCCGCAGTAAAGGGCGGAGCAGATGTACTTTGCCTTTGCGATACCAATGGCGGTGCTTCGCCTATGGAAGTATACAATATCACGAGGCTTGTTTTTGAGCGTTTTCCAAGTGTAAAAGTGGGAATACATTGCCATAATGACACAGGCTGTGCGGTGGCAAGCTCACTCATGGCAGTAGAAGCAGGCGCGGTACAGGTGCAGGGCACCTTTATAGGCTTTGGCGAACGCTGCGGAAATGCCGATTTAAGTATCATCATACCAAATTTGCAACTTAAGCAGGGCTATCCCTGTGTGGACGGTGAACTGGAAAATCTATCTGAAACCGTTATAAAGCTTGCGGAAATTGCCAATATCACCATATCAAACGACAAGCCCTATGTGGGCAGAAGTGCCTTTGCGCATAAGGGCGGCATGCACATTGACGGCGTAAATAAGCTCTCCCGCTCCTTTGAGCACATTGACCCTGCCTTGGTGGGCAATGCGCGCAGATTTTTAATGAGTGAGGTTTCCGGCAGAACGACGGTGCTGGCAAAGATGAAGGATATTGCGCCGGAGCTGACAAAAAACTCCCCTGAAATCGCACAAATTGTAGAAAAGCTAAAGGAGCTGGAGCATCAGGGCTATCAGTTTGAGGCGGCTGATGCCAGCTTTGAACTGCTGGTGAAAAGGCTTTTAGGAAAGCACAAGCCGCATTTTTCATTAATAATGTACAAAACTACAGGTGAATACCCTGCCCCTGACGGTGTGATGACCTCCTCGGCAATTATAAATATACAGGTGGACGACACCACAGAAACCGCAGGCTCACTTGGAAACGGCCCTGTAAACGCCTTGGACTCGGCACTGCGGCGCGCCCTGCAAACCTTTTACCCACAGCTGAACAGCGTGCATTTGACGGATTACAAGGTGCGTGTACTGGAAGCAGATAATGCCACAGGCGCAAAGGTTCGAGTACTTATTGAATCGACAGACGGCGAAAGCCTTTGGACGACAGTGGGCGTTTCTACCGATATTATTGAAGCCAGCTGGCTGGCACTGGTGGATTCCATAGAATATAAATTGTCAAAATAGAAATACCGGTTGGGTTTAGAACCGTTCCGCAAGTTTTACGATTAACTAAAATGTAGGGACACCATACATGATGTCCGTGACAAATAAACCTAAATAACGAAAAGGAGAATATAACATGGGAATGACAATGTCACAAAAAATACTTGCCTTTCATAGCGGCAACAAAAGCGTAGAAGCCGGACAGCTTATTTTAGCGAAGCTGGACATGGTGCTCGGTAATGACATCACCTCGCCGGTCGCCATCAATGAGTTTAATAAGCTTGGCTGCTCTTGCGTATTTGACAACAAAAAGGTTTCGCTGGTCATGGATCACTTTACGCCCAACAAGGACATAAAGGCTGCCGAGCAATGCAAATTTATTCGTGAATTTGCAGGCAAAATGGATATAGAAAACTTCTTTGATGTAGGCGAAATGGGCGTTGAGCACGCGCTTTTGCCTGAAAAAGGCTTAGTTATATCAGGTGATTTAATAATAGGCGCAGACTCGCATACCTGTACCTATGGCGCACTTGGCGCATTTTCTACCGGCGTTGGCTCTACCGATATGGCTTGCGGCATGGCTACAGGCAAGGTATGGTTCAAGGTGCCTTCCGCTTTTAAATTTGTATTAAAAAATAAGCCCGCCAAGTGGGTGAGCGGCAAGGATATTATACTGCATATTATAGGCATGATAGGCGTGGACGGCGCATTATATAAATCAATGGAGTTCGTTGGCGACGGACTGCAATACCTCTCCATGAGCGACCGCCTTTGCATGGCAAATATGGCGATAGAAGCAGGCGCAAAGAATGGCATATTTGAAGTAGACGAAAAGACCCTTGAGTTTGTAGCAGAGCATAGCACCAGAAAGCCTGTAGTTTATAAGGCAGACGAAGATGCCGAGTACGAAAAGGTTTTTGAAATAGATTTATCCGCCATAAAGCCCACAGTAGCTTTCCCCCATTTGCCTGAAAACACAAGAACAATAGATGAAGTGGGCGAGGTAAAAATTGATCAGGTCATCATAGGCTCCTGCACAAACGGCCGCCTGGAGGATTTAGTCATAGCAGCCAACATACTCAAGGGCAAGAAAGTTGCCAAGCATTGCAGAACTATTATCATACCTGCCACGCAAAAGATATTCTTAGAAGCTGCAGAGCTTGGGCTTTTCAAAATATTTGTCGATGCCGGCTGTGCCGTTTCCACCCCCACCTGCGGACCCTGTTTGGGTGGGCATATGGGCATACTTGCCAAGGGTGAGCGCGCTGTAGCCACGACCAACAGAAACTTTGTAGGGCGTATGGGACACGTGGAAAGCGAAGTATATTTAGCCAGCCCCGCTGTAGCCGCCGCTTCTGCCATCGCTGGCAAAATAGCCTCACCGGACGAAGTTTAAGGAGGAAATGAATATGAACGCAAAAGGAACCGTTATAAAATATGGCGATAATGTCGATACCGATGTCATCATCCCTGCCCGCTATCTGAATACCTCTGACCCCAAGGAGCTTGCCGCTCACTGTATGGAGGATATTGACAAAACCTTTATCAGCCGTGTAAAGCAGGGCGACATCATGGTGGCGGTCAATAACTTTGGCTGCGGCTCCTCCCGTGAGCATGCGCCCATTGCCATAAAGGAAGCAGGCATTTCCTGCGTAATAGCCGCCAGTTTTGCCAGGATTTTTTATCGCAACGCCATCAATATTGGCTTGCCTATCGTCGAGTGCCCAGAGGCCGCGGCAGACATAGAAGAGGGCAATATTGTGGAAGTAAATTTTGATAATGGCATTATCACCAATATCACCAAGGACAAGACCTATCAGAGCCCACCCTTTCCAAAGTTTATACAATCCATTATTTCCGTTGGCGGATTGATAAAGGCGATTGAGCAGGGACTGCTGGAGTAAAGTAAAAAGCTGAAGATAGATAAATATGGCTTAATGTAGGTGAATGTTGTAGGGGTCGCATATTATGCAATTTATCATTTACGGGCGTATAGCCATACGCCCCTACAAGATATATTACCTTATAATTTGCAACGGCCCTGTAGGGTAGGGTTTGAAACTCTACCGTTGGGATACGGACACCATATAGGGTGTCCCTACATAATATAATTTTGACTGTAGGGGCGACCTTGGGTCGTCCGTAACATAATAAAATATTTCCTGGAGGAGATGCCGCCTACGGCATCCCGTGTGAGCAGCTTTGGACAGCCGCACTCTACGATATAATTTGCAATGACTGTAGGGACGCCATACATGACATCCGCAAACGGAATGGCGAGGGCGTCGTTCCCTACACAATATTAAGCAAGCTTTCCCCACCTTCATCTACCTTCAGCGCGATGACATAATAACAAAATCGTAGCTATTGCATGATAGTAATAAAAATTTTGAGAGGATTGGTCAAAAATATGAATTTTAAAATTGCCCTGTTAAAGGGAGATGGCATTGGTCCTGAAATAGTGGACTCTGCTACCGAGGTGCTGGATAAAATTGGCGAAAGGTTTGGACATCTATTTGTTTATACACCTCTGCTTGCAGGCGGCTGTGCAATAGATGCGCTAGGTATCCCTCTACCCTCTGAAACAATTACAGAGTGCCATGCAAGCGACAGCGTGCTTTTAGGCGCTGTGGGCGGTCCAAAGTGGGATACACTGCCAGGACATTTACGCCCTGAAAAGGCATTGCTTGGCATACGTGCAGCACTTGGCTTATATACAAATATTCGCCCTGCTACGCTTTTCCCTGCCCTTAGAGCAGAATGCCCCTTGCGTGAGGACATAGCCGCCAAGGGCTTTGATATGATAATTATTCGTGAGCTGACAGGCGGTATGTACTTTGGCGAAAATGGCCGCCGTGAGGGCAAATACGGTTTTGAAGCCTATGATACAGAATGCTATAGTGTGATGGAAATAGAGCGCATTGGGCGCGTTGCCTTTGAATTGGCTAAAAAAAGAGGCAAAAAGCTAATGAGCATTGATAAGGCAAATGTGCTGGAAAGCTCTAGGCTTTGGCGTGAAACCATGCACCGCCTCGCAAAGGAATATCCCGATATTGCCTATAGCGATATGCTGGTGGACAACGCCGCCATGCAATTAGTAAGAAACCCATCTCAATTTGATGTGGTGGTAACCAGCAATATGTTTGGCGACATCCTCTCTGATGAAGCCTCCATGATAACCGGCTCAATTGGTCTGCTCCCCTCTGCCTCGCTTGGCGACACCAAATGTGGCATGTATGAGCCCATTCATGGCTCTGCGCCGGATATTGCAGGACAAAATAAAGCAAACCCAATTGCCACCATCCTTTCCGCCGCTATGATGCTGCGCCTTTCCTTTGATTTAGAAGAAGAAGCCGCCTGCATAGAAAATGCAGTGGCAAAGGTACTAAACGAAGGCTATAGAACAGCCGATATTCTTGGTGCAAGCAAGGTCACGCCGCTGAATACGAAGGAAATGACAAAGAAGATACTGGAGAATATATAGATTGTAGGGGCGACCTTTGGTCGTCCGCTGAAGATAGCTGAAAATTGTAGGGGCGTATTGATATACGCCCCTTTCGTTTGCAATATTTAATGTTTTATAGGGTTTGAATACTATTCATCTATCAAATTCGCAAGCTGCGCAAATTGCTCCAAAGAAAGCGCCTCGCCTCTAATGCGAACATCTATATTTGCTTTTAAAATTATATCCTCAGCTTGTACTCTATCTAAATTAAAAGCTGCAATTATATTATTTGCAAGGGTTTTTCTACGCATTGCAAAGGCAGAATGAATTAATTTAAACAGGGTTTCTTGATTTTTCACTTTTACTGGTGGCTGCGCAAGTCGCTCTAAACGTACCACCTGAGATTCCACCTTGGGGGCAGGATAAAAGCAGTTAGGCGCAATGCGCGAACAGAGCACAGGCTTTGTATAATATTGCACCATACAGGATAATGCACCATATTCAGGGGTATTGGGGCGTGCCGCCATTCTTTGCGCCACCTCACGCTGCACCAGCACAGTAGCAGAGGCGAAAGGCAAGCCACTTTCCAGCAGCTTCATAATAATTGGCGTGGTAATATAGTAAGGCAAATTTGCCACCAGCAAAAACCCGCTTTGCAAATGCTCCTGGTATAGCTTTTCTAAATCCAGTTTTAAAATATCCGCATTCAGCACAGTAATATTTTCTATGCCCTTGAGCGTTTGCTCCAGCACCGGCAATAGCGAAGCATCTATCTCCACCGCCACCACCTTTTGTGCCCGCTCTGCCAGCACTCTGGTAAGCGTGCCTGCACCAGGACCTACCTCTAAAACACAGGCATCTTTGTGTATAGCCGCATCCTCAGCAATTTTATTTAATATTCGCAAATCAGTCAAAAAATTTTGACCCAGACTTTTCGAAAAGCTAAAGCCGCATTGCTCCAATATTTCTCTAAGCTGACCGCCGCTTAATTTTTCCACACCGCACCGCCCAAATATATATAATATGATATTGTAGCATAATAAGGGCTTTTATTCAATAAATATAAAGAGGTGGGTAGGAAAACCACACCCATACAAAATAAAATAATGTTCTGTAGGGAAACCAAGGCGATTTTGAATATTGTAGGGAACGACGCCCTCGTCGTTCCGCTGAACGACCGTAGCAATCAAAATAAAGCGGACGCCATATATGGCGTCCCTACAGATTAGCTATATCATTTGCGGACGACCAGAGGTCGCCCCTACAACACTATATCCGTTGCCATAGCAACACCACAATTC